>OKWR01000587.1_pt1 | contig 36078 bp, 38 predicted proteins | sample 1607101 | NCBI WGS metagenome assembly OKWR01 (sample SAMN04414076, study PRJEB24778) | human gut metagenome | material: faecal | host: Homo sapiens
GAACAAACTTACAACTGAATCCTGTTTCCATTTACACAAAATTTTGGACAGTGTCATAAAAGAGAAGTCGGTTGTCCTGAGATTTCACTCTTGGGCAACCGACTTGAATAGTTAAGTCCATTATTAGTATCTTATCTCTTTTAACTCTACTAAATCATTGTAGAGGCGTGTATGCATTTGCTTGGTTATATCTCGATATGATTTCTGCTTTTCTTTTGGGAGCATATGGGTAATCTGCTCTCGAACCTCACGCCAATTGGTCAAAGCCGTTTCGTAATAACGGAGCATCTCTGCAATTTTGTCGAAGTCAAACTTTCCGTCGATGCGTTCTCGGGCAAAGTCATAATCCTTTTCAGCCCAGTCTGCGACCATCTCTTTTACGACAGTTTCATTTGTTCGTGTCTTAAAGTAAGAGAGAGTCTTATCAAACTTCTTGGGAGATGTCGTTTTAGCATTGCTCTCAAAAGGTTCCCAATCGAATGACCAGTAGATGTTTCGTTCGATTTCAAGTTCTGTAAGACGATCCCTTGACCACACCTCAAAAGTTCCATTCAAGTCCATTGAAAGTGCGGAATAACCAGCAGCGGCATAGGTGTAGAAGTACATTATGCCATTTACTGCGTTGTTGATGTCGAACCACTCCTTGAACTCACGATAATAGAGTGCTCTCATCTGCAAATCCCAATCACTATCTTCTTTGTAATCGTTAATAAACTCGATAAGACGATAGTAAGCATACACTGTTTTATAATGCATTAGAATAGACTCTACATAACTTGCAGTGTTCATTTCGGGTTGGTTACCTGCATTGTATATGTCTATGAGTTCATCTATGGCATTGCAAGCGGCATCAACAGAGCCAATCTTACGACCAAGGCGAGTGTTATACTCCTCAACACTCTCGTTCATCGCCAACATCCAAGCCCAATCATCATCTGCGGTCTCTATAAGCTGAACCATCTGCATCATTCGGTTCATCAGCCAATATGCGTGAGGATCCTGCGACTGGAACCCTGTATCGTCCGAGAACCAGAAGTTGCCTACGCTATCGGCAACGGCCAATATCTCCTGCTTCTTTTGCTCAATAGCTGTAGCATTGGCAGTATAATCACTGCCAACGCTATCAACCATCGAGGATGTCTCCATTCCGTTGCCATTTGCAGGGTTCGTACAGCAAGAGGCAAGGAGAAGAATAGTTACAATTGTGTGTATGAGACATTTCATTGTATCAGCACTATTTCTTTGAAACTACATTACCTTGCGTATCTACCAAATACCAATCGAAACTTTCAGGGTCTTGCACCTCAAACAAATCCTTCGAGAGCATGTTGATGTCCGAATAGAGAGCGAGAGTAATCGGCTTGCCTGTGATACGATTCATAATACCATAGCGGTTCATTATCTCGTATTTGGCATAATCAGCAAAGGCATATTGAATATCGCCACACTCGTTGTAACCAATCGGATAATTGAGATAGTATGTACCATCAAACATGAATGGCTGAACTATATTACCATCAAAATCCACCTGCCACTTCTTGCCACCTTTGGTGAGGATAAAGCCATCAGACAAGACATCTACATAACCATACTCAGCAGGATAAATAACATTGCCTTTTGAATCGAGAACACCATGTTTACTGTTATCAACAATGATTCTGTAACCACTTTCGTGCGGTGCCCAGATTTCATCGTAGGCAGGTTCAACAATCCACTTTCCGGTAGTGTCAATTAAGCCCAAGTCACCATCTTTATTTGTCATAATGCAATATCCATCGTGGAAGAGGTAGCCAAAGTCATACATACGGCACTTATCTGTATAATCGAATTGGAATGGGATGACAACCTCATTATTAGTATTGATAAAACCGATTCTGCCGTCTTTCATAACAGCGGCAAGACCTTCTGAGAATACCCATGCTTTGCGATAGTTGTTAGCCTCAGCATCAATCACGATTTCTCCATTCTTGATATTTATGTAGCCTCGCTTATTTGGAATGGCATATACAGTTAAAGAATCATTGGTAGGACTATCTGCAACCCAATTCACTTTCGGCGTTGTATATTTGCCTGTACAGTAGTTATATACACGAACCTTATCGTCCCGGAAACCGTGAACCTCTACATTCTTTGACAGATAATTGTCTTTCCAATACCATCTGCCATACTCGCTATCATAGTAAGCATAAGCAATAAGTGCCACAAAACCTACCGGTATCAGAATGAGGATTGTTGTAATTGAGCGGCGTACCCATTTTGAGCGTTTCTTCCACCAATTACGGATTGTACGCCAAGCAAGGCGACCAGCGGCAACCAAAGCCGTGAGTATCAAGGCTACCACACCGAGCAACGCTTGAAAAATTTGAGTCAGTCGTTTCATCGTTATTCTGTTTAATATGTTCTTTTTGCCAATACCTTCAGACGTTCTACCTCTTGTTCATCATACTCAAGCATACCTTTCTGTCCGAAATAATCATACATTCCCCAAAGTGCATTGGCATATTTGGGAATAAGCATACCATGTGCATCAGCCTTGTAATAACATTCGATAGCTTTTTGAATATAAGAGAAGTCTTCAGTTTCACCATATTTTCGGGCATACGATTCTCCAAGTAACAGATTAAAGAACGGATATTTCTCTGCTATGCGAGTCAGGCACTCTTCTTGACCTGTTTTATCTTTAGCTTCATCATAGTATATTGCTTGAAATATTACAGCCAGTTCGCTTCCTTCATCTTCTGCCTCACGAAAAATATTCATTGCCACATTCGCCTCATCCATCGTAAAGGCTCTTTTTGCCGCTTCAATAGCTTTAGCCTCTGCTGGTGCCAACTGTTTAAGTTGTTCCAACTTGGCTTCAACTTTCTCATTAAAAGAAGGCGAGTCCATTATTTCAAAAAGCAATCTGAAAGGATGCCCTTCATCAAATAGTCCTAAAACATCCTCAATATCTCCACCCGTCTTTTGGCTGTAGGTAGCATACATACAAATCATGTTGAGCCAGCTTTTTTCAACACCATCGCCATCACGATAGCATAATGCCAATGAATTATATGCCTCCACCTCACCTTGTCTCGCCTGTTGAATTAGATTCTGTACTCTCTGATCAACTGCACGAGTTTTTATTTCTACACTCGGACTTTCGAGGTCCATAACACTATCATTGCACGATGTATGGGATACCAATAATGAGACCATACAGAGTATAGTAAATAGTCTATTCATATCTGTCGGATTAGAGGTTCATATTACTTATCATCTTCATCGAAGAAATTCTCGTTGGCTTCTGCTGCACTGAAATCAGGCTTAGCCATACAACAATATAGACGTTCACGGCTTCTGTTCACTCGGTCTGTCATCATATGAGTTCCGGCGGATGTCGTTTCAAAGTTCATTACATTGGTGATGGAAATCGTTGCAGCAACAGCCTCTACATCCTGATTAGCACCAATATAGGCAAATACCCAACCTTTGGTTTTAAGTTCATCAACAAGAGCCTTGATAGCCTTGCCGCTGTACTCCTTCGAAGCATTCTCATAACCATCGGTTACAACAGTCACAAGCACCTTGTCATCTTCTGCAACCTTCTTGCGAAGAGCATTCAGAGAAATACCCATTGCATCGTACAATGCGGTGCAACAATCTGGCTGATAGGTCTCTGCTGTAAGTTCCTTGACCTCATCCACAGGGACACACTCATAGACGGTCTTCACATCGTCATTGAAGGTTACAAGGCTAACATAATGCTCCTGATCTTCGTGCTTCTTCTGAGCCGAACGGATTGTCTGGATAGTTTCGTTTACGCTGTCAATAGCAGCCTTCTTGATGCTCTGCATAGAGCCACTCTCATCAATGATAATGAGATTGAAAATTCTTGTCTTCATAAGTTTATCGTTTGTTTGTTTTGTACGGTTATTTTTTCTTAATTTCTTTAAGTAGGCTTCGATATTATCGATTGGGCGGAATGGTTCTACAATATTTAGATCGGCATCAATAATTGCATATACAACCTCCTCGTCATTGTCCTCCATTCCGAAACCATCGCTATCGGCGAAATATCGTCCGTCTGGATACAACATCCACGAAATGGCACAAAGTCCATCTTTAAAACCGTCCCACCGATTGAGTCCTGCATAGCGTATAGCTTTTGCTCGTGCATTGCCAATACCATTCTCACACAACTTAACTATCGCGTCATAGTCAATTTCATCGTCATCCACCAACAACTCGCCATCTGTAGTTGAAAGTTTGCGAATCTTACCGGTTAAAGTATTGGCTACATGCAATTCATAATTCCGCCAGCCTTCGCCAAAGAAAAAAGCCATTCCATTACCTACAAGAACGCCTTTGCAATCCTTCAATTCTGGATAACCACACACGAATACATCGTTATCCCGCTGCTCAAATCTAATAGTTTCTTGTTCCATCATATTTTTTACTTTACTTGTTTTTATGATATGAGATTTGACTATATTTAATTCTATCGTAAGAGAAATAAAAATCCGCCAAATTTTCAATAAGTTTTTTGACGGATTTATAAGTATGCAAACTCGGGCGTATTTATGGACGACAATAATTCAATTCATCCCAAAACTCTTTAGGCAACCATACATTATTTAACAAAGAAGCATCTCTAAACATTGGAGCAATTTGCGAAATTCGCCAACCTCCTAATCCGCAACCAATGCGAGTTACCAAGAAATGCTGTTCTGGATGTCCCATTGCGTATTTTGCAAATCTGTCAACAGCAGCTTTCACATCAGTTAATCCTACTCCAGCAGTTTCTATTGCGTATGATCTTCCTTGAGGACCTTCTCCTTGTCCGAATACTGCTCCGAAATTCTCTAATGCGAAAGCGGCTGCACCTTCCCAATGTCTGCCAGAACGACGACAACCAAATACAAAAATCTCATTCTCTTTGAGAGATGTTATAAAATCAGAAGTTATACGATTTTCCATAGCTATGTATTTTAGTGTTTCTTTAATGCATCTGCCGCCCAACGAAGATACATTGCTGCCTTATCATCAGCATCTGAAGCGTATCTTAATTGTGTCTTATACTTATCAATCGCATCTTCTGCATATCGAGTTTGAGTCTTGGCACGATCTATATCTCCACGTTTTGTATAATAAGCCGCTTCTCTTTGATAACCTTCTGCCTTTTTAAGATAATAGGAAGCTTCCCTTCGGTAACCTTCAGCCTTCTTTTGGTAATACTCGGCTTCACGTTGGTAACTCTGTGCTTTCTTAATATAATAATCACTTTGGGCAAAGCTGGCCGTTACAAAGCCAAATAACATTGTGATGAATAATAGCATTTTTCTCATAAGAATCCTTTTTGAATAATGAGAAAAATAAACGGCAAAATCTATCATTGAGATTTTACCGTTACTTAATTGTCAGAGGTTATCTTTTATTTGTGGTATTTTTTATGATGGCCACAACGTTTACAATATGATTTTTCCCATTCTTTTCCATTGGTCTTTGGTGAAAATCCGGAGCAATCGCAACCTACAGTGTAAGTACAATGTTTACCTTGACATGAAACATGTGTATGTACAGGTGTTTCAAATTCTGTTGTTTTTTCGCTGTGTGATGTGAATGAGCTTAAACCTACAATGGTGATTGCAGCTGCAAAAATCGAGAATACAGCAAGCATAATTTTCTTTCTCATAACTCTATACCCTAATATGTGTCGGGCACAACTTTTATGTATGTTGATAATCTATGATATTTATTATTATGAGTACTTTTCTAATATTATCTATCAATAGAAACTATTTTATTCTTTATCTTTAAGTATTATTCCCATGTCAGCTTTACTCCAATAATTAAAACAAGATAAGGCATGCAAATATATTTGTCTATCTTTTGTCGCAAAGAACAGCCCACGTTCAGTTTTTTCATGATTGCGAAATAAGGAATCTTCAAGACAGAACCAATTATTTGACGACAACAATCTGTTTTTTAACAACATGGGACCATCATACCAAGGAGTGTTTTTTGATTCAGAAAGTAATTGAGTATTAACATCATGTAATAGGTATGTGGGCGTTTTATTCATCGATAAGTATTCAAATTCATCTTGAACATCTTCTGAGATATGACTTCCATCTAATAATGCAAAATCAAATTGAGGGGCATCTTTTAAATATTCTACAGACTTCATTTCATGCAATTCTATATTTGAGTATATAGAGCAAATATTTTTTATCTGTTCAGAAAAACGAATATCACATAAATGAATTTCGTCTATAGCATTTCGTTTTACAGCTTCAATAAAAGCTGTTGTTGAGAATCCATTATGAGTTCCAATTTCTAAAACTCGTTTGAATGAACATGACAATAAGATATTATACAGGATGTACACATGTCTAATATCAATTCCCCATCCATCATCATTTGATATTTGGGGATACAAATCCTCAAAAGAATATATTTCAGAATAAATCATAAATGGATAATGTCACAAACTAATCTAAATCCATAATCATAATAACCAACATCCTCTTCTGCAATACACCGATATGCAGAACGACAAAATCGAGAATAACAATTCCATGAACCTCCTCTTAATACTTTTGCATCAACTCCTCGTCCCTTCAATGATTCGTAATCATAATATTCATTAGAACACCATTCCCAAACATTTCCATGCATATCATATATCCCATGAGAATTTGGAGGATATTGACCGACCTCACATGTCCTATTTAATGTTGGTCCAATTATAGTAGAATTATAAGGATAATTGCCATTAATATTGCCATCTAATGACGTAAATGAATCTCCTATATTAAATGCGGTTGTTTGTGATGCCCTGCAAGCATATTCCCATTCCATTTCTGTTGGCAATCTATAATGCCGATGTTTGGATTGTTCTTCTAATCTACTAGAAAGTTTTTGACAGAATTTGTTCGCATCTATCCAAGACACCGACTCTACAGGGAAATTTGATGTGTTAAATTGATCTACATACTTACTCCCTTTCCCGTTTAGAGAGAAATAACTTGGGTTGTTTCCTTCTATCATAAAATACTCTTTTTGAGTCACTGGGAATATGCCTATATAGAATGGTTTAACATTATAACTCTTTATAGGCCGTTCATTATCTCTAGATGTCACTTCTTCTAATGGTGCACCCATTTGAAATATTCCAGAAGTAATGCGTACAAAACGCATACCCAAACTATTTGTAAAACCACTCATTATAATATGTTGAAAATCAAAATTGCACTCCAAGTTAATATGAACAAATACGGAACAGCTATATGATGTAGTAAAACTGGTGAGAAAAAATGCCAAACACGATCTCTTCTTGTTTTAATGACGCTTTTAATATCACCGCCAGCCCAAACAGGAGGAAATTCATCGTAATCTAAATTGTTGCTAACAATAAACTGATTCCATTTACTCAAAATAAAAGCAATGGCTTTCTCATTCATCCAGAATGAATGTCGCACGACAAGTGACAATAAAATACCTAATATAGATATTATTATCAATATAACAGAACTTTCATGTGCTTCATAAATAGAACAATACCCCGCAAACAATAAAGCCTGAGAAAGAATCAGCCAGTTCATCCTTCCATTGACCAACTGGGTTTCCAGTTCGATTAAATGCCTAATTTCTTTGTCAAAATCCGAGTTTTTCATATGCAATTTATTTTAATGTTTTCTCCAAACACATCATAAATACCATCTTTTGCATAGAGTTTATAATCCATTTCTATATGGTATGATTTATCTTGTTCTACTTCAAATTCAAAAGGGGTTGAGATGATTCCTGAAGGAGCATATGCTGTAAGTTTATGCTTGCCTGGTGAAGTTCTACGTTTCAAAGTATATCCTTTGACAAAATTACCCGTGCCAATCTCTTTGTCATCAAGAAGCAACTTGTATGAACCATCAAAATATGGAAGTTTATGTTTCCGTTTGTCAAGATGAATTTCCAATTCAACCGATGTTTCTAAAAGTCGTTGTTGGGTATATATTACAAATCCCTGTCGGAGCCATTGGGCGAATTGAAGTGCGGGGCATAGTTGCTGTACTTCTCCTCTATATCCATTTAATGACAATGCGGATTGCTGAACATTTTTAGAGGCAATCGTATTGCTTGGTTCCAACTTTCCTAATCGTTCCACTCGCTTTACTACCTCTTCTGAGAGTAAACGGCGTGCTGGTCGGGAGTAATTTCCGACAAAAGACAATGCTAAATATTGATTGTCAACCCGAATATTTTGCGATTGTAGTTGTTGCATACCCCATTGAACAACATCATAATTATATCGAATACACGCAGCATGTAGTAATGCTCTTTGTAATGTAGATGCTCCTACATATTTAACTGCCACGTCATCGGCATCATATTCCATCTGTTTGGCAAGTCGAGAATATGCCTTGTTAATGCGGTTGCAAATCCATATAGCAAAATAGGTAAACAGCAATAATTGCAACTTCATCTGTGTCTCCCAAGTTCCTTGTTTCTTTAATTCCTTGATTGAAACAAATGATTTAGAAAACTGACCAATCGTGTAAACCGAGATTGAGTTCTTCATCTCTACTTGAGCATAGTGCCCAAACTCATGGTAGAGCATCGCTCGTATTTCGTCATCATCCATCTGTGTCAAGAACCCTAAACCGACCACAAGATTCCTATTTGGTTCAAAGAGTATATTTCGCAATTGTGGCTGAATGAATACCGCAGCAGTTGCGTCAGGGCAAATATAAACCTTACGAATAGGCGACAAATTCAGAGAAGTCGTAACCTCGTTTATAATAGCGAACAGTGTAGGATATTCCTGTTCTGTTATTGGTCGGAATGTCTTAGGCAAAGAGGTCTTGAAACGAAATGATTTTACCATTTCCCATAGCAATAAACCTCCGGCCAAAGATATAATCGTAAGTTGAACCGGTAGTTCATGGTCATTATGATAACGGATTACATAGTATCCAAACCATAAAGAAGCCAAAGCAACCATTACAAAACAACAACAGCCGATTATGTAAATCATAACCGACTTATTGATACTTTGCTTTAATTCTTGGACTTTACGATTCATTATTCATCATCTTTTTCTATTTCCTCATCTGATGTTTCATCAGCATTACTATCACCTAAGAATCCAGCCATAGCTAATGGCTCATACATTGGTCGTATTGAAGCTGCTGCTACATTATTCCATGAAGGGAGTGAGATAACATTGTCCGCTGGAAACTCATCAAGAGCCTTACGAGATACATTTAATATCTCAAGCGTATCAATATCCATAGCTGCATCAACCATTGCCGATTCTTTATCTGAAAGCATACCTTCAAGATATGCAGCTAATTCCTCATCTGATATTTTATTGAACTGTTTCATAAGCCTCAACTTTTTCATTAAACAATGTTGTTGCTCGTAAAGCAACCATAAAACACTCTTCAAAGACTGCATCTGACATGTTGAACAATACAGCCTTACGCTCCTTCGAGTTTGCTTTACCATCAAGCACTCGACCTAGCAGTTCGAAGTTACTTATTTGAATTGTATTATTTTCCATATCCTATTGCAACCATCTGTTTCTGTAAACCTTTTCTCACCCGATTATAACGAGTGTAAACATATCCGGCAAATTGAGCATCAGTTTTAGCATCTGTACTTAAACATTCATCTTTTGCCATTAAAACTTTTGCCTCATCAAGGATATCTCCAGGCTTCTCCCCATCTATAAGAATGCGTTGGACTAAGAATCTATCAAAAGGCTGTAATCTTCTAATAATCTTATTGAGATCTTCCATGAAGAAAGCGTCTGCATTATTATCATCTTGTAAATTCTTAATAAGTGCAATGTTTTCATCCAATGGCAATAGTTCCTTGTCTCGCTTATGCTGGAAATATCGAGACGCTATAATTGTTACATATGAATTTAACGAGCAAGTATATTTGAATATCCTTAACTTGTGCCAATCATCAGCCGAGAGGAACTCATAGAATTCTCCTATAAGTTCCTCCGGAGTATGTTTATACTGACAAAAGTACTGCCCGATGTATATCAGCATCGGCTTGCACCGCACAAAGAAGAAATCCTTAATTGTGCGGTGGTCGCCAATGATGAGATTATTTACAATCTGTTGATCTGTCATATATTGAAAAAAGTTTTGAGGATTAATTAACCGAAAAATATTCGTAACTAGAGGTTGTCAATGTATTTCCTCTACTATCTTGTATTTGTATATAGAATTTATTATCCCCCTTACGCATTACTCCATATGGGATTTCCAGAACATAATCACTCCAATTTGAATTTTCATAAGTAGCCGTACCTGTATTTTGAACAGTAACCTGTCCGTTAGGAGCCCTAAACTGATTATTGGATGTTGTCAATTTATCTCCATCCTCATCAAAGAAAAATGCACAAACTCGAATAGTCTTACCTTTCATATTATTAACATCAAAGTCAATATGAATACGCATTACATTGTATGTATAAGGAACTTGCTGCCATCCCCAAGGCCCCATAACGCTGTTATATCCTGTTCGCCTTATATTATGCTCAACCCTTATGCTATTAACTTCTGCCGACGGTCCTCCAGTCTGTGTGATATTAATGCGAACATCTTTATCACCTGCCACAACAGTAAAGTAATCAGTTCTTTCATCTCCACTATTATTCTCATCAACTCTTAATGTAATAGTATTACCGGAGATACTTGTATGAGCCCATGATGCTGTGCCGACACCAATTCGCCATTCACCATTAGTACTTACAGTAATCGAGCGACGACCTCCGGCCTTACCAAAGGAAACATTCTCCGTTGACACAGAAAGTCTAGTTGCAGGCTTGCCATCTTGAGAAATGTTAATTCTTTTTTCTTTTGAACCAGACTTTATGACAAAATAGTCTGTACGAGAGCTTGAACTAGTGTTCTCATCAATTCTTAATGTGATAGTATTTCCACTAATGCTTGTATGTCCCCATCCTGCGGTTCCTGTGCTAATTTGCCACTCTCCGTCAGTAGATACTGTAATTGTTCGACTGCCGCCAGTATATGAGAATGATACATTTTCAGTTGAAACGCTTAAACGAGTTGCAGATTTACCAGCTTGTGAGATATTTATCCGTTCTGTATACGTTCCCGACTTAATGACAAAATAGTCCGTGCGCTTTATCCCTGGGTTCTCATCTACACTTAATAAAATAGAATTACCATTAATGCTAGCATGAGCCCATGATTCTGGTTGAGTACTTATCTGACACTCTCCATCAGTATATATCTCTATAGTTCTACTACCACCATTAGCACTAAACTCTACATCAGAAGTAGATACATCTAAACGGGTAGCCAATTTACCTGCCTGTGTAATATCCAACCTTAATGTTTTTGTTCCTGATTTAAGAATGAGGTAACTATTACGGGCAGTTCCGGAATTTTCATCACATTCCAAATTTAGAGTCTTGCCATTAATTGATGTAGATACCCACGATGCAGGAGCTGTGCTAACTACAAAGATTCCGTCTGTGTTTATTGAGATAGCCGATTTCCCTCCATTTGCACTTAAATAAACATCATCATTTGAAACGCTTAAATGCGAAGCATAGCCTGTTTCTTGCGAAACAGTTATTGTTTCTTGCTTTCTATCTGACAATTCATTGCCAAAGAACGATGAATGTGCTGAAATTGTAATGGTTGCACTTCTTTCTTTTTGGGAATTAGTATTTGCAAATATGTACAACGTCTTTCCAGAAACTCGACAATCAATCCAATCTTCAGATGAAGAAGCAGAGATGCTTGAACTAATTGCATCTGTTGATAGTTCGATTTCAATAGAAGTACCTTCATTGGGAATTGATAAAGATCCTTCTACTTGTAAATATGTTACTGGAGTGTAATTTGACCAACAGTACCATACAATTCCAAGCAACAAAATAATAAGAAGAATTATTCCCCCACTATTTTTGCGTTTAATCTTCCTTTTATGAATGAGCCCATTTTCAGCATTCTCTTCATTACTTAAAGCACGCTTTAAGTAATGATTCTTTTCAGAAGACAGAGGATTCTCTCTAATGTTTTTTGTCATAACAGACTCAAGAAAATAATCAATGCAACAAATATGACAATACCAATTATAATTCCACAACCATTATTGTCATTTTCATCATTTTTAGGAGTGACTTCTTTGTGTATATCTTTTTGTCTTTCCTGTTCTAAGAATAATTGTTCTGGAATTACTATGTTGTTATCATATGGGCAATTATTTAAATTAGTGATTGTATGCCCATTCATAACATATGTATTATTTTGTAATAGCCTAATTTTTTGTTCAACACTCATCCTTGTTGAATCATAGATTATTACGTCGTTTTCCTGTATTTCAATTTTTCTTTTACATACTTGGCATACGTATGAACCTAATAGATGAGGTGTTCTAACTATACCTACAGATTTCGCAGCCTCATATAGACTTTTCCCCCATTCCTCTGCTGTCGGACGTAGAGATATATTGCGAGAAAAAGTTCTTACAAACAATTCCTGAATTTTCTCTGGTAAATTCTTAAAGTTATTATGTATTGGAGGGTATCCCTGAATTTGATTTTTATTTTCCCCAAATGGAAAAAGATATTTAGTTATATTACTATAAATCTCATTCGTGGCATTTTCAGCCAAATTACAAGGAGTTACTACATAAGGATGTAAACCAATTAATACTTGATAAAATATTACACCTAAAGCAAAATCATCCCAAGAGGAATTTTGTTTTTCATCCTTATTGGGTGCAATATAATATTCTGGTGGTATATAGTTTGGTGTTGCAGCGGTTCCTGCATATAGTAATTTATTTTGATCCGAGATTTGAACCGAATCCATATCTACAATTGTAACTTTACCATCATACGTGATTAATATGTTTTCTGGTTTTAAATCTTTTAATACATATTTTTTCGTTGAATGAAGTATGTGAATTGGTACTGCAATATTACAAAGTAACTTTAATCTAGATAGAGTGGAGTTTTGGCTAAAGTCACGACTATATCTATAATGCCAATATTCGTTAAGTTTTTTGCTTACTTTGATTGTGGTAAGCATAACTAATTGTTTACTATCGTCGAAGGCAAGCGGCATAATAAATCCAATAAATCCTCCGTTTGCGTCAGTTATATACTCAATTGGCCATCCAAGCATAAAATTGTTATTTCTAACAATGCTTGGAGGGTTATTAACCATATACTTAATCTTCTCAGCTTGAAGAGAAGTCCTCTTCTTTAAATAATAAATTTTAGCACAGCAATTACGGAATCTTTCTGAAGACTCCGTAATTGCATGTATCTCACCCTCTCCTCCAGAAGATAGGGCTTTATCATTTAATACAATCCTTTCTTTATGCTCTGTGTAAACTATCATATCTTAATTACTATAAAGAGTGACCTTTACTATAACTCCTTATTAGTTGTATGATGCTCCAAGGCAAAATTATAATAGGCCATAAGAGATTTGATAACAAGATATTATAAGTAAATCCTTTTATTAATATATGTTTTCTCATACAATGAGGGCAACATGTATATTCTATATTCTGCCAACTGATATAACACCATAAGAACAGCCATATATGAGGCAGCGTAAAGCTCTTTATAGAATCTGTCAGCTGACCACATTCTGGACACCTAATCATATTATTAGGAATCGGTGGGTGCGGTTGTGGTGTTGGTTGGGGTTTAGGCGTAGGCTTCGGTTTCGGAGCTGGTCTAGGTTGTGGTTTAGGTTTAGGTATCGGCGTTTTTTCTGCTTCTACTACAATATCATGAATTGTTTTTCCCCATTCTTCCGCACTTGGTCTATTATTATAATCTAAAGAGAATGTTCTCAAAAATAACCGTTGAACAGGTGGGGGTAATACCGTGAATTTCTTGTGTAAGTCTGGATACGATTTTATTTTATTGGTGTTCGCACCAAAAGGGAACAAGTCATTAGATATGTTTTGAAAAATCTCATTAGTATCAGATGCGCTAGACACATAAGGTGTTACCACATATGGGTGTAATCCAAATAGTAGTTGATAGAAAACTACGCCTAAAGCAAATCGATCCCAAGAAACCGTTAAAATGTTCTCTTTATTCTTTCCTATACCTTGTTTATATAATTCTGGTGGAATATAGTTGGCAGTTGCAGCAGTTCCGGGATATAGTAATTTGCCATTTTCTGATATTTGAACAGAATCCATATCAACAATTGTAACCTTGCCATCATGTGTAATTAAGACGTTCTCAGGCTTAAAATCCTTTAGGACATATCGTTTTGTTGAATGGAGCAGATGAATGGGTATTGATATATTACATATCAATTTTAATCTAGAGATCAGTGAATATTTACCGTTTCCTCTATCATATCGTACGAACCACTCGTCTGGTAACTTCTTATTGAGTTTTGGAGCGACTAAATTCACTAATTGTTTACTGTCAGGAAAGGCTAAAGGCATCAAGAAACCTAAGAATCCACCATTTTTGTCAGTAATATATTCAACAGGCCATCCGATTAAGAATCCATCTCCCTTCACTTTGGCAGGAGGATTATTAACCATATATTTAATCTTCCCTGCTTGTTGGGTAGTCCTCTTTTGCTGATAGTATATTTTTGCACACGTTCCTTTATATTGGGCAGGACTTGATATAATTTCACGAACTTCGCCCTCGCCTCCAGAGGCAAGGGGAGAGTCCGAAATTTTTATCAATTCGTGTTTTGAAGTATATATATCCATTATTATATTAAGATATTGTTCCCAAAATCATTGTTTTGTCATCTGTCTCTTTGATAAATGACTTATTGCCTTTATCAAGGTAGTTACTCCATTTTTCACTTCTGTCAATAAATGGCAACTGTTCTTTTCTATGTTCCTTCAATGTTTCAATTAAAGGATTGAAAAAAGCAACATGAGGTGTGTTAGGATCATAATAAATTCCCTTATCTGCATCATATAGATTACAATCCCAAGAAGTATGTTCACATCCATCACTCATTAGGACGAATGATTTCGCACTTTCTCTTATAACCCTTGTTTCTGGAACAGAAACTCCTGACATTTCATAGAACGGAATATTCCAAAAGTCTGAAGTAATGAAAATAGTTTGGTTAGCTTCCTCTCCCTTATGAGGAGTAATTAATGAATGCCAAGTTCCCGATTTATCTTGATAACCGGCTCTACCATCACCAATATGAGCAACTAATAATCCCATCGGAGTGTGAACAACAATAATTACTGTAGCTGCAAAAGATTCCAACTTAGCTTGCTTTTCTTCAGCAAATTTTTGCATATCATCTCTAACTGCTTTTAATGCTTTAAAAGCAGCCTTAGACCATGTTATATCATCAGGAAGAATATTATTTTTATACCATGATGAAGCAAGAATCAATTGCTCAAAATAAGCCTTAGCACGAGTTACTACTATCTTAGATCCGACATGTGAATGTTTAGCAGACCCAGCACCATCAGAAGTTATTGCAATACCCCAACCATTACCTAAACTTGCATATGAATTACTATCCTGACAGGGCATATTTGATTCAATATGCCCTCTACCTATAACAGATGCTCCAACAATAATCCACTCATTATTTTCAATTGCAAATTTTTCGCTTTGGAGTTGTGGACGTGATTCTGTAACAGGTTGTGAAACGGGATTAGGTACAGGATTTGGTTTAGGGGTAGGAACTGGGCTTGGTTCAGGGATAGTTCCACCATTCGTTGCTCGATTGTTATGTTTGTTCACATTACTTCTTCTTGGTAATAACAAAATAAATTGGGATAATATATTATTCCCTTTTTTATGCAAATGGTATACATAAGCACCTAACAGCATTAAAATGATTAAGATAATTATCCAAGAATTTGAGAAACCCTCATCGTCGGGATTTATTCCCTTCAGTTTTGCGATTTCACTTTTTAAATTTTTATTTTCAGCTTTTAATTCTGCTATTTCTTCTTCTAATACTTTATTTTGCTTTTTTAATTCTTTGTTTTCTTCTTCTGGAGTTTTCCTACTATCATTGCTTGGATCTTGAAGAAGATTATTTTCAGCTAATGCTTCTGGTCTTAATAATATAACAAAACGTCCATTAGGGTATTGTTGCAGATAATTATCATTGTCATTATTAAAGGCAAGACATTCTTTTGTTAGTTCTTCAATCTGTGATAAAAATGCATTATAATCATCTTGTATGCTTTTCCTTTTATCCGGGAACAACCATGCTAAATTATTGATAAATAAAGTATCTGATTGTATTAAAGTCGCTGAATACTTTTGAATATCAGTACCCGATATTGATTTCGCTGAACTGGCGACTGTACGATAAATCTTTGAATCTTTATTTAATGCATCACGAAAGGACGCAACAGAAGTAACATCCAATCTTGATAAAATCGCGTTATCGCTATAATTACAATATTGACATGCTTTGAGAACCATTTCTTTTCTGATTGTACCATAATGCTCAACCAAATGCTCCTCAGTAAGCGTTTTCTGAGCATAAGTATGTGTTATGCTCAGAAATAATAACGATATAATTAATCCTATATTTTTCATATCCTAAATAGTAAATGAATCCATCCAACTTGCTGCTCCTTCTGATAAATCAACAGCAGAGCCTTCTTCTGATGATACAACAGTACCCATACTAGCACTTAACCATTTAAAGAAAGAACCGAATTTTGTACCTTTCAACTTCATCGCAGGGATTTGTCCTTGAATGCTTTGGAGTACTTGCATGTTGGCATTATCAACGCCAATAGGAAGAAATACATATTTCTTCTCTGATGTATCTTTTTTAATTTTGCCAGCTAAAGCAGATACATCCTGACCTTCATTCGGCTCTCCATCAGTAATGAGGATAATCCAAGGACGATAATAAGGTTGACCTGTAGATTTATACCATTTCTTTCTATTATTAACGATATCGATTGCTTCATCAACAGCATCAACTAAGGCTGTATCACCATCAGCCATTAGTTCTGGTAGCTGAATATCAGAAATTAGAGACGGAGACTGGATAACATTAACACTATCACCAAAAGTAACAACAGCAAGTTCAAGTCTTTGGCTTGTGGTCTCATCATTTTCAATATCAGTATAGAATGACTGTAAACCCTCAACAAGGTTATCCAATTTAGAAATGCCTCCTGTTACAATGTTATAATTTTTGCCATCTACATAAATTGTTTGACCTGTTGCTACCGCTGTAGAATCATCTACAATTTCATTCATTGAACCTGAAAGATCCAATACTAATACGCATAAACATTTCTGCTCGTAGTTTTCCGCTACTTCAGAAGAAAAATCATTCTTTGCCATATTTGTTATTTATTTGATTTATTCATTATTAAATAGTGAACGCAGACATCCAGTCTTCTGCGCCTTGTGAGATATCTACCTTTTCTCCTGCTTCTGCATTGACAATAGTTCCCATACTAGCACTAAGCCATTTAAAGAAAGAACTGAATTTTGTTCCCTGTAGCTTCATTGGTTTGATATCGCCTTGAATCTTGGAAAGAACATTCATATTTGCACCCTCAACTCCGATAGGCAGGAAAGCATAACGCTTATTTTGTGTATCTTGCTTTATTCTCTCTGAAAGCTTATCGACATTCTGATCGTCATCAGGTTCACCGTCTGTCATTAAAATAATCCAAGGGCGGTAATATGTCTGGTTTGTAGATTTGTACCAGTTCTTCCTTTCATCAACCAAATCTATGGCCTGATTAACAGCAGAAACAAGAACTGTTGAACCTTCTGCAGTTAACTTCGGCATAGTGAAGTTCTCAACCAATTTAGGAGTTTGGATAGTCTTAGCAAAACTTCCAAAGGTAATTATAGACACTTCTAGTCTTTGACTAGTTGTTTCATCTGCAGAGATTTCATTATAGAAATCCTGCAATCCTTTATTTAGTTCATCAATACGTTTTCCACGCATTGAGCCTGAAACATCCAACACTAAAACACATAAGCATTTCTGTTCGTAGTTTTCCGCTACTTCAGAAGAAAAATCATTCTTTGCCATAGGATTATATTATTTGTTATTTAATCTTTTATGATTGAACATATACTTGTTTCTATCTTCTTCAATTGGCTGATATAATCATCAATCAATCTTTTTTGATTACTTATTTTCTGTTTTTCCTGATAAGCATTTAAAACAGGAAAAGAAGCTAACATAGGTGTCAATGTTGCGATAATTTTTATGGTTTTTGAGGCATCAAAATAATTACTCAGCCCAAAACCGATAGCAGCACCGGCGATAGACAATAGGTATTTGGTACTATTTGACATAATTTTAGCTTCTTCTTTTGTTCCAAACTTTAAATCATTGGTTAGAATATTCGAAATGCATTGTCCCTCATTAATATGAGTATTACAATACTTATTAAGCCAAGACCCTTTGACATCAGATGAAGAAAACCAGTAACAAGCAAGTTCGCTTAAAATGAGATTTGCCAAGGGTAAGGATAGCTCCTGAGTTCTGGCCGTAGTCAATAGTTTACCTCTTAATTCAGATAAAAAATTGTTCCAATTCTGTAAAAAAAGTTCTCGGTTTGTCATTATATGTCATTTTTTAATGAGATTATCTTATTTGAAATATCATTTAATTTTTTTCTTCGTATTTCTATTTCCTGACAATCAGAATCAAGTGCATTAATTCTTTTCTGAACTTCAGCTTTTTTCATTAACTGCTCTTTTATCTTTTTCTCTACATCTTTTTTATATTGAGTCTCATACCGATTAATTTCTATCACGATTTGGTTTTCTAATGTTTTTATATAATCATTAAAAGTACGCTCTAAATCACCAGCAATGGAATTAAAATAACTAATAAGAGGAGTTCTTATCTTTTCGACTAATCCTTTTTTTACTGTTTCCGTATCTGGAGCCATTTGACTACCAGCAAACATACCTGCTAAAAATCCAATAGCTGTTCCTATTCCAGGACATATTGCAGTTCCTAAAGCAGCTCCACCAAACGCACCAACCCCAAAAGCCTTATTCTCACTTGATAATTGTTCGCTAACATAGTTCTTTACTACCGATAAATTCGCTGTATTTACAGCCTGAGGGGTTGGAACCTTAGATGTAGTATTAAATGTAACTTTGAGAATACTCAAATCTTTAAAGTGATTTTCAAAATCCTTTTGAAATAATTTCAGTGATTTAAAAAACAAATTTTGTGGCTTGCACAAAATACTCTTTTGACTGTTCAAAATATCTTGTGCGAGCAGCTCGCAATCAGAAATAATATCATTGTTAATATAATTCGACAAATCGTCAAGTGTAGCCTTTGATAAAATAATTCCTATTATTTGATTTGTTGCCTCATCTGCTTTCACATAAAATGAATCAATAGTGGATGATTTTATTTTTTGAACAGATGATATAAATGAGTTAGTACATTTCTTTTTTTGATTACTAACAAAAGTTGTCAAATCAATTTGTCTACTGTTTTCAAGTATAATAAGTTCGTTATTATAATCAACTCTTATTGCTTCTATTTTCTTAGAAATTAAGATAAATAAATCATTTAGGAAGAATAACAATTTTTGAGTTTGAGCCTTTATCTTTTGTCTACCCATATACTCAATGATACCTTTCTCCGATTTTAAAGAAAGATCCAACAACTCCTTATCTTCCATTTCAAAAGTTGATGGGGCAAAAGAATTTATAACAAGAGGTGCTATGTATGGAAATACGACAATATCATCTCTGTCTAAAAATGACTCCAATTTTTTTTGGATATAAGTCATCATCATATGACGCTCATTTTTAGCAATAAGATCTAATTTGGTTACGACAAATGCGCACTGGTGAAGCACTCCTTTTAAATGAGTCTCTATAAAATCAAGTAGAGTTTCAGGTAATGGTTTTGTGGCATCCACCAAAACTATAGATAAATCTGAAATATTTCTTAATGCATTTTTTGTAACCTCTTCATGCCATTTTTCTGTAGCATTAGTTCCGGGAGTATCTATAATTCTAATACCAGAGTGTAGATTAGATGATGGTAATCCTATTCTAACTGCTTTTAATACTTTTGCAATACTTTCCTTTGTTGTTACACCTGCAATTCCTTTTTTAAGTTCGTCAATATTGGGAAATTCTTTCACTGCTTTTTCCCCATTAATATGATGTAAACATATTGCAAATGAGGGACAAAAATCTATGATAGTATTAGCTAAGGTAGTACCCTGCATAATGCTTGAAACCAATAAGTTGTTTCGTATAATTGCATTAATAAAAGTACTTTTACCAGTTGTAAACTCTCCAATAACACTGAGATTTAAAGACTTATCTTTCTCTTTGTCAATAATACGCGATAGTTTTTTTTCTAATTCAATATGAACATCTTTAGGCCACTGATATTTGTTTATCAGTGACCTTGCTGTTTTAATATGTGAATCAATCTCCGCTATTTCTTTTAAATTACTAAGAGATAGATAATCATTTTCCATCAATTTACTAAACTTATAATTAGTTCATTTAACGCTATATCCAAAGACTGTATCTTCTGCTCGCATTTGTCAATAATTGATTTACGTCTGTCAATTTCGTCTTGACCTTTCTTCATGTCTTTGATTATTGTTTTAACCTGTTCTTCGGCTGATTCTATTTCTTTATCAACGGCTGTTGACATCATAGATTTTACCTCATGAAGTTTTGCAGTAATACTATCCGATAATTGATCTGCTTGCATATTTGCAGGAGAGCAAATTTGCGCGACCATAGCATCAGAAATCTGCTTTTTTGCTTTTTGTATTACCTTATCACTTCCAGATTTCCAACCTAAAAAAATGGTTCCTGCAATTACTGCAATCAATGTTACAGGATTTAACAAATTCAAAAATCCCAATAAAGCTATAGCACCGAACTCAAACGCTGCTGTTTTCGCCAAATCTTTACTTAATCCATTGATGCATCCACTAGCACCTAATCCAATACCGCCAACGAATGTGCCAACAAGAGCACCTGCAACTCTTTCCCATGCAGGAACATCTTCAGTTGTACAATCAACTCCAGATACATCCGTTTTAAAATGGTCTATTGCTTTAAATAATTCGCTTAATTGACCCTCTTCTGACTCAAAAATTTGTTTTGCGCAGTATTCAACAGATGGAAATAACACATCATTTTTCCATTGTTTTTGATATTCTTCAACTTTTGATTGAACATGGTCTGTGATTTCAGAAATTAGTTTATCAACCTTCTCACGACGAGGAATAAGTCCAAACTCAGTAGTAGGTGTATATTCTTCTATCCACCCAGGTATTAAATTTGCTAATTTTTGGGAATTTGTCAAGACTAGGCGCCTAAAACCAGATTTACTTTGTTCAATCTTTAATGACATATCTGCCACTAGTTGATCTTTCTTTTTTCGTAGGATCTCAAGTTGAGGTTTAGAATTATTGTATTTATCTGTGAGCTCTTGTATAGATTTATCCAACATGTTTCTTTGGGCAGGAATCACTTTATACAGAGCCTCCTCCGTCAATATTCTTCTTAATTCTCTAGCTGGTTGAGCTAATTTAGCCCGACCTTTCTGTTTAGTTAAATAATCAGACAAAGTTTCTTCAAAATCCTTCATTCCACTTTGAGCATACAATTGCTCATCGCCAGAAGATTTTGCATTCTCCGCATTTGATGCAGAAACATAGAAAATAGGATTAGTAGAGAAACCAGATAATTTCATTTTAACATATTCAATCATTTGGTTCTTTTCTTCTTTCGGAACTAAATCCCATTTATTTACGATAAAGAATGGTTCATTGAAGCCTTGCTCTTTCAAGTTGTTTTCTATGAACTCCATTTCATTAGCAGCACATATTGCTGTAGAAAGCAATACAAATAGAATGGCATCTGCCTTAGATAAATAATCCATAGTAACCTTCGTTCTTGTACTATGCTCATTTAATCCTGGCGAATCTATAATTTCAACCCCTTCTTTTAATAGAGAAAGTGGCCAAAACAACTCAACCTTTTCATAAGGAGATTCTAAAATAGATTCAGTTGCATTTTTCCCAATAGGAATAACTACATAATCTTCAATCTTTTTATAGTCTATTTCTATTGGAGGAATGTTTTGCCCCGCGTATTTTGCCATATGAGATTTTATATCTGAAGGCAATGATTGAGATATTTGTTCTGGTAATGGATTTTTAAAATACAAGACCGCCTTTTTCTCTTTTCCATATTTAACCTCATTAATAACAGCTGTACATGGTAAAGAGTAGGCTGGCAAGACATGACTTCCTAACAATGCATTTATGAAAGTGGATTTTCCATTTTTAAATGTTCCAACTACTTGAATTTTAAATGTATCATTATTAACTTTTTCACTAAGTTTAGACAACGAATCACTATAATTGGACATGTTCAAATATTTAATGACATCTGAAGATATCATTAACATTTTTCCTAGTTTTTCTCGCTGTTCTTTGAAATGTGTATATTTGTCGAAATTATTCATAGTTAACAACTTAAAATAACCTTAAATCCTTTATACAAATCATTGATTGCTTGAATGTCATTTTGAAGTTTGTTGAAGTAATCTTGATTTTTCGGAGCATTACTTGATTCTATAAGTTCTTTTTGTGCTACCAACCAATCTTTTTCTTTTTTTATAGATTCAGATGCAATGTCAGCATAGATAATCTTTATCTTCTTTTCACTCTCCGTAATGGCATCTTCAAGAGCAAGAGGAACATCTTTTGCAATTAACGCTTTAAGTTGTTGTTGCTGTTCTTCTTTTTTAGATTTTAAGAGCTTGTTTGATAATATTCCGGCACCAGAACCAATACCAAGCGTAGCTATAACACCCAAACCGCAACAAAGTCCTGCGATACTTAATGCAGCAGATCCTAATGTCATCATATTCTTCTTCTTATCTAAGTCATCAAACTCTGCACGATTTGTTGAAATAGGTAAAAAAGTTGCTTTATCCGTTATAGAGTTTCGTCCTATCTGGATGTAAGTCTTAAACATTTCATTTAATTTATCATTAAGCCATTTCGCATCTAATGAGACAATACTTGATACATAATTATCTAATTGGCTAGCTAAGTTCGCTGCTTCAACTTTTAATCTATATGGGTAATCTTCATTCCACCACTTTTGAGCTTGTACCGTATGTCCTGCTTCATATTGCAATTTTTCAATTATACCTTGAACAAGTTCTTCGTATTTGATTCTAAACAAGTCATAACATTTGCCACATCGTTCAGTTAGTTCAACTCTAAGTTTTCCCCAACTTAATGTCATTTCTGTTAATTTGTGATTTTTCTCAGAAATTATAGCCAATCTTTCATTGTCACTCTTTTGGTATAGTTCTACTTGTTGAGCCAAAGAATTTTGTGCTGTTACAAGAATATTCATAATCTGAGAAGAAAGCCAGTTCTCAATGAGTCTTGAACGCTCAGGGCGCTGTAACCAAGAGACAATAAGTCCACGCAACTTATCCATGCCTTTTATGCTTTCGTATTTATTGGAGGGCAGTTGTATGTCATCTGGTATTAGAATAGGGATATTGATATTCCAGCTCTTCAATTTGTTTATTATATACTCAACTTGAATATCTCTTTCTTTTTCTGGAACTAAATCGAGTCTCGTTATAGCCAAAGCTAAAAATGGAGTACGGTTTGCAATCAAACGTTGTTCAATAAATAACTTTTCGCTAAGACTTAATGGTTGTGCTGCACTAACTGTTATAATCGCAGATTCGCAGCCCAACAATGCCTCGCCGATTACCTTAGCTCGTTTTTCACTTAAATCTCCCGCACCTGGAGTATCTATTAATTCAATTCCATATTTACCCAACCAAGGCTTATCTATTAAAACTGTAACAAATCCTTCAGGCTCATTATCATTAAAATTAGCAGCAGTTAAGCCACTCCATGAATCTTTTACTAATGGCAACTCTTTTTGCTTAATACCGTGAGAATCAAACACAACCATTTTTGGCTTTATGCCATATCTGATACGAGTCATTAAAGCTGTCGTTGGTAAATTTGCCACAGGTAATATATTTGTACCAAGCAAATTGTTAATCAATGTACTTTTCCCTCTACTGAATTCTCCGACAAAACCTACCGTAAAAGTTTCTCGTGCCACTTGATTGAAAACGTTTTGAACTCTACCTGATAAAGTAGACATTCCTATTTCGCCTAATGTTTTAATAGTATTAGTAACAAGGGATACAAGATTTTTTCGGATTTCTACATTATTTCGCTGTGGTACTGTGTGGGTCATAACTTCAGGAGAACTTGTTCTTTCCCCGTTATTTCTTCTTTTGGGTTGAACTGTGTCAGTTGTACCATTGAAGAATGTTTGATTAATGATTTTCCCCATGGCTTTTTAAGTATGAGTTAAAAAATTTCACATCAATTTTCTCATATATTGGAAGAATAGAGGGTTCAATTATACCCCTTAATATTTTCTTCATCAATTCTGAATCCTCAGCACTAAACTCGGTGCCTTTTAGCATTGACATTATTGCTTTATCATATAATTGAAATAAAGCTGTTTTTGCTTGATTATATTGTTCTTTGGTTAATTTTTTAATTTGCTCATGACGAAATAGGCCACATGGTTTATTAAATTCTATTTTTGAAAATGCTTTTCGATATGACAAATCATCGAGATTGATTAACTTCATCTCTGGCAATGTAAATGTGGCAATATATCGAATGGGGAAAACTAATGTTTTATCAACTTCACCTGTAATCTTGTATCTTAAAAATGGAACTTTTAAACATAACTCACCTTTTATATTTGACAAAATGGGATAACCATAAGTATATCCTAAAGGAATACTACCAGCAATAACAGGATTTGATTTTAATCCAGTTAAGATATTTAATAATGAGAATTTATTTTCCATAGTACAATTTTATGCGTAACATTCAACCATTTGTTTATCTCCAGCTGCCCATGCATCTTCAAATACATCCATGGCAACCATTTCGCCACATCCATTAGGTGAACCAGAATCATTCAAAATTACCATTGGTTCCTCTGGGTTTGAGTAATCAATGCCTATGACTTCAACAGCATGATTTGCAGAATCGGCTGGGCTAAATATATTACTATCTTCTCCATACCATACTTGATCGGCATCTATTGATACAATAACTTTTCCACCATCTTCTAGACATTTTTTTATGTCATCAATATCATTGTGGAATGACATTTCATTCTCAATGCCATATGCATCCAACACTTTTGTCATATTAAGCGATGCGGTTCCTGAATCTTCAGAGAACCAACCATTTTCAGTTGCTATATCGACAATATCTTCAATAGGCACATCTTTTCCTGTAAGTTCTTCTATGACAAATTTCTGAGAATATAGAGCACAACGATTAGTATCGCCTTGGAACTCCCATTCTTCCATTGATTGCCCTGGATCGCCAGAAACTAATTCAGGGTCGGATTGAGACGGATCAAAGTTATCTAATTCAAGAGCTCCATTACTAGGAATAGCTCCCCAATAATCTACAGGATAATATTCTTGTGAAACGGCATCAATATAAAAATATCCAGCATTATCAATGTTTCCATCGCCATCATAATCCATCTCCATATATGAAGACTCTTCAAAACCATCACCATCGGAATCAAAACGCTGTTCAGTATAAGATTCATCTGCTACTCCATCGCCATTATAATCAAGGTCGGTATCAATAGTATGAATTCCGTTTTTATCTACATATTCATTAGAAACGAGTTCTGCTTGGCCGTCATAATTCCAATCCTGATAAGATTTGTGACTATCATAGAATCCATCTTGATCGTAATCATACATCCTCTCTGTTGTCTCCATATAGCCATCACCGTTGGTGTCGCATTGAGAAACAAACGCATCTGCAATTCCATCGTTATTGGTATCGCCAACAGAACTTATCTGGTCGTAAAAACCATCGTAATTACTATCCGTGTAATAGGTTGTTCCATCAACTATCCCATCGCCATTATAATCATCCATAACGGCCATCGTATCAAGGAAACCATCACCATTAAAATCTAAATAATTATACATATTTTAAAATGTTATATTGATTATATGATTTATGAGTTAACAAAACTCTAAATCTATCACTACTCATATAGTAAAATCCATTCTTAAGAATAAATGGCGGTCAATCTACCAATGATAAAAAAGATTTATCTATTTTTAATTTCACACATCCTATTAGTTCTATTTCTAAAACCAATATTGAATTCGTATTTTCTTGAATAACATATCCTTCTATACCTTTTAGAGTTCCCTTAGTCACTTTTACTCTATCACCTTTATGTATTATTCTTGATTCAAAACATACTTGATTGGGAGCTTTCTCTAAAAGAGCTTTCAGCGATAAGATTTGCTCATCTGGAATAGGTGTCGCTAATTCTTCAGAGCCAGGATATGTGATGAATTTAAGAATGAAAGGTAATTTCCGAAACTCATCTTCTTCGTTTGGAGTTAGATGAACAAAAACAACCATAGGAATAACAATCCTATCAATTATTTTTTTTCTGTCACTCCATTGATGTACTTCTTTTTGGATTGGCACATAATTTGTAATTCCAAGTTTGTTTAGTTTAGACGCTACCTTTTTCTCGCAATTCATTTGAACAAGAGCCGCAACCCAACGTTTTGGGTACGCTTCGCGGTCGTTTGTCCCATTGACAAGCGATTCTCCGCAAGAATTGAGATTACTTTTGATCGTACCCATAACTCTTGTATTTTTGCATCTCCTAACAGGAGATATAAAATATGAATATAATATTAAAACATAATGCTTTAGCCATCAAATCCTTATTGAGTAGCAAAACATTCTTATGTATTTCTTAAGCATTTTTAGTTGTATGTTAATTTTTGTTCGTTCTAAGTGCGCCCAAATGGAATATTTTTCTTAATTTTGCACTATGGATTATTATCTCCTGTTAGGAGATAGATTGTTTTTGCTAACAAATCGTAAGGTCATATGAACAAAAAAGGAGCTCGCTCCCGAACTCCTCTAAAAAGCAGCAATCATAGCTTTCATAATAATTTCAGTATTTTCTTATTGGCTTTGTCTATTACATGCGTTTCCAAAGAGGCCAGATATATCTGTGTAGTACTCTCAGAGTCGTGTCCCATTCCTTCGCTGATTACAGATATTGGAATCCCTTCATCTCTGGCAATACTCGCCCACGAATGGCGTGCAACATACATTGTTAAAGGCAATGTTAACCCCAACTCCTTACCAATTGCCTTTAAGTTATGATTTATAAGCGTCAAGGCATTATGATACTGCTTCCGAGTATTTACAGTTGGTTCCTTTATAATCGAAAGAAGAAATGGAGAACTCAATGAAGAGTATTGATCAACAATGTTTTCCATACAATCCTCCCAACGGATTGAGAGTAATTGCCCTGTTTTCTTTCTACGGTATGTGAGCACATTATCTTTTAGATTCTTTTTCTGCAAGTACGCCATATCCACAAATGCCATTCCTCGTGTATAGAAACTGAATAGGAACATATCGCGAGCGAAACTTTTGGAGGGAGAATAACTCAAATCCAAATCTTTCAATTTACGAACAAACTTCAACGGAATAGCTCTTTTTATTGTTTTTTCCGAGGAGGTAAATACCTTCTTGAATGGATTCTTATTCTCCACATAACCATCTTCCACAGCATTATTATATACCGCACGCAAGCGTTTCATATAGAAAGAGATTGTATTGGGAGCCAACTCCTTCGCTCTTAAATGATACTCATACGAAATAAGCATCTCCGAATCAATATCATCAAAACAAACATCTACACCTTCTCTAAACTTTCTAAAACTGTTAAGGGTAGCTTGATATGTTTCACTTGTGCGATGTTGTCCTTGTCTCCAAAGTTTTGCTATCATTTTTTCCATATACGAAAACAAAGTAATTTCAAATGATTGCTTATGAAACTCACCTACAATCGTATCAACGGTAAATGGAGAATCTGAGATGGTCAATTTCTTTACAATACGATTGAAGCACTTCTTGTCGTATTCTATATGGCTCTGTACATACTGTAAATAATTTACACGAGACGAGTCATCATCCTTAATGACAAGATCTTCTAACTCAGAATCCCATTCACCCCGGGTAATTCGGAAGTTCGTTGCAATTTGCCGAACTTTTCGCATATAAATCACTTGGTAGTATAGACTACCTGCTTTCCCCTCAATAGTTGAGGGTCTGAACTTTAATTTTATAGATACCATAGTATATTCAATTAATTTTTGTTTTACAATAAGAGCCTTCTCTCAATTGCTTAAGGGAAGGCTCTTTAAATAACGGCTACGGGATATATAGCAATTGAAACTCTCTTTTTCTGCGGTGTTCGATGCTGGGAATTGGCTTGCCTTTATAGCAACGGTACGAGATATACTCCTCGTAAAAATCCCTGTCACCGGACTCGATTTTCTTGATAAGATTACTCTTCGGGCGTTTGCCATAGCCAAGCAAGCGTGAATGTCCCACATTGTAAGCCAATACCGTTAGCAAAAGAGCATCTTTCCCATACTTTCGGAAATACTTGTATCGTTCCAATAAGTCGGCTCTGAGCAACGAATCAGCCTGCGCTTCGGTAATATCTGCTGTCAGGTTCTCGTGTGGAAGCAGTTTATGCCCATAACCGATGTATGGATAGTGTTTCGCCGAGTGCCACCCCTCAAACTCCTTGATAAGTGCTACCGCCTTATCGAACAGTTCCGCAGAAATCTCTTTTGGCAATGGTGGCGAAGAGTCGCCGCCTCGTGTCTGTGCCTTGGCATATCCGCAAAGCAGGGTCAGACATATAATCATTAACTTTATTCTCATAGATTCTCTTTTAGTGATTGGTAATAGTGGCAGACACCAGTGCCTGCCACCGTTGGTTAAGGATTGAAATTGATTGGAGAGACGATAGTTCCTATGGGAGTAATCGTGTTACCTTCTGTGGTATCCTCTTCCTCCTTCGCCTCGTTGTTGAATGTGAAAGTGAGCTGATATACCTGATCGTGGTTATCCTCGAAATAGACATCTATCGTCTGCTGGTCCTCACACTCCGAGGTGTAGTACAGACGGAACACATCTCTGTCAAGCGGATAGCGGTCATTCGGGAGTAATACCATACCGTCATCCATTCTCAATGTACCCTCGCCATCGGGCTGAAAGTAGCGGATTGTGTAGCGAGTATCGGAGAAATACCCTTCACGAACAATCTCACAGCGTATCTCTGCTGTCTCGCCTTGCACCAATCGCTTGGGAACGGGCATTGTCTCAACCGTAAAAGGATAGGCTTGCTGAACATCGAGATCATCCTCGCAAGATGTGAAGCCCAATACAGCGGTCATCATGGCACCGCAAACCATCATATAGGAAAATAACTTTTTCATAACGCATTTAATTTTAATTGATAATAAACTTGACACCTAAACCGAACTGGGTGCTGAACTTGCCGAGTGAGCCTCCCCAGAGGACACGCTCTCGCACATTTGCAAGCAGGACAATACGGTCTGTTATATAACTCTCCAATTCAAGGGTAATGGCACCGCCATAGATGAAGGCATCCTTGGCAAGCAGCGTAGAGCCGTCATAGAGCATCTTATCGCCCCAATTCACCGTTTCGTAGCCTGCCAATGCAGAGCCTCCGATAGAAAGGAAGAAGGTCTTTGTAGGATCGGACAGGAACTTCAGATAGTAGCCGCCCTCGGCAGTGAACTGGGCACGCGGAACAGATGTACCCCGATAGTCGTAGTTCTTGAGCAGATATTCTGCACCCACCACCCAGCGGTTAGCCTTCTTGGTATATCCCGACATCGCTATTCCCGTGTAGTAGTTTAGCGGAGATTTAGAGCCGTTTACAAAGCCACCTCTGAGTTCCACACCCATCATCTTCGGGAGATAACGCTGGGCGTATGCCTGCCCTGACGAGAGGGCAAGCGATACGACTGCAACAAGTAGAAACAGATACTTCTTCATAGTTACTTCACTTTAAGTTCGTTGATTACCTTTGCTCTTACGATGTCCTCACTCTCCACGGTGAAGGTCTGGTGTCTGCCACCGCTCTTCTCGTGCATCTCCACCACAAGCACCTTGTCAGCAGGGATGGTGAACTTGTCGAACACGAATACGGTATGCTCATCCTTGTTACCCGCAACGGTTGTGGCATAGTCATAGGCACGCAGCGGGAAGATGACCTGCTCCTGAATGGCTGTACGCTTCATCACCTGCTTATCCACAATCTTAAAGGTCACAAAGTCCACCTCATATGGTACATTCGATGTGTTCTTCACCTGCGTATGGAAGTAGAGCAAACCATTGTGGGTGTATAGTCCACGTAACAGATACTGGATGCCGAAAGCCTTGCTGCCGATGTGCTTGATGTGGCGTTTGTTGTCCTTGTGGATAGCCTTGCTGATAAGGTGTACCAACTTCGGCGACTCACTGCCAAGCTCCTGCAAATAGATGTCGAGAGCATTGTTGGGACGGTTTACCTCACTGCCATCGTGAATAAAGTCCTTCATCTCGATATTCAGGAGCAGAGGCTCATCCGAGTACTTCACATTGAAGGTGTAGAAACTGCCGCTCTCGGTAATCACCGACATATTGGTCTCATCGCGGAAGTTCTTGACTGTAGCCTTCACACGAATCACATTCTCCGAGCCATCGGCCTTGCCAGCAATAAGGTTAGGCGAGCCAAGATCCACATAGCGTACTGCGGCAGGGAAGATGATGTGGGTAGTCTTGTCGTATGTCACCTCCAAGCCATAAGGAGGTATCATACGATCAAAGGTCAGCTTCTTTGTCAGACCGTGATAGATGTCACCATCCTCCTGCTGCGGATAGATGTCCGTAGTGAGGGTAACATCATCGGCTACTGTGTTAGTTACTGCGGTTGAATCAACCGACTGTGCATTGGCACTTACAACGCCCATCGTGAGGGCAAGCATTACAAAAATCTTTTTCATGTCTTTAATGTTTTAATAGGTTATTGATTGTTTTGATAAAGCATCAGGGTATATCCTGATTTGAGGTGTACCTTCTCTTCACGCATCTTCTTGGAGATATACTGCGACACTCCCTGTATGGCACCGCGACCTACTTCGGACAGCAGTTGGTCTCCGGCAGACTGGTTGGTGATGGATATGCTCGTTCCGAGGTTCTGTCCCAGATTTGCCGCCATCTCCTTTGCCGCACTCGCCTCCATGGAGCCGGGTATGAAGATTCCCGCCTGTCCGTCATTGTCGTGGACGGTAAGTTCTACGGGAATGATCGTTCCGTTATGCTCCACCTGAAGAATCTCGATGTCGAGCCTTTCGCCTTTGATGCTGCCTTCACCCGTGATGAGGGTGTTTCGTGGCAGTACATACTTTCCGACACGCATTGCCTCCAAGAGTCGCAGTCGCACACTCTGACCGCTTGTGATGGTCTGGTCACCATGCACGCACGCCTTGATGGTGTTCCGTGCTGTCTGCTTCGGTGCTTCGCCTACGGCAGTGTGAAAGCCACCGCCTACGGATTGTGCCATCCGTGCTATCATCACCGAGTCGCTCATAGGCTGAGCGAGTGCCGACACAACGGGAGTCGTTACATGACCTACGGGCTGTGCCTTCGCCTTGCCGCTTCGTGTGGTCGTCTCCACCTCCTCGGCTGCGCTCTCGGAGGTTGTAGCAGTACCTCCGGGCATATACTTCGCTGCAAGCTCGTATGACTTCTCCAAGAGTGCCACCTGGTCGGCATATGTCGGTTGGCTGTTCTGCTGTTGTGCCATCGACTGCTTCAGCTCCTCAAGCTCCGCTTTCAGAGCCTCCTTTTCGGGATCCTCACGCGGCTGCTCGTAGAAACTGCCGAGTGTGGCGTTGATGTCGTTGTAGGCAGATGTGGAAGATGAGAACGAGTTACTGCGACTGCTACTACCACTTTGATAGGACGAGCCACCTCCTGTGTATCTCGGCTCTTCGGGTATCTCGACCACCTCTTCCTCCTCGTCATCGGTGGTCATTGCCGTGAAGTCCTCAAGGGTACGCATCTTCTGCTCCTGCTTGACACGCATATCCTCCAGTTCGTAGGCGGCAATCTTGTCCGCCTCGATGCCTGCACCTCGCGGATCGGGAAGTTCGGCGTTGAAGCCCACCTTCTGCTGCTCTGCCTGTACCTGCTCCTTCGATGGCTTGAAGATGAAGTAGAATGACACAAGGCATAGCATAACCATTCCGCCATACACAAGAATTTTCTTGATTTGCTCCTTTCTTTTCAGAGCGTTTGCATCGTTACTCATAGCTCTCTGAATTAAATTGGTTAAAGAACTCTTCCATCTCCCTTATCTTCTCATCCGAGAGGCTGTCGGCAGGAACTGCCTCCTCATCGACAATCAGATTGGTGGCAGGCGGCTCACTTCTGACATACTCCTCATACCTGTAATCGGGAGCAGGCATAAAGATTACATAGAGAGCCAATCCTATATATGCCAGCATAAGGGCACAGATGATAAGGCGTTTGCTCTTCGATGTCTTGTTGTTCCAAGACTTGTTGATTGAATCCTTGATTCTCTGAATGTACTTTTTCATCGCTGTAAATGTTAATGGTGAATAATTAGGTTATCTGTCATAGACTCTCAGGTCCTTGTTCTCCACCACACGGAACGCCTCGAAGATGAATCCGTGAGGATTGTTGTCGCTGCGTGTGGAGTTGAGCAGTCGCCCTTTGGTTACAAGGCTACGCTCGGTGATACTCTTCTCGCGGATGATGGATAGCCTTGCGTATGTCACCACCTCGTAGGGATAGTGGTTGAAGTTGCAGCTTATGCTATCTACCTCGATACGCTGGGTTACATTGCCTGAGATGATACGGTTGTAATACCCCTGCTCCGCAAGGTCGCTGTAATGCTCGTATGCCGAGCGGTCGCTGAGGAACATTGCCCTCTGGATATTACCCTCGATGGCACTCTTGTCGGGTGCAAGCGTGAAGAAGAGTTCGTGGAAACGCTTCACATGCTCCCTTGCCTCCACAGGACGGTTCTGCTCCAAGTCCTGAGATAGAGCCAGCATCAGCGACTTGCCCTCGTCAAGGACATAAATCTTCTGTCGTTGCGCCTCGGCAAAGTTGTATGCCTTCCAAAGCGAGAAGCCCACAAGCGAAGCACAGACAAAGAGGTAGGCAATGCCGAAGAAGCGTATCTGCCTGAAGCCGGTCTCAATGTTTTTAAGTGATTTGAATTCCATTTGAATACTGTTTAATAGGTTATCGTTTAAGTAATCTTCCTGCGATGTTGCCGATTGCGGCACCTGTCGCACCTGCTGCGATACTTCCCGTACGGCTTGCTGTCTGTGCCACGTTCCTGCCGTAGTTACCTGCACCACCGCCTGCCTGGATTATCCAGTTCGCCACTGTCGGAATGGTGAAGTATCCGATGATGCCGATAATGAGGAAGGTGATATAGACCGCATTCGACCCGTCAGGGATGAAGTTGGGATCGGACAACTGCTCGATGTCCTTCTGTAGCATCAATACCTGTATGCGTGCAAGCACGCTGCTGAAAAGGTCGCTCACGGGCAGCCACAGATAGATGCTTATATATCGGACAAACCACTGCGTGAGTGAGGCGTGGAAGCCGTCCCAACAGGATATCGCAAAGGATATGGGTCCGAGTATCGAGAGGACGATGAGGAAGAATGTTCTCAGCGTGTCTATGACAAGGGCTGCGGCATTGAACATCAGCTCCAACAGTTCACGGAAGAAGTTTTGAACAGCCTTTTTCATATTGTACATCGCACGGTCCACATACATTCCGCAAGCCTCAATCGCATCCAACGCTCCCAGCTCATCGAGCTTGTTGTCAAAGGACTCCTTATCCACGAGGTAGGCCGTTTCGGGATTGCGTTTCATCGCCTCAAACTCCAGCTTATCCTTCTGCTTGCGATACTCGTTCATATCGAAGGTCTGCGTTTCAAGGATTCTATGCGTTCCCGTCACGATGGGCGACATTACGCTGTTGAGCGTACCTAACACCAATGTCGGGAAGAACATGATACACAGTCCGAGAGCAAAGGGACGCAGGAGCGGAAAGACATCTATAGGCTCGGCTCTTGCCAACGACTGCCAGACACGATAGGCAACGTAAAAGAGAGCACCTAATCCGGCAAGTCCTTTGGCGACACCCGTCATCTGCGAACAGAGGGGCATCATATCCACATACAGATTCTGAAGTATCTGATGCAGATTGTCAAAGTTTACTGCTAATGGTACCATAGTCGTAGGGTTTCAGGTTTACCAATAGCGTTCACTCGGCGAGCCGTAGAGGGACATCACACGGTCAACATCGTTCTGCTTCTTCGCTCTGAGGTAAGACACCCCGATGTTCTTGTTGGTGTAGTACTGCACAAGCCCACGGTACTGGAGCATCTCGCTGTAACACTTGTCGATGATATCCATACGGTCCTTGTCGCTCATCGAGAGTCCGTTCTCATTGACCACCGATTTAAGGTCATTCAATAGGTGGGCACTCTCTTCGAGCAGTTTCGTATATCCCAAAGCTATGGCACTGAGTTCCTCCACCGTAAAATAGGGGTCGTTCAGCATACGCTCAAAGCTGTTTACATAGATGTCGGTAATGTCGCCCACAAGCAGGATGGTCTGCTGTACCTTGCGTGCATCGCGGACAAGGTTCTTGACCTTCTTCAGAGCATCGTAGTACTCCTTACCCTGCTTATAGATCTTTACTGTCTCCTGGAAGTTCTGAATCATCGTACTTGCCGTAGAGGATGTATGCACGATGTTCTTCGTGGCATTGATGATGCCTTGTGCGAGGTTGCCGGGGTCTGTCACCACCCACTGCGCCCTCGATGTCTGGCTGACAAAGAGAGCCACCAGACAGAGCATAAAAATTTTCAATCTCATACTGTTACGAATTAAAGGGTGAATACTTAATCATTGTCTTACTGAAATCACAGCCCCATCTTGCGACCTTTTGATTTGGGCTTCTGTCGGATATGCTGCTTTCGGGACGGTCTCTCCTCGGAAGAGTCGCTCTGCCTCTTCTTCTTTCCGTTGAAAAGTTCATCAGCATAAGGTCTTCTGCCAGTCATCCTGACAAAGCGGGCATCGAGTTCCCGATATGCCTTCTCAGCCTTGGCGGAACACTCTTCCGAAGAAGCCTTCCTGTCAATACCGTACTTGGCAAGGAAATCGGGACGGATATGGATGGTGTCGTGAACATTGTCGGGGAAATGTGCAATCTGCCCCAACTTCTCCAACTCCTCGTTCAGTTTGTTGAGATAAGGCACGGGAGGGCGTTCACAGATACTCTCGAAGATCTTCTCCACGGCTCGTGTCAGCCTTGCATCCACCTCAAGCACATCGGGTATCTCTCCCGTTGCTCTTTTCTGCCGATAGATTGCAGGATCCATATCCTCCAACTGATGATACAGACGGTAATCTTCCGTAAGTCCGAAGTAATCCTGCATAGATTGCGGAATGTTCCAATTCTGCATCAGTGACCAATAGAGGCACGAGATGACCTCCTGGCGTCTCTTTTCGTCTGATTTTAAGTTACTGTACATACTTCAAATGTTTAATGGTGAATAAAATGGGTTACTTGCTTCGCTTGCTCTCGGCAAGCTGCTTGATGGCGAGCTCGATGTTGCCGTCCAACTTCTCGGTGAGCCGCTGCAACTCCAGCTTCTCGGTCTCCTCAGTGGTGTAGCAGTAGTACTCTTCGGGAGATACCTCCGTGGCATAGACTGCCGACTGTGCTCCGCCAAGACCTATCCACACCTCCTTGTACTTCCTGCCGGGAGCATTGGAGAGGTTGATGGAGAGAATCTGTGAACGCTCCTTGTCGGTGAGTCCGAGCAAAGCCTGTATCTCATCGAACTTGTTCACATACTTACGCTGGTCAAGAAGAATCTTGCAGTCGCTGTTGTTGATGATGGTGCCCTTGACGATAGAGGAAGAGATGATGTCCTCGACCTCCTGCGTTACCACAACAGCCTCACCGAAGAACTTACGTACGGTCTTAAGTAGGCTAAGCACCCAGCGCCTTATCATATTTCTATGACAGGTTTCCAAATGCTC
>OKWR01000591.1_pt1 | contig 35857 bp, 39 predicted proteins | sample 1607101 | NCBI WGS metagenome assembly OKWR01 (sample SAMN04414076, study PRJEB24778) | human gut metagenome | material: faecal | host: Homo sapiens
AAGCCTGCGGATACGGATGGATGGACCTGTTCATGCGGCACGGTAAACAAGGGCAAGTTCTGTCAGAGCTGCGGCGCGAAAAAGCCGGAGGGCGCGCCTCTCTACCGCTGCGACAAATGCGGCTGGGAGCCCGAGGACCCCAAGCATCCGCCTAAATTCTGCCCGGAATGCGGCGATCCTTTCAATGACGAGGATGTTGTGATTTAAGATCTGCGGGGGCCGGACTGTCCCAGCCCCCGCGATCAAAAGAAAGGGAGGGGTTTCATGCCCAGCGAAGTTATCAATTACAAATGCCCGGCCTGTACCGGTCCGCTGCACTTTGGCGAAACGTCCGGAAAGCTGGAGTGCGATTACTGCGGCAGCTCCTATACCCTGGAGGAGATCGAAGCCCTGCAGTCTGCCAATGCGGAGGATGCGGAAAAGGCTTTTGCCGAGGCGGAGGAGCAGATCCGGCAGGACCAGAACGAAAGCTGGGACCTGTCTCAGGCAGGATCGGAGTGGGGCGAGGATGCCGAGAAGCTGCGCTCCTACAGCTGCCCCCAGTGCGGTGCGGAATTGCTCTGCGAGCAGACCACGGCGGCCACCTCCTGTCCCTACTGCGGCAATCCTACGGTGATCCCGGGCCAGCTGGCCGGTGCCAAAAAGCCGGACTATATCATCCCCTTTGCCAAAAGCAAGGAGGATGCCGTGGCGGCGCTGAAGCGGCACTATCGCCACAGGCCGATCCTGCCCAAGACCTTTGCCAATGAAAACCACCTGGAGGAGGTTAAGGGCGTCTATGTTCCCTTCTGGCTGTTTGATGCCAAGGTGGATGCGGATATGCGCTTCGATGCCACCCGGACCCACAGCCATACCACCAGCAATGAGATCATTACGGAGACAGACCATTTCCTGGTCCACCGCCAGGGCAGTCTGGAGTTCGAGAAAATCCCTGTGGACGGTGCCTCCAAAATGCCGGACAGCCATATGGATGCCATTGAGCCCTATGAATATAAAGAATTGAAGCCCTTCCAGCTGTCCTACTTGCCGGGCTTCTTTGCGGACAAATACGATGTGTCTAAGGAAGACAGCATCAAGCGTGCCAAGCTTCGCTGCGAGCGCAGCACGGAAAATGCCATCCGCAATACGGTGCTGGGCTATGAGGGCTGCGTCACCACGGGCAAACGCATTCAGGTCCACCCCGGGGAAGTGAAGTATGCCCTGCTGCCGGTGTGGCTGCTGTCCACCCAGTGGAAGGGGAAGAATTATCTGTTTGCCATGAATGGGCAGACGGGAAAGCTCATCGGTGACCTGCCCATTGATGCCAAGCGGCTCTGGAGCTATATCGCCATTGCCTTCGCCGCAGGCACAGCCCTGCTGGGCTGGCTGTTCTTATAAGGAGGAAGCATCATGAAGCAGAGACGTTTTTGGGTAGTCCTCCTGGGAATTCTGCTGCTGATTTCCGTGACGGTGGCCGCTTCCGCCGAATCCGGCGGCAAGCTGCCCTATGTGACCGATGCGGCCAACCTCTTAACGGATGAGCAGCATATGGCATTGGAAGCCCGGGCGGAGGAGATCAGCCAGACCTATTCCTTCGGCATTTACATCATCGCAGTCAATGACTATACTGATTATTCCAGAGAATCGGATTTTTGGGACGCCAATGTGGATATTTACGAGACCTACGATCTGGGCTGGGGCACGGAGAAGGCAGGCGCTTCCTTCATGATCAGCATGGCGGAACGGGATTTTTGTCTGCACTTTAATTCGGACCGGGCGAACTATGTCTTTTCCGAGGCAGGCCGGGATGCCATTGAGGATCGCGTCATTACCTATCTCCAAGACAATGACTATTATGGTGCCTTCAATGAATACCTGAACGCCTGCCAGGAGTACCTGGAAGCGGCGGAAAACGGAACCCCCATTGCCCAGGGACAGCCCAGCCGCAACGATGCACAAAAGAGCAAGGGCTTTTCCATCCTGTTCTTCCTGCCGGGACTTTTCGCGGCGGGCGTTGCAGCGGTGTGCCTGGTTGCACCTATGCGTTCGGCAGGGGTCAAGAGCCAGGCAGACGACTATACGGTTCCCGGGTCCATGCGCCTGACCCGCCAGTCTGACCACTTCCTTCGCAGAACCGTTAGCAGGCAGCCGAAGCCAACGGAGAACCGTTCCTCCGGCAGTGGCGGCGGCAGCGTTACAACCAGCCATTCCACCGGAAGCCATTCCGGAAGGACCGGGAAATTTTGATAAAAAGAGCGCCTCCGGGCGCTCTTTTTTCGTGAGAGCGGGGCTTTGACATTTGATATATCCGGATGTATAATACCTCAGACTATTGTTTTTTGAGAGGAAGCTGTAAAGATGCGTAGAATTCAACGGGATATGCTGCATGGGCCCCTGGCTCTGCCGATCGTCTCCTATGCCGTTCCCATTATGCTGACCAGTGTGCTGCAGCTGCTGTTCAATGCCGCCGACCTGATCGTTGTAGGCAGATACTGCGGCAGCATTGCCGTGGCAGCGGTTGGCTCCACCGGCGCCATCATCAACCTGATCATCAATCTGTTTTTCGGCCTTTCCGTTGGCGCGGGCGTTGCCGTGGCCCATGGCATCGGCAGTCGGGAAGAGGAGACGGTGTTCCGCACCGTGCATACCGCACTGCCAACGGCGGTGCTCAGCGGCCTGTTCCTGACGGCCATAGGTGTTCCGTTTGCTGCGGACATCCTGGAGGCAATGTCCACGCCTGAGGATGTGCTGCCTCTGGCTACCAAGTATATGCAGATCTATTTCCTGGGCATGACCTTGAATCTGGTCTATACCTTCTGCGCATCCATGGTCCGTGCCGCAGGGGACACGCAGACGCCCTTGCTCATTCTGTCTGTGGCAGGTGTTTTGAACGTGATCCTGAACATCGTGTTTGTCAAGGGCTGTGGCATGAACGTAGACGGTGTGGCCTGGGCAACCATTATCGCCCAGGGCCTGTCTGCTGTGGCCATTGTTTATGTGATGACCAGACGGACCGATATGGTCCGGCTGCACCTGAAAAAGCTCCATGTTTATAAAGAGCCCTTGCTGAAGATGCTGCGCATCGGCATTCCGGCAGGTATCCAGAGCTCTATGTTCTCCGCCTCCAATGTGGTGATCCAGTCTGCGGTGAACTCCTTCGGTGCCGTTGCCGTCTCCGGCAATGCAGCCGTTGCAAATCTGGAGGGGTTTGCCTATGTTATTGAGAATTCCTTCCACCAGACAGCAGTGAACTATGTGGGCCAGAACAGTGCAGCCGGTCAGTTCGACCGGGTGAAGAAAATCTCCGGGCTGTGCATCCTCTATGCAGTAATCGCAGGCATCATCACAGGCGTGGGCATGAACCTGTTCTCCAGACAGCTGCTGGGCCTGTACATTACGGATTCTGAGGAGGCCATTGCCATTGGCGTGACCCGTATGGTCATCACGGTGCTGCCTTACTTCCTGTTCGGCATGCAGGATGTGGTCACCGGCATCCTGCGGGGCTTGGGGGCCTCCTTCCTGTCCATGATCATTACGGTGCTGGGCATTTGCGGCATTCGTATTCTGTGGATCTACACCATCTTCCGCATCCCTGCATACCATACCCAGCAGTGCCTTTATATTTCCTACCCGCTGTCCTGGGTGCTGACATTCATCGTCCAGATGATCGCCTTTGTAGTTGTGTTCCGCAAATGTGAGCGTCAGGCGAAAATGACTGTAGAAGAAGCATAAACTGCTTTTCAAGTCGGATATCCAATAGAATGTCATTTCGGGAAGTTACGAAATAAATCAGAATTTGCGGAGGAAATTATGAGCGACTTCAGCATTCAAGAAATGCTTGCCATGCAGCGTACATTGCAGGAAAAATATAAGGATAAATGGGAAGCAATTCGTCCGGAAGCAGGGAAACATAAATTGCTATGGATGGTTGGGGAAATAGGCGAAGTCGTAGATATCGTTAAGAAGAACGGCGATGTGGAACCGCTGGAAAATAAGGATTTGCGAAAGCATCTTGTAGAAGAAATGGCAGACGTTCTGATGTATTACAACGATGTTCTTCTTTGTTACGGAATCAGCGAAGAAGAACTGAAGGAAGCCTATACGACCAAATTCGAAAGAAATATGAAACGCTGGTAATGCGCGGTTTGCCGGAATGAAAAACGAATAGACATAAAAATCCGACCGGTGATCACACCGGTCGGATTCGTTTTGTTTATGATCATTCCGCCTTCTGCGGCGGCGGTTTCCAAATGGTCTGTGTTTTTATACGGTTCTTGCCCACTCTGTGACCAGCAGGCCGGGAACCATCCAAATGAGCTGATAGAGCAAAACCTTTTCAGGGGTCAGGATCTCTACGCTGCCCTGGAAGGCCAGGGCGAACATGATGAGAAGCCCCACAATGCCCCCCAGAATGTGAACGATCAGGCCCAAGGTGCAGGCTTTCCTCAGCGCGTTGGCACCGGTGACGGGATAGACCAGACTGACCAGCTCGTCTCTTGTAGCCAGAGCCAGAACTTTATCCTCCGGGTCCGGATGACGCTGAGACAGGGCCGCTTTGGTTGCCTGGTCCGGGAAGATCATCCGCCGGGTGTTGACGGAGAACTTGCTGTGCAGAAATTCCGCGGTCAGCATAAAGTCATCGGCCAACATGACGGGCTGGAGCTTCCGGGAGCCGTTGAGGGAGGTGAGACCGGCGGAGGTGGAGCGCATCTTGGCATAGGAAATGGCCACAACTGCGCTGAGCTCTCCGTTGATGGCCATATAGACGGCCTGGGCAACGGTTGTGCCCTGGGGGATATCAACGTCCATACTCTGCAGGAAATCCAGACTCCCCAGCAGCACGGCTTCCCCGCGGATGATGCCGCCGACACCGCCGACACCGTAATCCCGAAATTCGGTGACGGGGTACTCGCTTCCACCCCGATTTTTCAGCATATTCCGGAACAGAGGTACCAGACCACCACCGGAAGCACCAATGAGGGAGGAGGCATAGGAGAGGATCTGCTCAGGCTCCCGGTCCCCGTAGAACTTGACGCCGTTGAGCTTGGTGGAGCCCAGGGGGAACAGGTCTTCGTCCTTTAGCGGGAAGCAGGCCTTGCCCCGCAGCCCCACAACGCCCTGCCAGCCGCAGAGCACGGAACCGACCATGTGCAGCCGGTTCTCCAGAATGGCGGCGGGACGGGTCAGCGAAACAAAGAAGCTGGCAGGTACGGCGGCAAACAGCGAGATGGACAAAACCTGAAAGGCCAGACTCACATTATAGCGCATCCCCGCAAGAACGGCCAGACCAATACAGGCGGCCATAGCCAGCAGGCAGTAAATGCTCTGAATCGTTTCGGGCGTAGAAGCTTTGGTATAGGTATTTGTGAAGTCGTCTACATCGCCTTCCCCCCGCAGCAAGACGGGCTTTCCGTCGATATAGTCCTTTTCTTTGACAATGCTGCGCAGATGGGTGGCTTTGCGCAGCGTGTCCATTTGCAGGGTCTCCGTGGAACGGCGGTGATACCGGCCGAACAGTGCGAAGGTCATTTGCAGGGCAAATCCGGAGCAGCAGGGCACCCGCAGCTCCTGGAGGCAGTAGTAAGCATCCACGCAGCAGGCAATCAGGGTGAAGCTCAGGAAGGTATTTATGGTAAAGCGGCCGTGGAGAAGTTCGCCCAGGCCGTCCAGAAGCTGATGGCAGCCAAGCAGAGCGGATATAAACATTGCCAGCACCTGCGTAAAAATCACAAATCGCAGCCGGTTGTCCGGAACCATGCCCATAGAGAACATGACGGCAGATCCGGCGCAGAAGGCCACTACCAGCAGATTCAGTACAATGGCGATCTGCAGGCTGAATACGCCCTGATCGGAAAGCTCGTAATACCGTTTTTCCGGACCGGCAATGAGTTTCCGCTTTAGCTCCCGCAGATCGCTGCGGAAGGGAATGGGCTCCTGGGCGGGAGCAGCCGTCTCCGGTTCCGCAGCTTCCTCGGCTGCGGCTGCAAGAGGCTCCTCAATGCGTATGGTCTGCTCTGTGCCGGGTGCTGCCGCTGCCTTTTCCGCGTCTGACGGGGCTGGGGAAAAAATCCTCGTTTCGGAAAGGGAAGAGGGCTGCTCTTCGCCCGGCTCTTCGCCGAAATCCTGAAGGATCTGGCTCAGCTCCTGGTCAAAAGCCTCACTGTCCCCGGTCTCCGGGGCAATCGCGGAGGCGTCTTCCGGAGGGGCATCCTCAGGGTCGGTATGAAATTCGTTCAGAATGGCGTCCAGGTCAAAATCCTGGAGCTCGTCCAGTTCTTCCTGGTCGCGTTTTTCTTCGTTGTCCATAGGGTCCTCCAAATGGGTCATCCGAGGCGCTGACGCACGGCCTCATATAATAGAATGGAAGCGGCGGCGGAGGCGTTCAGAGAGCTGATCCTTCCGGCCATGGGAATGGAGACGATGACATCGCAGTTCTTCCGGACAAGTTGGCTCATGCCCACGCCTTCATTGCCGATGACGATGGCCGCAGGGCCCTTCAGATCGGCCTTATACATGGGGATGGCCCCCTCGGCTGCGGTCCCGAAAATCCACACGCCCTTGTCCTTCAATTCCTGCATGGCAGCTTTGATGTTGCTGACTCTTGCCACCTTCATGTACTCCATGGCACCGGCAGAGGCTTTGGCGACCGTTGCGGTCAGGCCAACGCTGCGGCGCTTGGGAATAATCACACCGTGGGCCCCGGCGCATTCGGCGGACCGGAGAATGGCACCTAAGTTGTGGGGGTCGGACAGCTCGTCGCAGATGACGATCAGCGGGGCTTCTCCGCGGCTGGCGGCTTCTTCCAGAATGTCGTCAATGGAATAGTATTCGTGGGCGGCAGCCAGAGCAATCACACCCTGGTGGGACCGGGTGAAGGACATGGCGTCCAGTTTCCGGCGGTCTACAGGCACAATGACGGCGCCGGCCTCCTTGGCCTGGGCGGCCAGACGCTGCAAACTTTTGTCCGTATCGCCGGAGGCGATAAAGAGCTTGTCAATGGTCCGCCCGCTTTTCAGGGCTTCGGCGATGGCATTGCGGCCTTCCAGCTGGCCCTCGGTTTCCTCTGCGGGCTGCTGGGCTTCGCTTCGCTGCGCGCGGCGATTTCCGCGGTCATTTCTATCATACATATCGGTTCATCTCCCGTTGCATTTCATAAGTATTTGAAACAATATCCTGTATTATAGCAGATTTTTTCCCGTTCCACAACTCTTATTTTTCAAAACGGGCGGAGAAAGGGGGATATTCACAGAAAATTTACCCCAAAGACGGGAATCATTCGTTGCGTACAGTGCAAAAATGTGATATGATACCCTATAAGAACAGCCTTGAGGAGGCATAGAATCGAATGAGTTATGAACAAAAGGACGGGCCCAACGAAAAAAAGCCCGGTGGGAACAATCCCAAGAAGAATTTCTGGACGCCGCTGATCATTGCGCTGGCGCTGGTACTGCTGTTTGGCTGGATCTATAATATGGTGTCCGACAGCCAGTATACGGAGACGACCTATGCGGATTTTTACACTGCCATGGAGAATCATCAGCTGGCCGAGGTCCAGCGCCGGGGCAGCCGCATCTATTACCTGACCAAGGAAGAGGCAGCCAAGCCGGCCACCGAACAGAAGGCCTGCTATACCGGCATGCCATCCGGCGACTGGCTGTCTATGTATAATGAACTTGTGGCCCAGGGCGTCATTTCCGATTGGCAGGTCCAGGAAGACAACTCCATGATCATGATGATCCTGTACTATGGCATTACCTTTGCCATTCTGTTCCTGTTTATGCGCACCCTGACCAAGCGAATGGGCGGCGACGGCATGATGGGCGGTTTTGGCAAGAGCAAGGCCAAGGTTTATATGGAGAAGCAGACCGGCGTCACCTTTAAGGATGTGGCCGGTCAGGATGAAGCCAAGGAATCTTTGAAGGAGATCATCGACTTCCTGCACAACCCCCAGAAGTATGCCGAAATCGGCGCACGTCTGCCCAAGGGCGCACTGTTGGTGGGCTCTCCCGGTACCGGCAAGACATTGCTTGCCAAGGCTGTGGCCGGTGAAGCGGATGTGCCTTTCTTCTCCATCTCCGGCTCCGACTTTGTGGAGATGTTTGTGGGCATGGGTGCAAGCCGCGTCCGAGACCTGTTCCAACAGGCGGCCAAGGTGGCGCCGTGCATCATTTTCATTGATGAGATCGATGCGGTTGGCCGTGCCCGTGACAACCGGTACGGCAGCAATTCCGAGCAGGAGCAGACATTGAATCAGCTGCTCAGCGAGATCGATGGCTTTGAACCCTCCAAGGGCATTGTCTGCCTGGCTGCCACCAACCGGCCCGAGATCCTGGACAAGGCCCTGCTGCGTCCCGGCCGTTTTGACCGCCGAATCATTGTGGACCGGCCCAATTACCAGGGGCGTCTGGATACGCTGAAGGTCCATACCCGGAAGATCAAGCTTTCCGAGGATGTGGATTTGAAGAAGATCGCCCAGGCGACTGCCGGTGCCGTCGGTGCGGACCTGGCAAACCTGGTCAATGAAGCGGCTCTGCGGGCCGTGCGGATGGGCCGGAAGGCCGTCAATCAGGAGGACCTGCTGGTTTCCTTTGAGACGGTCATAGCAGGCTCCGAAAAGAAGAATACCGTGCTCACCGAGACGGAGAAGCGGCTGGTTGCCTACCACGAGGTGGGGCATGCCCTGGTTTCCGCTCTGGAGAAGCACACCCAGCCTGTTTCCAAGATCACCATCGTGCCCCACACCTCCGGCGCGCTGGGCTATACCATGTACCTGCCTGAGGAGGAGAAGTTCCTCTCCACCCGGGAGGAGCTGGAGGTGGAGCTGAAGAGCCTGGTGGGCGGCCGTGCTGCCGAGCAGCTGGTCTTCGGTGCCCAGACCACCGGCGCTGCCAACGATCTGCAGCGGGCCACCTCTCTGGCCCGGAACATGGTCAGCCAGTACGGCATGAGCAAGGAACTGGGCCTGATGACCACCGCCTCTGTGCAGAACAGCTATCTGGACGGCCAGGCCTATATGGACTGCTCTCAGGATACGGCAGCCCAGGTGGACAAGGAGGTCCAGAAGCTTCTGGATGGCGCTTTCGCCGACGCAACGAAGATCTTGCGGGACCACCGGGCGCTGCTGGATGAGATCTCCGAGTATCTGCTGGTCAAGGAGACCATTAGCGGTGAGGAACTCATGGCCTATGTGAACGCGGAAAACGGGGAAAAGCCCGCTGAAGAAGAAAAGAAAACGGAAGAAACGGAAAATCAGTAAATCGAGAAAGAGAGCGGTGTCTGAATGATGAAAAAGGCGCTTTGTGTTCTGCTTTGTGCCGCACTGCTGCTGGGGCTGCCTCTGGCTGTCAGCGCAGAGGAAGAGTCGGATTTTTCCTGGTCGCTGGAGGGTAATGTGCTGTGCATTTCCGGGGAAATAGAGACGCAAGAGGTTTACCCCTGGGCGGATGCTGCGGACAGCGTGACGACCCTGCGCATCAGCGAGGGGGTCACGGAGATTCCGGCAGGCGCTTTCCAGAATTTTTCGGCTTTGCAGTATGTGACCATCCCCAAGACCCTGCGCTATATTGGCAGCAGCGCCTTTGAGAATTGTGCCCTGCTGCGCTGGGTCAAAATGCCGGATGGCCTGGTGGGCATTGGTGAAAAGGCCTTTGCAGGCTGCACCAAGCTTGCTCCGGTGTATTTGCCGGAGAGCGTGGCCTGGATTGGGGACCGCGCCTTTGATGTCTCAGCCGTGCTGAACTGCTGCGCCGGGTCTGCCGGACAGGATTATGTGGCGGACAACGGTGGTACATACCGGCAGACGGGTACGCATGCACTGGCTTCTGCCAAGGGTACCTGGGGAGATGCGGGAACCTGGACGCTGGAAAATGTCGTCCTGGTCCTCTCCGGCAGCGGCGCGATTGTCTGCGGCACAGACGGACGTTATCCCTGGGATGCCTATCGGGCGGACATTCAGACCGTCGAGCTGGGAGAGGGGATTACGGAGCTGGGCAAGGATGCCTTTGCTCTGTGCAGAAAGCTTGTAAAGCTCAGCTTTCCCCAATCCATCGAGAACATAGCCGACAGCGCGCTGGATGGCCGGGTGGAGGTTGTCGGGTTTACCGGAACTGCCGCAGAGACCTTTGCACAGAATCGGGGCCTGAGCTTTACGGCCGTTGAGACCGCGGAGGAAACGGGGGAGACGGAAACCATTGCGGCAGAGACCGAGGCAACGGAAGCGCCAGCTCCTGAGGAAACCGAAAACTCCGAAGGCGCCTTAACTGAAACGGAAGCCGCACCCACTGAAGCAGCGGAAGAGCCGGAACCAACGGAAACGGAGGCAGGGGAGAAGGCGGAACCGGGCGAAACGGAACCGGCAGAGCAGGAATCTACCGTGCCGACGGAGACAGAGCCGGAAAAGGAGCCTGTGCTTAGTGTAGAGACCGTGACGGCCCAGCCGGGGCAGACGGTGAAACTCACCATATCTCTGTCGGAGAATCCCGGCCTGTGCGGCTTGTATTTCGGCATAGATTATGACCACAGCAAGCTGACGCTGGAGGACTACAACTGCCCCAATAAGGACTTTGCCCAAGGGGACTGGATGGTAGGCATCGGTCAGGAGGAACGGGCCGTCTGGCTTCAGCCGGACCTGACGGAGGCGGAGGGTGAAATCCTGACGCTGACCTTCCGGGTGGCCTCTGATGCCGGTACGGGAGACATAGAAGTGGCACTGACGGATATTGCGGGCGTGGACGACCAGGCGAACAGCGTCCGTGTTGCCGGTAATGCCGGTGGCATTACCATCGTCCTGGGCGTGCCCGGAGACATCAACGGGGACGGAGATGTTACATCTGCCGACTTGCTGCGGCTGCGCCGGTATCTTGCCGGACAAAACGTGACCGCAGAGACCGGAAACGCAGATTTGAACGGTGACGGCCGCGTGGATTTACTGGACTTGATGCTGCTGCAAATGCTGCTGACAACCAGGTGAAATAGATAGAAAGGCGACGGCCTCGCAAAAGAGACCGCCGCCTAAATTTATACGTTTTCCGGGGGCCTTTCACGCCTCACTGCCTTCGGGATTGCTTATGCAATGGGACATCCCGGCAATTGTGAAAAGCAAGAGTTGCGCCGGAGCGTGCCGATAGGAGAAGGGGTTATGCGTCGAATTCTTCCTTTAGGTCCAGCATGCCGCGAATTTCTGCATGACCGTTTTCCAGACAAAACATGCCCATTTCCCAGCCGTTCTGGTCGTACAGGCTCATGATCTGCGGCATTGCGGTACGGACCTTTTCCACCTTTTGGGCTGCATTCATTATAAGTCGAATCGGAGCACTATGTAAGCTCGTTTTTGGAAGATTCTACTCATGGTCAGCAGATGCCCCATGTACGGAGGCTGTTTCATGGCTTTCAATTGCCCTGATTGCGGCTTCTATGCCTTTTACAATATCCCCTAATGGCATAGATGGAATACTTGTTCCCTCCTTTACCTGGGAGGGGATGAACGGGACGTGCAGAAAGCCGCCCCGAACACCGGGATAGTTCTTTTCCAGCGTATAGAGTACACTGTACATCAGATGGTTGCAGACATATGTGCCGGCGGTGTAGCTGATATTTGCAGGAAGTCCGGCATCCCGAATGGCGGAAACCATTGCCTTTACCGGTAAGGTGGAGAAGTAGGCACTCGGCCCATTGGAACAGATGATGCGATCTACCGGCTGATTGCCTGCGTTGTCTGGGATTGACGCATCATCCAGATTGATGGCCACCCGTTCAGGGGTCAGGCTCCCGCGACCACCGGCCTGCCCGATGCAGAGCACGGCATCCGGGCGGTGCAGGGCGATGGCGTCCGTCACAATCTCTACGGATTTCCCAAAAACAGTTGGTACATCGCATTTTACAATTGTGACGCTGCCAAGCTGCTCAGGCAGCAGCTTTACGGCTTCCTGGGCGGGGTTGACGGTCTCTCCGCCAAAGGGTTCAAATGCGGTTAAGAGTAGTTTCATTTAACAACCCTCAATCATAATATGGACGATTTCCTGGTCGGTCTGACGCATACCCATACTGGCAAGTCGGCCCACATTGGAGATGGTGTTTTCCACGCCTTTGGCAACAATGCCGTCACCGCCATAGAACTGTTCGTTCTGCATCTGCATCTGCATACCCAGCAGCCCGGCCTCTACGGCGGAGGCGATTTTGGCTGCGCAACTCGCCTTGGCACCGTCACAGATCATGCCGGAGTTGATGGCTACTGCGTTGACAATGGTGTGGGCGATTTCTCGGAACTTCCCACCGTAGAGATAGGTGATGCCCGCACCGGCCCCGCAGCCGGCGGAGGTTGCGCCGCAGTAGGCGGACAGCCTGCCAATGCCGGTTTTTAGGTGGACTGTGACCAGATTGGATACCACCAAAGCCCGGTATAACATTTCCTGGGTTGCACCCAACTCCTGCGCATAGATGATGACCGGAAGGGAAGCGGTCATTCCCTGGTTGCCGCTGCCGGAGTTGATGACCACGGGCTTTTCACAGCCGCTCATTCTGGCATCGGAACCGGCTGCTGCCCATGCCTTCGCACGGTTATGCACGTCGCTCCCGTAGGCTGCCAGCAGCACAGAGCCGATGTTGGCCCCCCATTTGCCGGAGAGACCTTCCTCAGCAATTGCTGTATTGCAGGCGATCTGCCGGTCCAGGGTTTCTTTTACATCCTCAATCCGGACGCAGTCGGCGAAGTCAATGATATTCTCCACGGTCAGCAGAGAGTGATCCGTGTGCTCCACCTGACAACCCTGGGTGTATTCCTTGTCAATCAGCACTTTATCATTCAGGCGCAATCCAATTACGTTGGTATGGCCTCCTGCAATCTGCACAAAGGCTTCTTCCTGCCCGGCAATAAGGGTGATTTGAATATCAAATATATACCCACTGTTGGACTGCTCCACATGGAATTGGGCAGTGTGCATGTATTGCGCGATCTGGGAAATTTGCGCCTCGCTGACATGGGAGATAACCTCCAGCTCTGCTTTGGAATCGCCTGCAACGATTCCGGCAGCAGCCGCAGCCTCGATGCCCCGCAAGCCGCCGGTGTGAGGCACAACGACACTCTTAACGTTCTTAATGATGTTTGCGCTGACCTGAATGTCCACTTTTTCCGGAAGCTGAGCCAAAGTTTCCCTCGCCAATGCAGCGGCATAAGCGATGGCAATGGGCTCTGTGCAGCCCATTGCAGGAATCAATTCTTCCCGAAGAATATTCACATAGGCATCATAAAGCATTTGTTCCATGTTCTATACTCTTTTCTATGTAATTTAAGCTGCCTTACAGCTTGCAGCACGTACCAAAGGAAAGGGCCCCGGAAATGGTGTATTTCCGGGGCCTTTGAAGCTTTTTCGATTGTGAAAATCGCGATGGACAGTTATCTCTTGGAGAACTGAGGAGCGCGACGGGCGGCCTTCAAGCCGTACTTCTTTCTTTCCTTCATTCTGGGGTCACGGGTCAGGAAGCCGGCGGCCTTCAGGGAAGCACGATACTCGGGGTTGACAGTCAGCAGGGCGCGGGCGATGCCGTGACGGATAGCGCCGGCCTGGCCGGAAACGCCGCCGCCGCAGACGGAAACAACCACGTCGACCTTGTCAACCAGCTCGGTGGTGACCAGGGGCTGACGCACGACCAGCTTCAGGGTCTCCAGACCGAAGTAATCGTTGATATCGCGGCCATTGATGATGATGGAGCCAGTGCCGTTCTCGTAAACGCGAACGCGGGCAACACTGGACTTACGACGGCCAGTGCCGTAAAAATACTTCTTCTTGCTCTCGTACATTCTGTGTTACCTCCAATTAGTCCAGAGTCCAGGCTTCGGGCTTCTGGGCAGCATGAGGATGCTCAGCACCCTTGTACAGGTGCAGACGGGTCATGCAGTTGCGGCCCAGAGTGTTCTTGGGCAGCATGCCCTTGACGGCGACTTCCATAGCGTAGTCGGAACGGTTCTCCATCATGGTGCGGGCCTTGGTTTCCTTCAGACCGCCGATCCAGCCGGACACGCGATAGTAGACCTTCTGCTCGGGCTTCTTGCCAGTCAGAACAGCCTTGTCAGTGTTGATAATGATGACGTTGTCTCCGCAATCAACGTTGGGAGTAAAATCGACCTTGTGCTTGCCGCGCAGCAGGTTAGCAGCGATCACAGCGGTACGGCCCAGGGGCTTGCCGGCTGCATCGATGATATACCACTTGCGCACCACGGTCTCCTTCTTGGCGAGGGTAGTGGACATATGGGTTCCTCCAATTTTTTTGGTAAAATATTTTGACATTCTCATGTGTTTGAAGTACAATATCTTCAAACTGCTTAGCATTTATACCATAAGAAAATTCAAATGTCAACACCTTTTTTGAAGATTTTTATGAAACAATATATAATCTTCAAATATCACTGAAATGCTCTTGAATGCTCTTAAATGCTTGCTCACCTATTTTACCTGTTTTAGGAGGAAATCTTAAAAATGCAGAAACTTGTCGGCCTGGTTCGCAGGTGCGTGGAAGACTATTCCATGATCGAAGACGGAGATAAAGTCGCCGTAGGCGTCTCCGGAGGAAAGGATTCTCTGGTGCTTTTGAAGCTTCTGGCGGCGCTGCGGAGCTATCATAATAAGAATTTCCAGCTGGAAGCAATCACCATCGATATGGGCCTTGGCATGGATTATACGGAGATTGCGCAGTTGTGCAAAGAACTGGATGTGCCCTATACCGTTGTGAAAACGGAGATCGGCCCCATTATCTTCGACTATCGGAAGGAAAAGAACCCTTGCTCTATGTGCTCCAAAATGCGGCGGGGCGCGTTGAATCAGGCGCTGGTGGATAAGGGCTTTCATAAGCTTGCCCTGGGCCACCACTATGACGATGCCGTGGAAACCTTTCTCATGAGTCTGATTTACGAGGGCCGGATCAGCTGCTTCCAGCCGGTCACCCATCTGGACAGAACCGGAATTACCCAGATTCGCCCGATGCTCTACATCCACGAAAAGACCGTAGCCGCCTTTGCTGAGCGGGAGAACCTGCCGGTACTTCAGAATCGCTGCCCGGTGGATAAGCACACCAAGCGGGAGGAAATCAAGGATCTGATATACGACCTGGTGAAGACCTATCCGGATTTGAAGGAGCGTATTTTTGGTGCCATGCAGCGCTACCCCCTGGAGGCCTGGGAGCCCCACGGCCGCTACAAGCGGCCAAAGGAGCAGGAATAAGGTGCAAGGGAATAATTTCCAGAAAAAAAGGAAAAGCTTTCTCCGTTATGAAAAGGAGGAAGCAATATGGTAAAAGGCATTTCCCGCCAGGTGATCCTGGTGCCCGGACCGGGCACGGAGCTGTTTGACCAGGCAATTTTTATTTTAAAAGACAACGCTGTTTCAGAAGGCATCAGCGATGAAGCATTGCTAAAAGAGGCCCGTCAGGTCATGCGAGGCGGCAGAAGGCGATATAGACCCCTGTATGCCCTTTTCTGGGCGCTCTGTGGCTCTTTGCTGACAGGTGCGGCCTGGGCGCTGAGCGCCATTCTGAGATAAGCAATCCCTTAGAAAGAGAGAGAATCTATGCAAATCGGAAATTTATCGGTTGAAAACCCCCTGTTTCTTGCCCCGATGGCAGGGGTGACGGATTGGGCCTTTCGGACGGTCTGCGCAAGGCTGGGGGCCGGGGTTACGGTGACGGAGATGGTCTCCTCCCGGGCCCTGGTCTATAAGGACCAGAAAACGGCCAAGCTTTTGCGAAAAAACGAGGGGAGTCTCTGCGGCGCTCAGATTTTTGGCAACGACCCGGAAATCATGGCCCAGGGAGCCCGGTTGGCGCTGGAAATTTCCGGCTGCGACTTTTTGGATATCAACATGGGCTGCCCTATGCCGAAAATCGCCAATTCCGGCGACGGCAGCGGCCTGATGCGCACGCCGGAGCTGGCCCAGAAAATTGTGGAGGCCGTTGGAAAGGCCGTTAACGTGCCGGTGACGGTAAAATGCCGCCTGGGCTGGGATAAGGGGAGCATCAACGTTTTGGAGTTTACGAAACGGATGGAGGACGCTGGGGCCGCCATGGTGACGGTCCATGGCAGAACCCGCAGCCAGCTCTATTCCGGCGTTGCCGACTGGGACATGATTCGTAAGGTCAAAGCCCAGCTGTCCATTCCCGTTATCGCCAACGGAGACATCACTGGCCCGGAGGCTGCGCTGCGCTGCGCCAAATGGACCGGGGCCGATGGGCTGATGATCGGCCGCAGCTGTTTTGGAGATCCCTGGATTTTCCAGCAGGTGAAGGCTGCCATGGGCGGGGAGGAGATTCCCCAGCGGCCTGTTTTGAGAGATCGCATTGCCGTAGCGGTGGAGCAGTTTCAGCTTGCTGAGCAGGACCACGGGGAGCACGTAGCCTGTCTGGAGGCGAGGAAGCATTTTGCCTGGTATCTCCGGGGCGTCAGCCATAGCGGATTTTATAAGCAGCAGATTTCTTCTCTGACTACCATGGAGGATATTTACCGGGTTGCCAAGGAAATTTCCAGAGATTTGCAGTAAAATGCACGGATAAGAAAAGCACCGTTTCACATCCTAGCCAAGAGAGGTGACAGATGTGAAACGGCTTTTTGCATACCTTTTGGCGGGCCTTGCTTTGGTCCTGCCCGTGAGGGCAGAACCTATCCGTTGGGTGGACTTTGATGTGAGCACGGAATCCATGGCCTACGCCATGCAGCAGGACATCCGCACGGCAGAGCAGGAGAAGCACCTGAGCTGGATCGAGATTTTGGCTTTGACTGCCTGCCGCACAGGGGGAAAATGCCCGCTGTCTGCCGTAAAAAAAGCCGCAAAGGACCTGGAAGGGGATGTTTCCCCCGAGGAGGCAGCAGGGGAGCTGGGGAAATACTATGCCTATTATTATGAGGCCTATTCCGCCGCTCTGGGTGGGCTGGTTGGAAGCTACGCCATTTTCAAGGATGGCCAATGGGTCCCACAATACGGCCTGAAGACCTTTTCGCCCATTGCTGCGGGCTACGGCTACAGCCATTGCGATGATTTTGGCGTTGGCAGAAGTTTCGGCTTCAAGCGCAAGCATCTGGGCAATGATCTCATGGGCGGCCTGGGAACGCCAATCGTAGCCGTGGAAGGCGGAATCGTGGAAGCCATGGGCTGGAACCGTTACGGCGGCTGGCGGGTGGGCATTCGTTCCTTTGACGGGAAGCGGTACTATTACTATGCCCACCTGCAAAAAGACGTCCCCTTCGCACCTGGGTTGGCGGAAGGGGACATGGTAGAGGCCGGTCAGCTCCTGGGCTTCATGGGTCGTACCGGCTATTCAGATAAGGAAAACGTCAACAACATCGAAACGGTCCATCTCCATTTTGGGATGCAGTTGATTTTCGACGAAAGCCAAAAGGAATGCGACAGCGAAATCTGGATCGATGTCTACCAGATCGTCAAGCTCTTGTCCACCCACCGCAGCAGCTACCGAAAAAACGACGGCGTTTGGCAGCGGGTGTATCCCTACAAAGACTTAGACTGGGCAGAGTTTCCTTATTTCAGCGACCCTGCCACACAGACCTTCCGGCCCAGCTCCTCCAAATAGAGAATGTGCAGGTCGCTCCGGTAAATGTCCCGCAGCAGCGGTTCCTGCAAAATATCCTCGGCGGAGCCCACCGTCAGGCTGCCGTTTCGGTCCAGCACTGCGGCTTTTCCCCCCAGCAAAATGGCGTGGTCCGGCATATGGGTGGTCATGACCACGGCATAGCCCTTGTCGGCCAGCTCCTTGACCATGGCCACAGTCCGCAGCTGGTTGCCGTAGTCCAAGTGGTTGGTGGGTTCGTCGAACAGAATCAGCTTCGGCTGCTGGACGATGACCCGTGCCAGCGTGGCCTGCTGCCGTTCGCCGCCGGAGATATCCGTATAGGGCCGGTCTGCCAGCTTTGTGATGTTCAGCTCCGCCAGGACCTTGTCGGCCAGGGCGTAGTCCTCCAGGGATGGCTTTTGAAACATGCCCAGGTAGGGAGCCCGCCCCATGACCACAAAATCCCGGACGCTGTAGCCGTAGGCTGGGGTGTGAATCTGGGGCACATAGCCCATGGTTCTCGCCATGTCCCGCAGGGGCATGGTGCGCACATCCTGCCCCTCCAGCAGCACCTGTCCGCCGGTTGGGGTGTAGAGGTTCGCCACACAGTTCAGCAGTGTGGACTTCCCCGCACCATTGGGGCCAAGGATGGTGAGAATTTCACCTGCGTCCAGAGAGAAATTCACATGTTCAAAAATGTTCTTCTGTCGGTGATAGCCGAAGGAGAGATCTTTTACTTCCAGAATCATTACAATTTCATCCTCTGCCGCATCAGAATTATAAAGTAGAACGGAGCGCCGATCAAGCCCGTGAGGATGCTCAGAGGCAGCTCCATGCTGGTCAGGGAACGGGCCAGGGTGTCAATAAAGAGCATGAACAGCGCACCCAGCACGCAGCTGATGGGGATGGCCTTCACATTGTCCGGGCCCACCATCATGCGTGCCAGATGAGGAATCACCAGGCCTATCCAGCCGATGGTGCCGCAGAGGCACACGGCGCTGGCGGTCAGCAGCGTGGCACATAGAATGATGATCCCCCGCACCAGGCCAATTTTCACGCCCAGGCTTTTGGCTTCCGCATCGCCCAGAGATACCAGGTTGATTTGCCAGCGGATGGCAATGAGCAGGATGGCCGCCAAAACAATGGGAATGGCTATGGCGGGCAGATCCTCCAGTGTCACCTTGGCCAGGCTGCCCATCTGCCAGTAGGTAATGCTTGCAAGCTCGGTCTCTGGGTCTGCGATATACTTAATGATGCCCATAATGGAGCTCATGATGCCGCTGACAATGACACCGGCCAGCACCAGCATGGTAATGGAGTTGTTTTTGATCAGGCGGGGAATCAGCACCGTTAGGCCCACGGTCAGCATTCCGAACAGGAACGCCATGGTCTGAATGCCTACAGGACCCGTGTGGGCGAGAATCGCGATGGACGCACCCACACAGGCGCCGGAGGAAACGCCCAGCAAATCCGAAGCTACCAGGGGGTTCTTGAAAACGCCCTGGTAGGAGGCACCGGACAGGGAAAGAGCGCTGCCTACCAGAATGGCGCCGATGACCCGGGGAAGCCGCAGATTCATCACAACGCTCTCCTGCATCTTCTCCCAGCTGGCCTCTGTCGGACGCAGCTTGGAAAGCAGAATGCGCACCACGGTGGAAATGCGCACCTCATACCGGCCGATGCACAGTGCCACCAGCGCCGACACCAGCAGCGCGGCAATCAGACTGGTCAGAAGGAGCTTGTATTGACGTGTGCTGACGGTTTTCCCGCTCATCTCCCGCGCTCTTTCGTTTGCACTCATACTGCTTTCCTTACTCGCTCAGGGCGTTGAGTTCCGTGTGCAGGATGGAGTCGATCTGTGCGTCGGTGAGCTGGTAGTCAAAGAAGCGCACAAAGAAATCGCTGACCTCCTGGCGCAGATCGATGTCGGAGAAGATCTCCGGCTGGATTAAGGAAGCCAGATAGTACCAGTACAGGGGTTTTTCGGTGCAGTTGGGTGGCGTCCAGCGGTACAGGCCAAGAGGCACCTTATAGACCCGGTGATTGATCACGGCGTTGACACCGCTCCAATCCTGGCCCTCAATGCGGTTCTCGTACAGATCCTCAGGGGTGTAGTTGTCCCAGTTGCTCAGCAGCAGGATATCCGGATTGAAGGCGTAGATTTCTTCCATGGTGGGGGTGGAGGACTCGGCGGAAGCGCCGGTCAGCTCAATGGCACGGCCGCCAACCTGCTCAATGAAGGTCCGGTTTACGCCCTTGTAGAAGATTTTCAGGTTATCCATGGTGTTCATCTGCAGAACCTTGGGCTTCTGGTCATCGGAAAGCTTGCTGACCTCGTCGTCCTTGGTGTGCATCCGGGCCTCGGCCTCGTCGTACCAGGCCAGAATTCTCTCGGCCTGCTCCGGGCAGTTCAGTACATCGCCCAGCATGGCGACCAGCTCCTTCAGTGTGGCCATATCCTTGGCGGAGTGAACACAGAAGGCGGGAATGCCCATCTTGTTTACCTGGGCGGCTTCATCAGCCTGGCTGTCCCAGTAGAGCACCAGGTCCGCTTCGCTGCCGGCCAGCTCTTCCAGATTGACGGTCAGATCCTTGTTGATCATGGTGGTGTTGACCTTGTCTCCAAAGTCGGGGGCAAGATCCTTCATGATGGAGTTCTCGTAGCCAGTCAGGGCGGCGGGGGTGATAGCCAGCTGGGTGTCGGCGGTGCCCATCATGAAGAAAATCATGTTGGTCAGCACCGTGGGGGACACCACAATGTGCTTGGGGTGGGCGGGCACCTCAATGGAAGCACCGGTGGAGTCCACTACAATGCGGGTTTCTGCCTCCTGGGTGGTCTCCGGGACGGTGATCTCAGCGGCCGTGGTTTCCGGTGCAGCTGTGGTCTCCGGGGCGGCCGTGGTCTGGGCCTGGCTGGATCCGGCGCAGCCGGCGGCACTGAAGACCATCAGCGCGGCCAGGAGACAGGCCAATAATTTCTTGCTCAATTTCATGTTATTTCTCCTTTGTACTGATTTTTTATATTTTTAACAAGCCAGGCGGAGCCTTTCCTGCCAAAAATCGAATAGGGTTCTTCCAGATGCCGGTCTCCGGAAACGGCGGGGTCCGGCAGGGGAAGGAACGGACGGTTTCCCAGGTCAAAAGCCGGGTCGCCGATAATCAGGTCGGCGTTTTCCGCAAGCTCCCCCAGCGCTGCCACGGAGTCGAAGCACCGCAGCGGCAGACCCAGGCCGCCAAAGAAGCGCTTCTGGGCCGGCGTGGGGGCATAGACACCCAGCACCGCCTCCTGGCAGCCCAGGGAATCCTCCAGATATTCGCCCATGCCGCGGGTCAGCAGAGGTTCTCCAATGAGGAGCACCCGCTTCCCGGCAAGAAGCTGTTCTTCCGGCGCAGCCTTGGCAGGCAGCACCTCATCGGTTCGGCCCATGGCAGCGTTCATCTGGGCCCGCCAGCGGAGCATCTGTTTGGGACCGAAGGGAATCCCGGCGATGTAGGGAACACCGTATTTTTTCTTTTCCCATTCCGCCTGGGCAAGCCCTGCGGAGGAGACCACCCAGTTCAGCTGGGCGACGGTGTTCCGCCGGAAGCCGTCCCAGCCCCAGAAGCGGGCGGTGAAGCCCCGCCGCTGCAAATGCTCAAAGCCGTGGGCCAGCTTCTCTGCCTTGCCTAAAATCGCCCCGCAGTAACCCAGAACCTCTATCAGCCCGGACTCAACGGCCGCTGTGGGACTGAGTACCTGCTGGGTCAGGCCCACCAGCGCCCGGGAGAGCCCCGGGGCTCCGGGGGTAAAGCCGTCGCAGCCCAGGTCAAAGCCGGGTACGCCGGATTCCCGGAGTACCTGCTCACGATCCATGCCCATAAAGGCCGGAACGGCGCTGCCCAGCAGTGCGGCGGCACTCCGCTTTTCTCCGGCACTCTGGGCGGCAAAATCCGCAGCCAGAGCCTGGGCAGCCAGGGATTCCGCACCCATGGTGAGCTGGAGATCGTTAAAGCGGGTGTGGCTCAGACGGTAGCAGTCCTTTGGCGTTCCCGCCGCCTCCAGCGCACCGCCGCAGCCTCCCGCCGTCAGCAGGAAGGGCAGCGCGTCCATGTTTTGCAGCGCGGAGCTGACAAAGTGGAAATCCGGAGCGGGGGGCGGGAAAAACCGGGTTTTCTCCGGAATTCTGGTCCCGGTCTCCGGGATTTCGGCCAGAATTTTGGCGAGCACCGGGCCGGGCATCTGCCAGCGCTTAACCATGGGGCCCCGCAGCAGCGCCCGGACGGGAATTTTTCGGGGATTGTCGAGCCCCTGAAAAATGGATTCAAAATCCGTCTGACTCAGAATGTCCGCGCAGGAGGCGTAGACAAGGATGCCTCCCAGCCCGGGGGTTTTTAAAACCTCGTTGAGAAATGTGCCCAATTGCGCCCCGTTTTCTCCGGTGGCATAGCTTTCCGCCGTTTGCAGGCAGGGGAAAAACTGGTGGGTCTTTCCCAGCCGGGCGGCTTCCAGATACAGTGCCCGGATGCAAGAGAGAGACCCTGTGCCGACCAGGGCCAGATCCGGTCTCTGAAGAATCCGCTCCGGCAGGGACAGCATCTTTGGGGCACTCTGGTCTGCTACAAAGCATATGTGTTCCGCTTCGCTCATAGGGCTGCCTCCCGCACTTCGCTGGCCCATTGGCCGAAGCGCTCCATGTCCTCCTCGTCCAGCGGGGCAGGAAGAGGCGCCGGGGCGGTCTGCTCCAGATGGTCCGCAAAGCGGCGCAAGGCCTTTGCGGCCTCACAGTCCGGGAATGTCTCCACCACCAGCTGTCGGCGGCAGTCTGCCACCGGGATTTCCCGGCACTGGGGCAGGGACAGGACCACCTGGGTCCCGGTCAGCGCGGCAAACCGGCGGAGAATTCCCTGATCCGTTTCGCTCTGACAGTGATTCAGGATCAGGCCGCCCATCAGAGAGCTTTCTGCCTTGGAAAACCGCCGGATGGCTTTGAGAATGTTGTTTGCGGCGTAAAGGGACATATAGTCTGCGGAGGTCACGACGTAGACCCGGTCCGCAAAGCCCTTGCGCATGGGCACGGAGAAGCCGCCGCAGACCACATCGCCCAGCACGTCATAGACCACCGTGTCCCATTCTTCCTCCAGAATACCCAGACGGCGCAGGGTTTCCTCCATGGCGGTGATGCCCATACCGGCGCAGCCCAGCCCTGCCTGGGGGCCTCCTGCCTCAATGCAGGAAACGCCGCATTTTCCGGGGAACACCAGGTCCTCCCGGCGGACATCCTCTGCCAGGGTGTTGAGCTGATTCAGCACGGTGGGGATCTTCTTTTGGGTCAGCGGTCTGGTGGAATCTGCCTTGGGGTCGCAGCCGATGTGCAGCACACGCTTCCCGGACAGAGCCAAGGCGGCGGAAATATTGGAAGCGACGGTGGATTTGCCGATGCCGCCTTTTCCGTAAAACGCAAGATTCATAAATGAAATCCTCCAAAAGAAAATGGTTGAATGAATTGAACATAAGGGGTATAATGGGGGAGAAAACCAATAGAAAGAAGTATTGCCATGACCCTCCAGCAGATGTACTATATCACCCAGGTCGCCCGGTACCGCTCCTACTCGGAGGCGGCCAAGGCGCTGTTTGTTTCCCAGTCCACCCTGTCTCTGGCAATCAAGGATGCGGAGACGGAGCTGCACATTTCGATTTTCGACCGCAGCAACAAGGGCATTGAGCTGACGGAGGAGGGGACGGATTTTTTGACCCGGATCCAGGACATTCTGGACCGCTCCAAAAATCTGGAGGAATACTATTTACAGCGTCAGCTTCTGGGTATGCGGTTTTCCGTATCTGCCCAACGGCTGGCATTCTCTGCCCGGGCCTTCAACCGGCTGCTGGAAAGCATTGATTGGGACTGCTACGATGTAGCCATGCGGGAATGCCCCACCAGCAATGTGATTTCCGATGTGGCCAGTGGCAAAAGTGAGCTGGGAGTTCTGGCTTCGGAGCCCCATAACTTCCGCCTGATCCAGCGCTCCCTCAACTCCAACGGCCTGGTGTTTCACGAGCTGAACCAGCTGGCCTCCTTTGTGTTCCTGCGCAAGTCCCACCCTCTGGCAGCCCGGGCCAGCGTCACCTTTACGGACCTGCGGGAGTATCCCTTTGTTACTTACGACCAGGAGGCGGATGCTACCTATTTTTCGGAGGAGCCGGTGTTTTACAACCGTCTGTCCAAAAACATCCATGTAACGGACCGGTGTACCAAGATATCCCTGATCCGGAACAACAACTGCTTCAGCATCGGGCCGGACCTGCCGAACAGCAGCGCCGGGGCCATGCACACCGGCATGCAGGAAATTGTGGCCATTCCTCTGGCAGAGGAGCAATCCTATCTGCATATTGGTTATATCTGCCAAAAGGGGCACCAATTGACGGACGTGGCCCAGAGGTACATTTCCTTCCTGCGGGAGGAAATCGAGACACTGGAACAGGCATTGATCAAGAGATAGACGCAAAAAGGCCACTTTTCCAAAGGAAAAGTGGCCTAAAACAGTACGGTTTGGTCCTGTCTCAGATGCGGTACTTTTCTCGGAAGATACACATCATTCCTTTTGAGCAGGTTTCCTGACTTACGCCTCCAGGCTTGCCGCACCTTCTCGTTCTGTAGAACAATGGTTTCTACGGCTTGCTCCGCGTTTACAGTGACCGGATCGTTCGGGATTTTCACCCGATTCCCTTTTAACCTTCCTATGGGCTGTCTGAAAACCGGAAAAGCACCGCTGCTTGGGCATGTTGACGGTTTTCAGATAGGTCCTGAGAAGGCACTCAAAAAGTATGTGTTTATTATACCCGCCTTGGGCGGAAAGTCAATGCGGGTCGCATTGTGTTTTTTTCAAGGCGACCATGAATTATACTCATGCTTCTTTTGGGAGCCGCACCTTGCCCTGAATGCCGGTTTTTGGTATACTTGGGCCGAGGTGATGTATATGCTTCTTCAAAAGCTTTGGGCGCTGTTTTTGTCCCAGCTTTCCATCAGCTGCCTGTCCTTTGGCGGGGGCCTGACGATCACGGCCATGATCCGCCGTCGCTTTGTGGAGGAGCTTCATTGGCTGGACCCCCAGGAGATGCTGGACCTTACCGCCATTGCCCAGGCGGCTCCCGGCCCCAGCTCCTGCAATACGGCAGTGATGGTGGGCTATCGGATCTGCGGCCTGCCCGGGGCCCTGGTTTGCGCGGCCGCCTCGGTGATCCCGCCCATGGCGCTATTGATGGTGGTTTCGGCGCTGTATGACGCGCTACGGCAGATCGAGCTCCTTTCCATGGTGCTGCGCTTTATGCAGATCGGCATGGCGGCCTACCTGGTGGACATCTGCGGGGGCATGGCCCGGGAGTTCCTGGAGGCCAAGAAGGCCATCCCCATTTTAATGATGCTGCTGTGTCTGGCAGGGCGGCTTTTTTGGGGAATCTCCGTTACCAAGCTGTTCCTCTTCTGCCTGGCGGCGGGGGCCGTGGATCTGTTGATTCACAAGCCGCAAAAGGAGGTAGAGTGATGCCCAGTCTTTGGAGTGCCATCCTCTTCTTTATCAAAACCGGCTGCCTGAGCATCGGCGGTGGCTATGCGGCCATCCAGATGATCCAGGTCCAGTTGGTGGATGTGTGGCAGATGATGACCATGGAGGATTTTAATACTCTGTTCGTCATAGCAGAAACGACCCCCGGGCCGCTGACCATCAATGCCGCAACCTTTGTAGGCTACCGGCTGGCCGGGGTCCCGGGGGGGATCGTGTGTACGCTGAGCTATATTTTTCCAACGGTGCTGATTTGCGTTGCCCTGTCCTATGTTTACGGTCGGCTGCGGGGCGGGGCAGTGGTCCAGCGGGTGCTTTCATTCCTGCGCCCGGCGGTGATCGCCTTGATCGTCGCCACCACATTTGACCAATTGAGCACGGCACTGTTTGGAACCGCGCTGCGGAAGCTGAACATTCATGGTTTTGAGCCTCAGCATTTCGTGCTGCTTGTTGCGGCCTACGCTTTGCTAAAAAGAAAGAAGCTGCCGCCCTGGGCGGTCATTCTGGGCTGCGGGGCCCTGGGAACGGCCCTGTCGCTGCTGACCGGAGGTGTTTTGGGGACTTAAAGGGGCTCCACATTCAGGACGGTGAGGGTTTCTTCCTCCACCGTAAACCGAATATCAAATCCTCCAAAGCTCAATCCGTAGACCCTTCCGGGCTGATTCTGATAGGAAGGCCTGGGATCGTGGGAGAGGACACCGATGGCTGCCGCCTGCTTGTCAGGGGGCAGCTTTTTTAGCAGCTCCTGGGGAAAGTCCACCTTCAAAAGAAAATCGCCTACCCGGTCTGTAAAGCCGCCGGTGGCCTGGGGGATGCAGTCGCCATAGGGGATGTAGGGCTTGATGTCAAAAATGGGGGTGCCGTCCATCAAATCGGCACCGCCTACCACCAGTACGGTTCCAAACTCCTTGGTGTGCCGCTTTCCAAGAAGCCGCACGCAGGAGAGTCCCAAATGGTTGGGGCGGAAAGGGGAGCGGGTGGCAAAGACCCCCATGCGGACGTTGCCGCCCAGCCGGGGGGGCCGGACGGTGGGGGACCAGTCCTGCCGCACCGCCTGGGAAAACTGCCAGATGAGCCACAGGTGGGAGAAGTCTTCGATGCCCCGCAGAGCATCCTCACTGCGATACTCCGGCTCGAAGACGATCATGGACCGCAGCTCCTCCACCAGTCCGCTCTGCCTGGGAATGCCGAATTTCGTGGGAAAATCGCTGCGCATATGGGCAATCGGGTGCATTTCCATGGTCTCCATCAGGCGTTTCTCCCGCGAAAAGCAAAGGTAAGGGCATAGAAAACGGTGAGCACCAGGCTGATGGCTGCGCCTGCAGAACAGCCGAAACTATAGGAGATACTCAGGCCCACAATGCCGGACACCAGGGCAAAGAGCACGGAATACAGATGGTACTGCTTCTGGTTCCGGGAGATATTCCGGGAGGCCGCCCCCGGCAGCACCAGCAGGGAATTGAGGATCAGCAGGCCCATGCTGGAAATGGACAGGGTCACCACAACCGCAATGGTTACGGTAAACAGTGTTTGGGACAGCGCCACGGGAATGCCCCGGGAGGAGGCCAGCTGGGGGTGCACTGCCGTCAGGGTCAGGCGGTTGGCGTACAGGCACCAGAAGACCAGAACCGCCAGCAGGACAATGGCCAGCATCCCGATCTCACCGGGGGTGATGGACAGCACATCGCCAACCAGATACTTATTGTATTTTGTGAAGCTGCCGCCGCCCATGGTGGCAACCAGAATGCCCAGAGCTACAGCGGCGCTGGAGAAGACGCCAATCAGCGTATCCGCTGCCTGGTTGCTGTCCCGGCGGAGATAGGAGAACAGTAGGGCGAAGAATACGCTGAATGCTACCGCGGCCCAGGTGGGCGCGGCAATGCCGAAGAGGGACCCAAGAGCAATGCCCGTAAAGGCGGAGTGCCCCAGGGCGTCGGAAAAGAAGCTCATATGGCCGGTGACGATCATGGTGGAGAGAATGCCAAACAGCGGTGCCATGAGCAGCAGGGCAAGAAGTGCGTTTTTCATAAAGTCCCAGTGGAGCATTTCCAGGGGGAGCGCGTTACAGATGGCGTACCAGAGGCTCATAGAGACCCTCCTTTCATGTGGAAAATGGCCTGAAAGGCATCTGAGGACAGAACCTCCTGGGCGGTTCCTTTGGCCCGGATGCCGCCGTCGATGAGGACCACCTGGTCTGCATATCTGGACAGCAGGGAAAAGTCGTGGGTGGTCATGAGAATGGACAGGTCATAATTTTTCCGAATTTCGTCCAGCATGTCCATCAGAGTGGTCATGCCCTCGGCGTCAACGCCGGACAGGGGCTCGTCCAGAATCAGAATATTGGGCATGGGCTCCAGGGCAAGGGCCAGCAGCACCCGCTGCAATTCGCCGCCGGAGAGAGTGCCTACCCGTTTGTGGATCAGGTCAACGCCGTGAACCCTGTCCAGGCAGACCCGGACGGTCTCGTCCATGGCCTTGGAAATGCCCAGAAAGGCGGGGCGCTTGGACATACAGCAGGCGAACAGATCTGCAACGCTCAGCGGTTCGCTGGGGTCAAAAGCAGGGCTCTGGGGAACATAGCCGATGCGGGGCTTGTGGCTGCGCTTTCCGGGCTCGGAAAAGGCAATCACGCCGGTGTAAGCCCGCTGGCCCAGAATGGCTTTCAGAAAGGTACTCTTGCCTGCGCCGTTGGGGCCAATCAGGGCCACCATTTCGCCGCAGTGGACATGCAGATTCATGTCCTTCAGGATTTGGCTGCCGCCGATGGTGACGGCCAGATTCTCCACCCGCAGGCAGCAGGCGTGGCCGCAGTCATTATAATGCAGTTCGCTCATCCGAGAGCCTCCTTGATGGTGTCGATGTTGCGGTACATGGCTTCAAAATAGCTGTCCCCAGCCATAGCCATATCCAGCACATAGGTTTTTGCGCCGGTTTCCCGGGAGAGAATGTCGGCGGCAGAGGTGCTGCCGTTCTGCTCTACAAAGATGGCGGGAAGCTGATGCTCCCGGGCCAGGCGGATCAATTCGATCAGTTCCTTGGCAGAGGCCTCGCTGCCGGATTCCTCCTCCACTGCCGCCAGAATTTCCAGGTCAAAGGCTTGGGCGAAGTAGGCAAAGCCATCGTGGAAGGTGATCAGCTCCCGGCAGGAGAGCTGGGACAGGTGATCCCGGCCGTATTGCTCCAGGGCATCCAGCCTGGAAAGCAGGTCGTCCAGATTGGTGGAGAAAATCGTTTTCCATTGGGGGTAACGATCGGACAGACCGGTGCAGATATTGGCGGCCATGATTTTGGCATTGGCAGGGGAGAGCCAGATGTGGGGGTCATCCTCATGGTGGTGATGTTCCTCATGCGCATCGTGCGCGTGTTCTTCCTCATGATCATGTCCGTCGTGGTCGTGGGCTTCCCCTTCCAGCAGGGAAATTCCCTGAGAGGCATCCACCGAGGACTTCCCGGCGAGGATGTCCTCCATAAATTCCTCCAGCCCTGCACCGGAGAGGATGATGAGATCGGCGCTCTCCGCCTGACGGACCTGGTTCACGTTCAGGGAGTAGTCATGCAGGCAGGAGACGGGCTCTGAGATCAGCCGTCCAACTGTCAGGTCCGTTCCGTGGCAGAGGGCTTGGGTGAATTCATAGACCGGCAGGGTGGTGGCGGCAATGTCGGTTGCCTCCGGCTTCCCGGCACAGCCGCTGAGAGAGAGGCAGATCAGAAGTAAAATCAGGAAAATGCTTGTTTTTTTCATAAAAATACCTAAGAAGAAAGGCCCTGATGATCAGGGCCTTCCAGAGTCTGGGATCAGTGCTTTTCGGTCCACTCTTTGACCTTGGTTTTCGCCAGCCGAAGAATGTCCTCATTGGGGTAGGGAGAAGCTTCACCGCCGGAAACATACAGGAAGTACAGGCCGCCTTCGGTCTGGTACAGCCTCTCCTCGTAACCGGCAGGATCACCCAGAGCACCGCTGGTGAACTTATGGATCAGGGTAGCGGTTTCGGTATCGTACTCTTTCTTGCAGATGATCTTTTTCATGGAACAAGCCTCCTTTCATTGGCGATTCTTTCTACTATTATACAGATAATTGTTAGGAAATCAAGTAAAAAGAATAAGACTTTCCAACGATTTTCAAAAAATTGGAGAATCAAAGAGAAAATCCGCAGTCAAACGATGCATAGCACAGCACATTGCACAAAGATTTTTTGCCTTTTTCACAGAAAAATACGGATGCAAAGCTGTTTTTGAACCAAAAACCATAAAACATTCGTTGAATGGTTCGAAAAATCTGCTGCCCGGGGGTCAGGACAGTCGAGGCAACTTGCCCAAAAAGCCTCGCAGAGTTTGGCGGCGTAAGCCGCCAAATAAAATGAAAACTTGTCGGAAAAGCCCGTAAGGGGTTTTTCGGCAGCATAAATCGGCTGCCCGGGGATCAGGGCAGCCGAGGGAAAACTCTGCAATATGGCAACAGAAAAGAAATATTAGGAGGTATTTCGGCAATAGGTGTCCAATCACAGAGTGTTTAGCATCTTTACGCCAGAGACTCACCCAAGCTGCGGCAGGCGTTCAGAGCGTCGTCGTCGGGGGCTTCCTGGCAGATGACACTGTCGCAGACCAGACTTGCACCGTCATTCCGGCAGGTATCCTCCCAGGTGCGCATCCATTCACCGTCACCCCAGCCATAGGAGCCGAACAGGGCGATTTTCTTGCCGGAGAGCTTGCTTTCACAGCTCTCGAACATGGGGGCAAATTCGCTGTCCTCCAGCTCTTCCGCACCCATAGCAGGGCAGCCAAAGGCGATGGCATCGAAGGCATCCACCTTGCCGCCGTCAAATTCCGTGGCGGTAAACAGCTCGGCAGAAGCGCCTGCTTTCCGCGCACCTTCGGCAACGGCCTGGGCCATGGCCTCGGTATTTCCGGTGCTGCTCCAATAAACAACTGCAATTTTCATTCTTTTCAAATCCTTTCTTATCACTCAACCGGCTACGGTGAGTCGTTCAATGTTTGTGCCTTTTGCAAGCTGCTGACAGTAGATGCCGGTACACTTCCTGTAGAGAGCAAAGGTCTTCTGCGCCTGATCCTCGTTTTCGTATCCCCGCCAGCAGCCTACGCATTTGCAGGGCCGCTGCTCCAGAAAGCCCCGGACATCTGCTGCCGGATAGCCGAGAAACAGGCCGATTTCGTGGGGGAATTCTCCTCGCTGCCGGAGCTTCCGGGCCAGAGACGTCAGGCATTTTCCACTCTGGCAGCTGGTGTAGCCGCACTGGCGGAGCAGGGCTGCACTGGCGTTGGCGGAAAGGTCCTGCTCCAATCTGGCAGGGCGGTAGAGATAGACCAGCGCTCGCTTTTCGGAAAATCGCAGCGGGATCGCCCGGACGCCCTTTGGACCCAACCGGCGGTTCAGCTGCCGAAGAGAGCTCAGCAGCTCCTCCCGGCTTTCATAGGGACAGTTGAAGAGACTGGCTGTTTTCAGCCCTGCGAGGGTAGGGGCGCAATTGCGCACCAGCAGCTCCTCAGACATGGCGCGTCCCCTTGTGCAGGACGATCCGACGCAGGGTATGTCGGGTAAAAACAGCACCAACAAAAATGAGTGTAATCGCTGTGAGTGCGTTGACAGCGGAGAGTGTTTGCAAGATTTCCATAAGTCGAACCTCCTGTGTTCGTGATGGGACAGCCATCCTTGGTATATATCGGTTAGCCTTTGCTAACTGATAACATCATACACGATAGAGGCTCGTTTGTCAAGCATTATTTTCCTACTTCTTTTATAGGGATATATGTTCCTGCAAGATGTGTTTGAATTCCTGGGCGGCGATGCGCAAGGGCTGTCCGGTCCGGCTGACCAGGCAGATATTTCGTTGGGGTTCGGGGACGGATAGGGACAATATGCGGACATCCTGGTTCCCTGTCAGAAATTCCTCCGGCACAAAGCCTATGCCGAGATCGCTGGCTGCCATGGGCAGAATCTGGTCTGCCGTTGCTGCCTCAATGTCGGGCTGGAAGGGGAGGGAGAGCTTGCGGAACCATTCCTCGTAAAACCGGTAGCTCATGGTGTCCCGGCCCAGGCAGACCAGGGGATACCGGCACAGGTCCTCCGGCGACAGGGTGTCCGGGCAATTCAGCCCGGGTCCGCAGACCGGAACCTCCCGCACGGTTTTCAGCGTTTGCAGAACCATATCCTTTCCAAGCTCCAAGGGGGTCGTCACCAGTGCAAAGTCCACCAGACCTTCCTGGAGCGCGGCAATGGCCTGGGGCGTGGAGTGGTTGGATACACGGATTTGCACCCCCGGATAGTGCCGCCGGAACTGCTTCAGCACCGGCAGCAGCAGGCACCGCAGAGCCACCTCGCTGGCGCCGATGGAGAGTGTGCCGCTTTGCAGCTCCCGCTCCATGGTGAGCTCCCGCTGGGCAGCTTCCAGGTGGGCCATGGCGGGCTCTACATGGGCATAGAGCCGCTCCCCCTCCGGTGTCAGCCGTACGCCTCGGTTGGTCCTGGAAAACAGCTGGCAGCCCAGCTCGCTTTCCAGCAGTTTGATGACCCGGGTCACATTGGGCTGGTTGGAGTAGAGCAGCTCTGCGGCACGGGTGATGCTCCCGCATCGGGCAGTATGATAGAACACGCGGTAGTAGTCGAGAGAAATTTCCATATTGGTTGCTCCATGTCAATTTAGTATTTCTGATATCTAATATATGTATTTTACATATTTCTATTTGAGGATTATACTACACCAGTAATTGGGTGTCAAGAGACACAAAAAAGAGAGGAAGCCAGAGAAATATGGACGAAAAGTATACAGTTTGCATTGGACGTCAATATGGCAGCGGCGGCCGGGAGGTTGGTGCGCTGGTGGCTGAGAAGCTTGGCGTCACCTGCTATGATAAGCTTTTGATTCAGGAGGCTGCCCGGAAGAGCGGCATGGACGAAAACTTTCTGAAAAACAATGAAGAGCGGTTGACAGAGGTTCTGCTGCCCTTCAGCGGAAACACGTTTGCAGACGAGGCAGATATGGCTGGGGTGTTCTATTCTGCCGGAGAGAATGCCTACGGCGCTGAGAAGCAGGCAATTGTGTCCATTGCGGACCGGGAATCTGCGGTGATCATTGGCCGCTGCGCCTCTTCCATTCTTTCGGATCGAAAAAATGCGCTCTCCGTTTTCCTGTATGCAAACGAAGCGGACTGCGTGGCGCGAATCGCCCAGCGCAACGGCCTGACGGAGCGGAAGGCCCGGGAGCGGATGGAGCGCATTAACCGGATGCGCAGACATTATTTCAATTTCTATTCCATGACCGAGTGGGGCAAGCCGGAGAGCTATGATGCCATGCTCTGCACAAGTACCCTGGGCATTGAAGGCTGCGCGGATATGATCGTGGCGCTACTGAAAAAGAAGCTGGAGGCGAAGACCAATGAATAAGGATCTGACGGTCGGGAAGCCTGAGTCGGTGCTGTGGCGGTTCTGCCTGCCGCTGTTCGGCAGCATCATTTTCCAGCAGCTTTACAACCTGGCGGATAGCTTTGTGGCAGGCAAATTCGTAGGCGAAAGCGCCCTGGCAGCCGTGGGCAACAGCTATGAGATCACGCTAATCTTTATCGCCTTCGCCTTCGGCTGCAACATTGGCTGTTCCGTCATTGTCTCCCAGCTGTTTGGCGCAAAACGGATGGCGGATTTGAAAACCGCCGTCTATACGACCCTGATTTCCAGCGGCGTGGTGTGTCTGCTTCTGATGGGCCTTGGCACGCTGCTGTGCACGGATCTTCTGCAGCTGATTAACACCCCGGAGGACATTCTCCCGGACTCCAAGCTCTACCTGGACATTTACATTCTGGGCCTGCCCTTTGTGTTCTATTACAATGTGGCAACAGGAATTTTCTCCGCGTTGGGAGATTCGAAAACGCCCTTCTATTTTCTGGCGGCATCGTCCCTTTCCAATATCGCCGTGGATATCCTCTTTGTGACGGCCTTCAAAATGGGCGTGGCCGGTGTAGCCTGGGCAACCTTCCTGTGCCAGGGCGTCAGCTGCGTGCTGGCGCTGGTTGTTGTGTTCCGGCGGTTCCGGACCATTGAAGCGGAGAAAAAACCGGCGCTGTTCTCCTGGACACTGTTCAAGAAAATAGCCGTTGTGGCGGTTCCCAGCATCCTGCAGCAGAGCTTTATTTCCGTTGGCAATATCGTCATCCAGGGCGTTATCAATACCTTCGGTTCCAGTGTCATGGCTGGCTATTCTGCCGCGGTGAAGATGAACAATCTGGTGATCACCTCCTTCACCACCCTTGGCAACGGCATTTCCAACTATACCGCCCAGAACATAGGTGCGGAAAAGCCGGAGCGTGTCCGTCAGGGCTTCGGGGCCGGGCTCAAGCTGGTGTGGCTGCTGTGTGTGCCTCTGGTGGCGCTGTATCTGCTAGCAGGAGGCGTATTGCTGCGGATCTTCCTGGACGATACCACAGGCACAGCCATGCAGGTGGGCATTCAATTCCTGCGCATCCTGTCACCCTTCTACTTTGTGGTGTCTGCAAAGCTGGTGTCCGATGGCATCCTGCGGGGAGCAGGGATGATGAAGCAATTCATGGTTGCGACGTTTACGGACCTTATCCTTCGTGTGGTCCTTGCAGAGGTCCTTTCCGGTCCCTTTGGAACGCTCGGCATCTGGTGTGCCTGGCCCATCGGCTGGACGATTGCCATGGTCCTGTCTGTGATTTTCTACAGACGCGGAGCGTGGAATAAAAAATAAAGCTTCCCGGAACGAGTGGTTCGAGGGAAGCTTCCAGAGCGGCGTGATTTCGGTCACGCCGTTTTTTGTATAGATTTCTTTACAGCGCGTGGCCCAGCAGATACCAGATGATCAGAAATCCGGGCAGCAGTGGCAGATAGGCGGGCAGGGCAGCGGGGCTGATGTGGATGATCAGAAAATTGAAGTGATCCATGGCGTAGAAAACCCCGCAGAGGATGGCCGTGGAGAGCACAGACTTGGAGACCTGCCGTCCAATCAGATTGGAGAAGAAGAAGGTATAGATCCCGCCAAGAATGGGGTTGACCACCGTCAGGAAAATGCCCAGCACCAGCTTAAGCAGTCCCAGCAGCAGAAAGCAGACCAGAACCACCAGCAGCACAGCGGGGGCATGGTAGACGAGCGCTGAGGGCAGATACTTTTCAATGGCCCAGTTGGCCACCAGGTGCAGCCCCATGGCCAGAATGACGCTCAGAAAGCGGGAGAGGAACCATGTAAAGGGATTGTCTCCGTCCGGAAGCAGTGCATCCATGCAGTTGACCACGAAGGACAGCAGAATCAGGGCCAAAATCTGGCTGCACAGCGTCTCAAAGGCCGTGCCATGGAATGGCAGGACAAACAGATAGTCCTGCACGAAGGTCACAAAGGGCAGGGGGGAGAGCAGCTTGGAAAGTCCTGCAGGCTGGAAGGCATAGACCACAACGGTCAGCACGTACACAGTCAGAATACCCGCCGAGGAGGACAGCGCATGGTTTAAGTCGGACTTATTGCCAAAGATCAGCTTGAACAACACGCCAACACCCAGAAGCGCCGCAACAAACACAAGGATGAATTTCAAAGAAGCGCCGATGTCAAAGGATACGGGAATGGCCGATACAGCGCCTTTTAGAATGTCGCTCCAATTGTCCGGCAGGAAGTCCTTGGCGGCAGTGAGAATAGAATTGAGATCCAGTTCCATAGAGATACCCTTTCGAAGAGATGCGCATAGATTCTGCCCGAAGGGAGGAAAACCTATACAGGATGAAAAAACCTCCGCCGAAAACGCCGGAGGTAAAATGCCTTTTCGAGATAAATTACTTGATCTCGGCCTCGGCGCCGGCTTCCTTCAGCTCGGCAACCAGCTTCTCGGCGTCTTCCTTGGAGATGGCTTCCTTCAGGGTCTTGGGGCAGTTGTCAACCAGATCCTTAGCGTCCTTCAGGCCCAGGCCGGTAGCGGCACGGACAACCTTGATAACGCCCAGCTTGGAAGCGCCGGCGCTCTTCAGGATAACGTCGAACTCGGTCTTCTCCTCGACCTCAGCAGCAGCGCCGGCAGCGGGAGCGGCAACAGCAGCAGCAGCGGCGGAAACGCCGAAAACATCCTCCAGGGTGTGAACCAGCTCGGACAGCTCCAGAACGGTCAGGCCCTTAACTTCCTCAACGAGAGCAGTGATCTTTTCACTAGCCATTGTAATATCCTCCTAAAATGTAGATTAGATTGTGTGTGTTAGCTTACGAACTTAAGCTTCTGCGGTAGCAGGAGCGCCGCCTTCCTTCTGCTCCCGGATCTGATCCAGGACGAAAGCCAGGCTGGAGATAGGAGCCAGGAAGGTACCCAGAACGGATGCAACCAGAGCATTCTTGCTGGGCAGCTCACCGAAGCCATTGAGCTGGTCAGCGGACAGGACAGAGCCCTCCACGACGCCGCCCTTGATGGACAGGGTGTTCTTGTTCTTCTTGGCAAACTCGCAGACAATACGAGCAGGGGCGATGGGGTCGCCGGTGGTGGAAGCCATGGCGGTGGTGCCGTTCAGAATCTCAGCAAAATCGTAGCCAGCATCTTTGGCAGCGAAATTGGTCAGGGTATTCTTCACAACGGAGTACTCAACACCAGCTTCACGGAACTGCTTACGCAGCTCGGTATCCTGAGCGACGGTGATACCCTTGTAGTCGACGAAGACGACGGAAGAGGCTTCCTTGATCTTGCCGGACAGGTTGGCAACAACGGCCTTCTTGCTCTCAAGAACCTTTGCGTTAGGCATAATTTTCACCTCCGAATAAAATAAAAATATCTTCCTGCCAAAGAGCAGAAAGATACGATG
>OKWR01000604.1_pt1 | contig 35227 bp, 29 predicted proteins | sample 1607101 | NCBI WGS metagenome assembly OKWR01 (sample SAMN04414076, study PRJEB24778) | human gut metagenome | material: faecal | host: Homo sapiens
CTTTTGACGATGCCATTGCACGCAGCCTGCACCGCACGGCTGTTGTGCGCATCACGTTGGATGAACCGCCAACAGGCAAACGCAAGCAGTATGACCGGAACGGTGAGGAAATGAAATACGGTAGGATGGAATAACAGAAGGATTTTTTGAAAAAGTAGAAAAGGAATGCTATATCTAATGACAGAAATGTCGTATGTCGGGATTCTTTCCTTTAAACAACAAACGGCATCAGACAAAGTCTTGGGAAACTTTCTGATGCCGTTTGTTGTATGAATTAAGCTTTGCGCTGTTTCTTGCGCAGCAGACGCGCAATCCACAGATAATATCCTGTGAGTGGGAGAGAAGCGCCCAGCAATGCGACCAGTACGGTGAGGATGCGGGTCAGCATACCGCCCCATTCGCCTACATGCACGCTGTAAATCCAGCCACGGATTTTTCCGGACTTATCCAGCGAAGCGTAAGGTGTTTCTTCGGTAATCCGTCCGTTTTTCGCATCGAAGGTATAGCGGTCGGCAGCACGCTGATTGCCCCAACGGTGGAAATATACCGAAGCGGTATTCTTGGACAGTTGGATCTGGCGGTATTCCGGATTCTCGGCGGCCAGCTGTTCATACACACGCTGCCAGCTGCAAGTACTCTGCCGCACTTTGGCCAGACGGGCATCTTCCTGCGGTTTTTGTCCTTTGCCGTTTTGAGGGGAGTCTGATTTGCCTTTTTCTGTTTCCGGTTGTTTGGTCTGACTCTGCTGCGAGGTTTTCACTCCGAAAACGGTATAAAATCCGGAACGATACCAGCTGAACGACCAGGTGAGTCCGGTCAGTGCCATAGCTAATAACAGGATCAGGGCATACATGCCGCCGGCTACATGCAGGTCATACCAGAAGCGTTTCATGCCCCGGTTGCAGCAGATCTGCAGGCGGGGTTTGAGTGCCTTGCGGGTGCGCGGCCACCAGATGAAGATTCCCGAAATCAGTACGAAGACAAAAGCTAAGGTACTGGTGCCGACAATAATCTTTCCCCAGAAGATGCCGCCCTGCGGATTGGCACTGTCGAGCAACCAGCGGTGCAGGCGGAACATGGTGGAGAAGAAAGGCAGACGCTTGGTCTTGCCCGTCAGTTCACCGGTATAGGGATTGATGTAAGCCGCCGCTTTCTTGGGTTTCGAAAGGGAAAGTTGCCAGGCACGGTCCGGTTCTGGATAAATGGTCATGTTTGTAATGAATACACTGTCGGGCAACTGCCGGGTGGCGCACAGCATCAGACTGTCGGCCGGAAGCGGCTGTCGGTTTTGTGCCTCTACGAAATAGATTTCTTTTTGTATTTTCTGTGTGATTTCCTGCTCAAATACCAGCATGGCGCCGGAAAAGCAAATCAAGGCAATGATAATTCCGAATGGAACGGAAAGCCATAAGTGAATGTCGTGAAATATTTTTCTCATTGTTGTAAATGATAAAAATTCATAACAAAAATATGGAAAATTCTTACATTTAGCAATACTAAATGATGTTTTCTTGAGGTTTTGTAAAAAGCCTGAAGCAAGAGACGCTTCAGGCTTTCAGTCATTCAAGATGAGAGAGTTTTTATTGTTTGACGGGTGTCAGGCGTCCCAAACCATTTACGGTGGCCGCTTTCTCAACGGTCAGTACTCGTGTAGCTGTGGCGGTAGCCGCGTCAATGCGGTACACACCCGGATGGCCGTCGGAGGTGGAGATAGTCATGTAGAACGCTCCGTTTTCTTTGTAAGGATTGCGGCTGAAATCGGTGATGACATCGGTAGACGGCAGACCGGTGACATAGGTCAGTGTCTTGGCATCAGCATCAAATACTGCGAGCTGGTTGGCTACATAGCCTGTTTCTGTCAACGGACGGTCGTACATGCGCAACAGGAAGTAGTTGCCGGTCATATGCCAGCAGCTCTGGAATGATTTGCCGCCAGAGAGCGCTTCAAGGTTGCAATAATAATCGTCGAAGTTTTCCGCGCCGTTCGGAATACGTACCACTCCGGCAGGAAGCGTGGTTTTCTGACGGGCGTCTTTCATCGTCTTGGCATAGCTGGGGGAGAATACATATACATCCCCGTTTTCTGCACTCCAGATGGTCTGGTAATATTGTGATTTGTAACGACCGCAGGCATAGCTGATCTTGTCGGTACGGATCAGTTTCTTGTCGGTCAGGCTCTTGTCCGAGAAAATAGCTACCCAACATTCGTTCGGGTATTGGGTCCACTGCAATTCATTTTCCTTGTAAGAGCTGCTTCCACCTCCTCCGGCTTCGGTCTTGATCAGATCTTCATTGCCCGGCAATACCCATTTGTAGCTTCCGTCAGCATTCTTCTGCATGGTTCCGTACTGGCTGAGCCCCATGGGAACGGGTACACTGTAAATCTTTTCTCCACGCTGTAACAATCCGGCCAGGGTGACATATTCTCCGTTACCTAAGAAGTTCTCCGAGAGGTATACACTGTCTTTGGTATTGTTGGTTACGTGAGTTTCCTGTTCCGTGTCCAGATAGGAGAGCAGGAAACTCTTGGGAATGTAGCCGTTGGCATCCTGCCACTCCGACGGACCGTCGCCGGTAGATGAGGTGATGATATACTGGTTGTACTGACCGTATGAAGTGAATCTTTTTACCTTGTATTCGTTATCGCGTTTCTGTAACTGGCCGTTGGCATTCAGAATGAATGATTGGGTGGTACCGGCTTCTCCGTCATTATAGTTCAGTGCATAGAGATATTTGTTGTTTTGGAAAATCCAGTAAGTAGCTCCGTCATTAACCAGTCCTCTGGCTGTAACAGTTCCTTGATTCAGGGAGTCTGTGGTAAGCAGAATGTTTGTGGTTGTGTTTGAGGCTACGATTGAAGTGGCCAGTACGTATTTTCCGGTGCTTGTACTGCCAGAGCCATTACCGTTATTTCCGTTGTTTGAGTCTTCGCTGGAGCAGGCTGTCAGGGTGCCGCCCAAAGTCAAAGCCAGCATGCTGGCAAAAAGGATGTTCTTTTTCATGCTTCTAATTGTTTCTGTTGTTTATTCTATAATATCGTTTGTGTTCTAGCTTCCAAAGAATACGCGGATTTTTCCATAAAAGGCACGTCCGGCTTTCTGAAGGCTGAAGTTGTCATAAAGCTTCTCGTCAGTCAGGTTCTTGCACTCGAAAGTGAGGCTGTAACGCCCGTTGCGCAGGCTGTAGGACAGACTCAGATTGTGTGAGAACTGGTTGGGCACCATATAGTCGCTGTTGTTTGTACCGTAGAGTTCCGATACATAACAGAACTGGTGCAGATACTGGTTGTCGTAGTTTACTGTGAGGGTATTTCCTTTTTGGAACAGATCGCGCCAGTAGAAAGTGACAAAGGAGTCGGCAAAGCGATAAGGCAGGTTCGGCATCCGGCTTTTGTATCCCGGATTGGCTACCGAACTGGTGCCGGACATCTTTTCATTGTCGCGCACATTCATTTCGGTAAAGTTCACACCCACACTCAACCATTTGCTGAAGTTGTATTTGGCCGACAGATTATAACCTAAGGTCAGTACTTTGCCGTAGTTCATATAAGCAGCAGCCTCCTTGCCGCCGCTCAGAGAAACCAGCTGGCGCTGGATATAGTCCTTTGTGTTGCGGTATACGAAACCTCCTTCGAGGAACAGGCCGTGTTTGCGCATCTGTTTGCTGAAAAGCAGATTCAGGTTGATGTTGTCGCTCCGTTCCGGTTTGATACCGATATCTCCGCTTTCCAGATCCTCATCGCCGAAAGTCTCCTCAATGCTGGGCAGACGGCAGGCGCGTTCGTACGACATCTTGACCTGCAGTTCCGGAAGGATGAAATAAGTTCCTGCTGCTCCAAAACCATAAAAATCATTGGTTCCTTCCGTGCGTACATAATTGCTTTGGGTTTCGTCTTCGGCCAGGGGACCGGCTACGTACTGACGGTAGTATTTTCCGAAAGCGGTCAGGTTCCATTTGTCGGAAGGCATCAGACGGTAAGACAAACCCGTGATATTCTTACGTGTTTCCTTGGCAATGGGATCTGTCTGCTCTTCTTTGGCCAACAGCGAGGTGTTGCTGCGACGGAAGGCGTTGAACACGTGATTCAAAGTGAAGGTATGGATATCGTGCAGCCGGTAGTTGGCGGTGAGAGTGCTGTTCCAGTTGTCGTTGTCGGAACGCATATGCTGGTATGACTGCTCTCCGCGTGAGTTCATCAGATGCTTTTCTCCCAGCCAGTTGTATTCATACTGTGAGGTATCTACCTGTGTGGTAGCGTTGCGGTTGTAGTTTGCCGTGAACACTACATCCAGGCCTTTGGTAAACAGGTTGCGCTTGGCATATTCGAACGACGGCATGAAGGAATGCCCCTTGCGGTGCTTGTCGCCATAGACGATTTTCTGCTTCACACCGTTCTGCACATCCTGATACATATTCGAGAAGGTGAAACCGAAAAGCATCCGGTCGGCCCAGTTCTTTCCTTTGACACCCACCTTACCGGAAATGGCTTCGTTGTGATAGGTGTCGTGGAAACGTTGTACACGAACCAGTTTCTTCACATTCAGGGCTCCGGTTTCGAAATTCTGCACTGGAGCATCAACCCAATAATTATTGTCGGAATAGTTCTGAAAGGCATTGATTTCGTAAGTAAGACCGTTGCGGAAGGTCTGTCCGAAGTTTATATAGGATTTGTGTGTGTTGAACGAACCGAAGGTATAGGCCGCATCGGCAAACCAGCTCTGGCGTTGCTGCTTGGTCACAATATTGATGACTCCGCCAATGGCATCCGCACCGAATCCTACCGGTACCACACCACGGTAAACCTCAATACGGTCGGCAAAGTTGACGGGGATATTGTTCAGACCGAACGAACTGCCTACGCCTTCCTGAGGTACGCCGTCGATAAAGACCTTGACATGTTTGCCGCTGAAGCCGTCGAGAGTGACCTGCATGTCCGAGCCGACACCGCCCGATTCGCGTAACTTGATGCCCGGAACCGAAGCGATGGCATCGCCGAGATTCTTGTTCAGTCCGGCAATATCTTTCAGGTCTACCGCTATGGCGTTGAAGGCCGATTTCTTGATGCGGTCCGTATGGCGGGCCTGCACCTGCACCTCGCCCAGTTCCATCTCTGCAGGGGCTATCTTCAGATTGATTTTTTGGTGCTTGCCGGAGCGCACGGTAACTTTTTTGCTTACCGTCTGGTAGCCCATGGCCTTGACTGTAAGCGTATATTCTCCGGCCGGTGCTTCCAGATGATAGATTCCCTGGTCATTGGTGGCTCCACCATAGGAGGTCCCTTCCAATTGTACGATGGCGAAGTCCATAATCTCTTTTGTGGTTGAAAGAATCTTACCGCTGATGACTCCTTTTTTTTGTGCCTGCATTGTTTCTGTAGCTCCCATCATGAACAGGAGGCAAAGCAGTGTAATAACCTTTGTTTTCAAAATCTTATCTAAAAAGTTAGTAATGTATTTGTATATCTTTTGTGATGTGTCTCCTAAAAACGATGCAAAATTACATAGATAAGATATAGAGTGCAATCGCCAAAAAAAGGTAATATTTTAAGGTAAAAAATACTCGAATCTGAGTATTGTGAGATTCAGAAAAACGATTTGAAGAAGGGTGTTCGCATACGGAAAGTATGAGTTTTATGTTATTTCCTTATCGGGAGCCGTAATTGTGTCTGTATGTCTTAATTAAAACAAATGATAAAGCGCCACGCACAGCATCATGCGGTAATGATGCGTGTACGTGGCGCGAGCACATTGAAACAGAAATTCACGAACAATAGGACTTATTTATTTAACCACATCTTCAATGCGCTGACTTTTTCCCGGCTTACAAGAATCTGCTCTTTGGCTTTCGGACGGAGCTGCAGAAGCATCTTCCCGTTGAAATGCGGTTCGATCTGCTCGATGCAATCTGCCGAAAGCAATACTTGCCGGTTGGCCCGGAAAAACAATTCCGGATCGAGTTGTTCTTCAAGTTTATTCAAGGTGAGATCAAGGATATGGGTCTTTCCGTCAAAAGTTACGGCAAACGAAATCTTATCTTCCGAATAGAAGTAGGCTATTTCCGGTATGGAAATGGTATACATACGACGGGGGGAGGTGATCAGAAAACGTTGGCGGTATTTGCGGAATGTGCCGGTTTGACCAATGGCCGACAGAATGTTCTCCAAATAGGCCTGATTGTCCTCGGATGAGAATATACGGCGGGCATGATATTTCTCAAAACGGGCGATGCTTTCTTCCAACCGCTCTTTGTGAATGGGCTTGAGCAGATAGTCGATGCTGTTGACCGTAAAAGCCTGGACGGCATATTCATCGAATGCGGTTGTAAAGACGATGGCACACTGAGGACGGGCTTTTTCTATGAACAGAAACGAGTTGCCGTCGGTAAGCTGTATGTCAAGAAACAAGATGAACCAGCGGCGGCTTTTTTGCGGACTCGAACTTCGTGCCTTCATGCGTTCGGTAGCATAACGGATGCTCATGCCCACACCGTTGAACAGAAACAGAAAAGCTATGAATACCTGCATTTGCATGACTCCTTCATTCAGACGAATGGAAACATTGCTGAACTTGATCAGGATGAAATAGGAGATACATCCTAAGAAGGAGTAAAGCAAAAGGTCGCTCAGGTATTTATGTTTCAGTTTGGACAAAAGATTCATAGGCAAAATTACATATTGAAACTGCCACTGGCCTTGAGATATTCGCTCCGGGCAATCTGGGCATTATATTTGGATGTGACAAAATTCTTGCGGGCTTCGAGATAATAGATCTGCGCATCAAGTACCTCTGTGATAGACACCAGTCCTTCCTTATATTGGTCGAGGGAGAGCTGACTGTTTTCATGAGCCTTTTCAACCGAACTTTCCGTCAGGGTGACTTGTTTGACCGCTTCGTCCTGATTATGTGCCGTAACCTGGATTTCCAGAGTCAACTGATCACGTACCTTGCTGGCCTGTTCCCGTGCCATTTCCGTGCGTGACTTGTCTGCCGTGTGCTGATGCTTGCGTTTGCCCCATTCGAAAACCGGAACACTGAGTTTGGCATATAGCTGATAGTTGGGATCCATATCTGAATGGAAATCATAACCTGGAGATCCATACTGTCCGGTAGCCCCGACAGTAAGACGCGGCAGATATTTCGCCCGGTTGATTTTTGTCTGTTCGTTTTGAATGTCTATCTGCCGGGAGGCAATTCCGTATTCCGGGCGGACCTGAAACAGACTGTCGGCTTGTAGGCCCTGCGTCTCGGTTTGGTAAAGGGGCTTGACGATGGAATCGGTTTGCAAACTGCTTTCTTCCGGAAGACCGATGAACGAAGCCAGAGTCATACGGGCTATATCCCATTGGCGTTCGGCTTCCCGCAGGCGATAGGCGGCATCGTTGCGTTTAACCTCTGCCATCAGCAGATCGCTGCGGTCGGTAAGTTCCGCTTCAACACGCTCCGCTATGGTTCGGGTCAGAGAATCGGTTGTGTGATAGTATTGACGGGCTATCTGTAGCAGTTCCTGACAAGCAACGAAGTTCCAGTAAATCCGGTCGCTTTCGAGAATCACCTCGCTGCCGGTCAGATTGGCGGCCAGACGTGCCTGTTCCTGTTCGGCAGCCGATTTTCGAACTTGTGCCCGAAGGCCACCTCCCTGATAAAGTGGTTGTTCTATGTTGACCCCAATGCCATATTGGCTGTGTTTGCCTCTTATGGTCCAGGGAGTTTCGCTTTTGGTAAAGGTAAACTCACGCGGGTTTCCGGTATAGGTAGCGTCGACACTGGCCGATATCTTGGGATAAAGATCGGATTTTGCCGAACGGTGCAAGGCTTCATAAGCGGTAACCTTATGCGTAGCAGCCTTCAGGTCCTGATTGTAGGACAGTGCCATTTCCCGGCATTGTTGCAAAGATAAAAAATCTTGTGCAAGAACAGGTAGACAGGTTGCTAAAGACAACACTCCAAAGAGATATTTTGTTTTTATCATAATTATACCTTATTATATAATATATAGGACTCAGATCAATTTTGAGATTTAGGACGTACCCGATAGCAGATACAATAGAATACCGGAGTTATCACGAGGGTGAGCAGTGTAGCAAAGGTCAGACCGAATACAATAGTGGCAGCCATCCCCCCGAAGGCAACATCGAACAGCAGAGAAATGCTTCCGAACACAGTGGTCAGAGCTGCCATAAGAACCGGACGGGCTCGTGACACGGTGGCCTCGATAATAGCCTGATAGTTGTCCATTCCGTTGCGTCGCAGGCTGTTGGTCTCGTCAAGCAGGACTATGACATTCTTGATGATCATACCCATAAGACCCAACCAACCGGCTATACAGAAGAAACCGAACTGGAAACCGGTGACACACAGGCCAAATACGACTCCGATGACGGACAGGGGAAGTACCATGAAAATGATCAGCGGTTCGCGGAAGTTGCGGAACAAAGCCACCAGAATCAGAATCAGGGCAACTATGGCCAACGGGAAGTATTTGAAGAGTGCTTCCATGGCCTCGCTCTGGTCTTTGAACTGTGAATCCCAGAAGAAAGAGTAGCCGGCCGGAAGCTGGATGTTTTCAATTTCCTGACGGATCTCGGAATGCACCTCGCTCATGGTATGCCCCGGAGCCACGTCACATTGTGCGGCCATACTCAGCTGGCGGTTGTAGGTACGGATCAGGGGGTATTCCCATTGCAGATGAATGCTGTCGGTTACCTGAGCCAAAGGAGCTGAACGTTGTCCGTTCCATACAGACAGATTGCGCAGGTCGGCGAGCGTCTGTTCCGTGTCAGATCCGTTGTAAAGCATTACCGGAACCTGTTCATTCTCATCCCGGAAGACACCAACGGCAACTCCGTCGTGCAGACTTTTTACGGACTGCATCATGTCCTTGCGTCCGACCTGAATCTTGCCTCCCTTTATCGGATTATAGTCGGCACAGATTTTCGGAGCCATATTGCCCCATTCATTGCGGGCACGGACTACCTTCGGATTTTGGCGCATGATGTCCAAGGCCACCTGGGTGAGTGAATCCAGAACGGCCGGGTCCGGACCACAGAAACGGGCCTCGATCAGAGCCTGTGGAATGGAATTGATCTCAAAGCTGTTAACCTTGATCAGGGCTTCGGGATAGGCGGTGGCCATTTTCTTTTCCAATTGCTGGCGCAGGTATGTAGCCTCCTCTGGAGTGTGTGCTTCAATCAGAATCTGGGCATAATTGCTTTGCGGGCCATAGGCCGTGTTGGCCAGGTAATAACGGGGCGGTGTCTGTCCGATAAAAGAAGACAGCTGGCGCACCTGCGGATAACGGCTTAAAGAGTCGGTCAGATCATAGGTGAAGGCGCGGGTACGGTCGAAAGAAGTTCCTTCAGGCAGCCAGATTTCCATAGTAAAATACTGTTTGTTGAGTAAAGGCATGAACTGCTTGGGAACCGTACGGAAGCCGATGGCAGAAAGATAGAGCAGACCGAACAGTACGGCAATGAGCGGATAACGATAGCGGATGCATCCTCTCAGCAGCTGACGGAAACGGTCATAATACTTTCCTGAGAAAAGTTCTGCGTTGGATCTTCCCTGGCGTGGGCGTGCTACAAATTCCTGGATAAAGAACACATTCTGTGTAATGGCCAGTATCCAGCTCAGGAAAAGTGAAACGGCAATGACCAAAAACAGAGAAGAGAGGATTCCGCCCGTAATGTGCGGAGACAGGTAAACCGGCAGGAAGGTGAGAATGGCAATCAGGGTGGCGCCCAGTAACGGCATGGCTCCGGTAGATACGGCCTTGAGAATAGCCTGACGCTTGCGCATGCCACATTCCATATTGATCAGGGCTGAGTCGTAAATGACAATGGCATTGTCGATCAGCATACCCATGGCAATAATAATCGCGGCCAGAGACATGCGCTGTAAGGCAATGCCCGTAGCATTCATGTAGATCAAAGTTCCGAAGATGGAAAAGATCAGTCCGCTACCGATCAGGAAACCGTTTTTGATACCGATGAAGAACAATAGTACAGCGACTACAGTAATGACAGACAGAATCAGATTGACGATGAAACCCTGATTGGCCACATCCGATTCGTATCCCTGATCATAGATCGGGGTGATCTGATAGCCGTCGGGCATCTGCTTCTGGAGCTCTGCCATGACTTTTTTCACTTCGGCTGCCATATCCACGACATTGCCGTCGGAAACTGTCGAGATGGCCAGACCGATGGCCGGCTGATTGTTGAGATACATGGCATTGCGCGGAGTGCGTGTATAAGCTTCACGGATACGGGCAATATCCCCCAAACGGAAGGTGGAGCCGTCCTGTCCTGTAATAGTCAGCTGTTTGATTTCTTCCATGCTGCTGAACGAACCCCGCGTGTCGATACGAATTCTGTTTGTGGAGGTTTCGATGGCTCCCGCATCCACGATCTTGTTTTGCTGTTCGAAAGCTTTGGCTATCTGTCCGATGGTGATACCGATCTGGGACAGTACAGAAGGGGTTACTTCCCATTCAATGACCGGAGTGGGAAGACCGAATATCTCCACACGTGCCACATCCTTGATGCTCAGTAGGTGATCTTTGATCATTTTGGATTGTTTGTCCATATCCCGATAGCTGTGAGTCGGACTGCTGAGACCGTAAAACACGCCTAAGACATCGCCGAAATCATCGTTTACGACAGACGGACCGGCACCTTCGGGCAATTGGCTTTGCACATCGTTGACCTTACGGCGCAACTTGTCCCAAAGTTGTTGCATCTCGTTGGCACGGATCTCTTTTTTGACATAAACCGTGATTTTAGACATGCCGGCCCGATTATCGCTCTTCAGATAATATAGCTCTCCGAGCGACTGGATGGCTTCTTCGAGCTTGTCGGTCACCTGTTCCTGGACTTCACGGGCAGAAGCACCGGGATAAGCGGTAGTGACAACGGCCTGTTTGATGGTAAAAGGAGCATCTTCGAGCTTGCCCATCTGAACATAGGCCAAGGTTCCTCCAATCAGAAAGAGGATGAGGATGAGCCAGCTGAAAGCCCTGTTATTCAGGAAAAACTTGGTTATATTTTTCATGTTCTCGGTTTATTTTACGGTTACACGACGACCAGTTGAGAGATTGTTGAAGTTCTTGCTGATGACTTGCTGATGAGGATGCAGCCCGCTGATCACCTCAATACGGTTCCCGGAACCCAGTTCGCCGGTGGTGATCCATGTTTTTTGAGCACAATGGGCAGAATCAACGGTCCAGACATAACTTCCCTTTATCGGATCGTTGCATACCACATCGAGTGGCAAGCTTAGTGTATTGGACGTTTCTCCGGGAAGGTCGAAAAGGAGCGTACCGCTCATTCCGCCCAGAAAACGCCGTTCGTTATTCTGTAAAAGGGCGGTGCAGGTATAGGAAATGTTTGTGGCTGAGGTGGTATGTGACACAAAAACCTGATCGGCCTGCAGGGTATCGGACGGATGAGCCGAAAAGACAATACGGCAGTTGGGGTTGGTTTCGTTTTTCAAGACCAAAGCTATCTTTTCGGGGATGCTTGCTGTCATTTTTATCTGCGACAGATCGATAAATGTCAGCACCGGCTGGGTAGGAGCCACATCGGCATAACGCTCTACAAGAACCTGTTGTATGTAGCCATCGGTAGGAGCGGTCATACGGGTATCACGCAGATTATGCTGTGCTTCCAGATAATTGGCTTCAGCAGTTTTCAGTTCGGCCTGTGCCTGCTCGTAGCTTGAAGCCGATACGTTGTTCTTGTGATACAGACTTTCGATACGTTTGTATTCGGAACGTTTCTGGACTACATGGGCTTCAGCTTTTTGTAGAGCATTCTGATAATCTCTTGGATCAATACAGGCAATAAGACTGCCTTTGCGAAAAAACTGGCCTCTTTCGATGTCCAATTGCTGAATCGGTCCACCTACACGGAAAGAGAGTTCCGTTGTGCGGTAAGGTTCGGAGATGAAGCCGAATGATTTCATTCCATTTTGCAGATACGACTCCGGTTGGATCACGTTGACCTCAACCGACTCGGTAGTCTTCTCCTGCTCAGGATGACAAGCTGTGAGAGTAAAATACAGAATGATAAAATGATTGCTTTATTCATCTGATATAACGATTATATGATTGCAATGGTTTTTGGCTGTTCCCTTGAAAACCTCCGCCTGTTTGTTTCAGGCGGAGGAACTATGAAAGACGGGTAACAGAGAATATTCTTTCAGAACATTCTGAAGCAAAAGTACTGTGCGATGATTGAATCTGAAAGTATAATTCTGACAAGACGGGACAGGAAACGGATGAATGGGGGTTTTAAGCTGATGAAACGGATTCAGGATGAAATGAGCCTATGAAGAATGATGTTTTGTTGTGGCATTAATTATAAAAAGGCCCAGAAATAGGAGAGTGGTTCTCTGTTGTAATTCAGGAATATATCGTATCTTTGTAGACTGTTATGGGAAAATGGCCCGGTTGTGTATCAAACGACAGAATAAAATAAAGGTATGATTCATTTAGATCACGTAAGTTTGAATTTTAAAGACCAGTACATACTGAAAGATTTTACGGAACATATTCATCCACAGGAATTGGTTGGTATTTCCGGAAAATCCGGTTGTGGTAAAAGTTCTTTGCTTCGGGCTTTATTGGGCTTTGTTCCACTAGCAGAAGGAAGTATCCGGATAGGTGGTTTGCCGCTGGAACCTTCGACAGTGACGGAGATCCGGAAAATGATAGCATATTTGCCACAAGATCTGAATTTTCCGGTGGAATCTGTGCGGGACATGATTCGTATTCCTTTTGAACTGCATGCAAACAGACAACTGCACTTTTCGGAAGAAGAACTTTTTGAACTATGGTCACGGTTGAATCTGGACCGTAAGTTATATAATCGCAAGGTCCATAAGATTTCGGGTGGACAACGGCAGCGTATTCTGTTATCTGTAATGGTCATGCTGCATAAACCCTTATGTCTGATAGATGAACCGGCTTCCGCTCTGGATTCTGATTCTTCCGAAAAAGTTTCGGAACTTTTACGCAGACTTTGTGAAAAGGGAAGTACGCTGGTTGTAGTTTCGCATGATCCGAAATTCCTGGCACAATGTGATCGAACAATTATTCTTTGAGAAATGCAAACATTAGATATAGGTTGGGGGGGAATGGCTGTAGGGCTTCTCCTGATGCTGATTCCTTTCTGTTATTTATGGTATATCAAGAGCCGGCTTTTCAAACCGACTCTTTGGGCTACTGTACGTATGTGTGTACAGCTGTTTCTTATGGGAGTATATTTCCGCTATTTGTTTGTTTGGAATAATCCATGGATCAATACGTTATGGGTGATCGTAATGATAGCTGTGGCAGCCTGTACTTTTATTCAGCGTACGGGTTTGCGTCGCCAGGTATTGTTGCTTCCCATGTTTGTAGCGTTGACCGTATCCGCCTTTTTGATAGGGTTTTACTTCCTGGTTTTTGTGTTGAAGATGGAGAATCCGTTTGATGCCCGGTATTTTATTCCGATAATGGGACTATTGTTAGGCAACATGCTTACGGTGAATGTCGTGGCATTGAGTACATATTACCGGAGCCTGCAACGGGAGCAACAATTCTATTATTATTTATTAGGCAACGGTGCAACGCATTTTGAGGCTACGCGTTCATTTTTATGCGAGGCGATCGAAAAATCCTTTTCACCGTGTATTGCCAATATGACCGTGCTGGGTATCGTGTCTATGCCCGGAACAATGATCGGACAGATTCTGGGGGGAAGTGACCCGGATGTAGCCATTAAATACCAGATTATGATAGTGGTCATTACGCTGGCTTCCTCATTGCTGTCTGTCGTTGTGACGGTTAAACTGGCTGCATTACGTTCCTTTGATAAATATCAGGTGCTTCAGTCGCATTTTACATATAAGAAGGACAAATTCAATGAGATGGATATGTTTTGAAATATACGTGTTAATTTTTCAAAAAACTATATAGCCGGGAATACGTTTTTCATTCTGAATTTGTATCTTTGAACAAAAATTTTCTTGAAGCGTGAAAATTAGAGAAATACTATATGCCCTTGAAAAATTCGCGCCTCTGCCCTTACAGGAGAGCTTTGATAATGCCGGCCTGCAAGTTGGATTGACAGAGGTGGAAGCATCAGGGGCTTTATTGTGTCTTGACGTGACCGAGGAGGTGCTTGATGAAGCGATTTCATTGGGTTGCAACCTGGTTATTTCACATCACCCTCTGCTTTTTGGCGGATTGAAAAGAATCTCTGATCGCAGCATGGTAGAACGCTGTGTGATGAAGGCCATCAAGCACGATCTGACAATCTATGCCGCGCACACGAATCTGGATAATTCCGAAGACGGTGTAAACTATAAGATTGCGGATAAGTTGGGCTTGGAAGATATCCGTCTGTTGCAGCCACGCATGGTTCAGGTAACTGTGGGCGATGAGGTGCACAGCGTGTTGTCGGGCAGCGGAGTTGTTGCAACCGTTCCCGTTCCGGAAGACGCGCAGGATTTTCTCCAGCGGGTAAAGGAAACTTTTCATGTGGACTGCTTGCAGCATAATGAAGTACTGGAGCGTCCGATTCGCAGAGTCGTCATTTGTGGCGGTGCGGGAGATTTCCTTTTGGAACAGGCTTTGGAGATTGGGGCGGATGCTTTCCTGACTGGAGAAATGAAATATCATTTATACTTTGGACATGACCAGGAGATTCAGATTGGAGTTCTGGGACATTATCAAAGTGAACAATATACCAAAGAAATAATTTATTCAATCATAGCGGATGCGTGTCCCGAAGTGCCGGTGTACATTACTTCGCTAAATACAAATCCCATTAAATATTTGTAATAATTAAGTATGGCTAAAGACACAAAAAAAGATCCGATGGACCTTTCTATTGAGGAAAAACTGAAGAATCTTTATCAATTGCAAACTATGTTGTCTGAAATTGACAAGATTCGTACATTAAGAGGAGAATTGCCATTGGAAGTGCAAGATCTGGAAGACGAAATCGAAGGACTCGCTACACGTATTGAGAAAATACAGAACGAGATCGTGGAGGCAAAAAGAGATATTGCCAACAGAAAGACACAGATCGAAGCCAATCATGTTGCCATTGAGGGATACAAGACCCAGTTGGACAATGTGCGCAACAATCGTGAGTATGAATCACTCAATAAAGAGATCGAGTTCAAGACTCTGGACATTGAGTTGAATGAAAAGAGAATCCGTGAGGCAAACGTGGCTATCGAACACAAAAACAATGAGATACAGCGTTGCACGGAAGATATGACAGAAAGACGTACCGACCTGGATATCAAGAAGTCTGAGTTGGATGAAATCATTTCTGAAACAAAAGCTGAGGAAGAGAAATTGCGTGAAAAGGCCAAGAACCTGGAAACGACAATTGAACCAAGACTTCTTTCTGCATTCAAGCGTATCCGCAAGAACAGCCGTAACGGTTTGGGTATCGTTTACGTACAGCGTGACGCTTGTGGCGGTTGCTTTAACAAGATTCCGCCTCAGAGACAGTTGGATATCAGAATGCGTAAGAAAATTATCGTTTGCGAATACTGCGGTAGAATCATGATCGATCCGGAATTGGCCGGTGTGAAACTGGAGCAGAAGACGGTGGAGGAGAAACCAAAGCGTCGTCGTCGCAAAACTGAAGAATAAGGTTTGTTTATATAGAAACTTCCCGGCAGACGGACAGTGTGTCGGGAAGTTCGTGTTTTTATACAGTAATTATTTGTGCTATGAAGGAGAAGGTTTCAGTGCCCTTTATGCTTTTGGGCATTTTGTTTAACGTATGTCTTATCACAGCCAATCTGCTGGAAACGAAAGTTATTGATTTTTGGGGACTGACAATTACAGGCGGGTTGCTTGTGTTCCCCGTATCATATATCATCAATGACTGCATTGCAGAAGTTTGGGGATTCAAAAAGGCGCGTCTGATTATCTGGAGCGGCTTTTTAATGAATTTCTTTGTCGTGATGATGGGGCAGTTAGCCGTTTGGCTGCCATCAGCCCGTTTTTGGAATGGGGCTGAAAGTTTTAATTTTGTATTTGGGCTGGCGCCCAGAATTGTTGTGGCCAGCTTGTCTGCTTTTTTGATAGGCTCGTTTCTGAATGCCTATGTTATGAGTAGAATGAAGCTGGCGTGTCATGGAAAACAATTCTCGTTGAGAGCGGTGCTTTCAACAATTGTCGGAGAAACGGCCGACTCTTTGGTATTTTTCCCAATTGCTTTTGGAGGACTGATCGCAGTAAAGGAACTGCTGCTGATGATGCTCATTCAGATACTCCTGAAGACTCTATATGAAATCATGGTCTTGCCACTGACCATTCGTGTTGTAAACTGGATCAAAAAGGAGGAGGGGAGTGATATCTATGATCGCGACATCTCCTACAATCCGCTCCGGTTGTTGGATTTATAAGTGGCTTAGTTCCTCGTAAAGAGGAATGTCCTGAAGGAAAACGCACCGGTTGTTCTGGTAATCCACTTTGCAGCAGTAATGTTCCATACCATTGGTAACAATCAGAAAACGCACCTTCAGAACAATGTTATACCGGGCTATTTGGTCAAAAACCTTAGAAGTGATCTTAACGCTGGGAGCTTTATATTCCATGATCATCAAAGGTTGCCCCTGTCTGTCGAACAGAATCGAGTCGCAACGCTTGGAGGTTCCGTTCAGGGTGATGGCTATTTCGTTGCCCAGCAATGTACCCGGATATCCCTTGTGGGTAATCAGAAAATTGATGAAATGCTGGCGTACCCATTCTTCGGGAGTCAGTGCTACATACTTTTTTCGCAAGGGATCAAAAATATTTCTTTTTCCATCCTTGATCGTGATTTTCGCAGGATAGGCGGGAAGATTTAATTCTGCCATGGATTGCTCGTTATAAAAGTTGAACTAATTAATTTCGGACTGCAAAATTAATGTTTTTATGAAAACAAAAGATGAAATCGTGAGAAATTGGCTTCCCAGATACTCTCAGAGTAAGCTGGAGGACTTTGGTGAATATATCCTGTTGACCAACTTTAATAATTATGTGGACATCTTTTGTGAGCTCTGCGGCGTAGAAAAACCAGGATACGAAGCCAACATGCGCGTGGCTCACGGTCAGGATATCAGTATCATTAATTTTGGTATGGGTAGTCCGAATGCGGCAATTGTCATGGATCTGCTTTCTGCCGTGTCCCCTAAAGCTTGTCTGTTTTTAGGCAAGTGTGGCGGCATTTCCGGCAAAACACACTTGGGGGATTTGGTGCTTCCTTTAGCCGGCATCCGTGGTGAAGGTACGTCAAACGATTATTATCCTCCTGAGGTGCCCGCATTGCCTGCGTTTATGCTTCAGCGAGCTGTGTCTACTGCTATCCGTAATGCGGGGTACGATTACTGGACCAGTACGGTGTATACCACCAACCGGCGCATTTGGGAGCATGACGAGCGTTTTAAGGAATATCTGCGTACAACAAGAGCCATGGCTGTAGATATGGAGACCGCCACGCTTTTTACGTGCGGATTTGCCAATCATATTCCCACAGGTGCGCTTCTCTTGGTGTCGGACAATCCGATGACTCCAGAGGGCGTCAAAACGAGCGAGAGCGACCGTCTGGTGACACGTAGCTTTGTTCATGATCACGTTCAGATCGGAATCTCGGCGTTGGAACTTATCCGCGACAACCGCACAACCGTAAAACATTTGAAGTTCGATTGGTAAAGATGGTAGCGAAACAACAGGATATCACATACGAAGAAATAGTGCGCCGGATACGCGCCAAGGATTTCAGTCCGGTGTACTATCTGATGGGTGAGGAGCCCTATTATATTGATAAGATCAGCGACTATATTGTCGACACGGTACTCTCCCCGGAAGAGCGGGATTTCAATCTGACGATCCTCTACGGACAGGGTACAAGCATGAATACCGTGGTTGATGCCGCAAGGCGTTTTCCGGTGATGGCAACCCATCAGGTGGTGCTGGTTAAAGAGGCCCAGCATATCGATGACAAGGATCGTCTGGCAGAATACCTTCAGAAGCCTCAGACGTCCACCATATTGATCTTTTGTCATAAAAACGGATCATTGGACCGCCGGAAAAAAATCGCCGAGGAAATCAAAAACAAGGGCGTTTTATATGAATCCCGCCGCTTGTATGACACTCAGTTGCCGGTCTTCATCAGTTCCTATCTCAAGCGTCAGGGATTTCAAATAGAGCCTCAGGCAGCCTTGATATTGAGCAATTATGTAGGAAGTGATTTATGCCGCATGGCGGGAGAATTGGACAAGCTTACCGTAGCGGCCACAGGGGGCAGAAATTTGATCACCGCAGAGGATGTCGAGACTCGGGTAGGGATTAGCAAAGAATTTAACAACTTCGAGCTTCTGAATGCACTGGTGGAGAAAGACATTTATAAGGCAAATCTTATAGTAAAATATTATAACAGTAATCCCAAGTCTTTCTCTTTGCAGGTAACTCTTTCGGTCTTGTTTAATTTTTACTCAAATCTGATGCAAGCCTATTATGCGCCGCAAAAAACGGACGAGGGCATAGCGCAATGGCTGGAACAGCCCAAATGGCAAGTAAGCCGTAATATCGTTCCTGCTATGAAGAAATATTCCGGTGTAAAGGTCATGAAGATCATTTCGGAGATCAGAAATGCAGATATACGATCCAAGGGTATAGAAAGCACCGGAAATACAACCCCGGGCCAATTGCTTCAGGATTTGGTTTTTTTCATTCTACATTGAATTAGCTTTCAAATTTTAAAATCTCAGCGTGCCAGAACTTTCGTACAGGAGTCCTGGCACGCTTTTTTATGTGCAATCGCCGCTTTTGTAGTAAAATAGTCATTTCATGACTTGGTGTTTATCTGCTTTATAAATATAAATATTGCCTGAATAGGGTAGATGAATTGTTTTTATGTTTATAAATATATAATTGACGAATATAAATATATGTCCTTTTTAGTGTTTCTGATGAATTATATTTATAAACATAAATGTAAACGCTTTGAAAATGTAAATGAATAAATATTCACGCATTTATATATTTCTTATTTACCTGAAACCCAGTCTTATATGGCCTTTTATAGAAAGTTGCATTATATGTTTTGTAGTTACTTTTGAATAAAAATACATAGTGTATAAATATGTCTAATTTTGATAATATAAGCGTGCGTAAACCAGTCGTAATTTTATTTTTATTGAAGTTTTAATTCAATGATTATCTTGACGTTTACATACTATTTACTTCTGTAAACAATACTTTGTACCTCTTCTGTTTATAAATATAAATCAATATAATATTGAATTATTGAATTTATATTTAGAAAAATAAATTCATTTTTCTTGTTTGATTTTACCTTTTTCTTTATCTTTGTAAATAAAAAGAATAAAGACATGAAAGATAGAATTATGGAAATCATGAAGCTGGAAGGAATGACCCAGCAGGAATTTGCTGCGGCATTGGATATTTCTCCTGCTTCTTTATCCAATATTTTTAATGGGAAGACAAATCCCACCAATAATCACGTCAATGCCATACATAAGCGTTTTCCGAATATTAATATCAGTTGGCTAATGTTTGGCGAAGGGAATATGTATATGGAAGGCTCTGCTGATTCCAAAAACAAAGATAGCTTGTCGGCTGATGAGCTTAGCGGTATTTCGTTCAATTCAGCGGATCGCGTCCCAAAAGCGAATTATTCGTCAGAAATAGCGGCAGAGGTCATTCCTGGGATATTGAATGAGCAAACAAAAATTATTGACAGACCTCAGCGGAAGATTGTGGAAATCAGAATCTTCTTCGATGATGGTACATTTGAGACATTTTCACGATAAAATTCAACAAAATGCCATTTCAAAAGTGCTCTTCCAGCCATTTTTAACATATCTATTCCAGATGAGCAAGTTTTGTGTACAAGAAAAATAGCATAAATAATTGAATAATAGTCTTATATGAAGAAAAATAGCTTCTGAGAATTAAGAAAATGAGCGCAACTGTATTTTTGTACGTAAAAACGTGAATTTTGAACAACTGATAATCACTGGAATCTCGCAGTTGATGCTGATGTTTTCAGAAGAGTGCTCCACCTTATTATATTAATCCAGTTTTATTTTTTATCTTTGCAAAAGAAATCCTAATACAACAGAAATGAAGAAGTATATATTAGACCTGATCGTTACCGAAAATGTTCATTTAAATGATCGGTACGTTTTGCTGAAGGCAACAAACAAAGAGCCCCTTCCTGAAATGGTTCCGGGACAGTTTGCCGAACTGCGAGTAGACAATTCTCCATCTACATTCTTGCGTCGTCCTATTTCAATCAACAATGTGGATCGCGAGAAAAATGAGGTTTGGTTCTTGGTACAGATCGTTGGTGAAGGAACAGCGCACTTGGCTGCTTTGAAGCCGAATGATATTCTCAATACTGTAATTCCTTTGGGCAACTTTTTTTCTAAACCGGCAGACGGCGAGAAGCGCCTGTTGCTCGTCGGTGGTGGTGTTGGAACTGCTCCAATGCTTTATTTGGGCCGCATGTTGAAGGAGCAGGGATATGAACCTGAATTCTTATTGGGTGCGCGTTCTGCTTCCGATCTTTTGGAACTTGATTTATTCCGTAAGTACGGTACGGTACATATCACAACCAATGACGGAAGTATGGGGGAAGAAGGTTTTGTAACCCAACATTCCGTTTTATCGCAAGTACGTTTTGACCGAATCTATTGTTGCGGTCCGAAGCCGATGATGCAAGCCGTCGCCAAATATGCCAAGGAGAATCAGATTACCTGTGAGGTATCGTTGGAGAATATGATGGCCTGCGGTGTGGGGGCCTGTCTGTGTTGTGTGGAGAATACCAAGGAAGGTCATGTGTGTGTATGTAAAGAAGGTCCGGTATTTAATATTGAGAAATTATTATGGCAGATTTAAGAGTAAAGATAGGAGGACTGGATCTGAAGAATCCGGTGATGACCGCTTCCGGAACTTTCGGTTACGGTTTAGAGTTTGCAGATTTTATTAATCTGGAAGACTTGGGAGGAATCATTGTCAAAGGTACTACTTTGAATCCGCGCGAAGGAAATCCATATCCGCGTATGGCCGAAACAGCATCGGGTATGCTCAACTGTGTCGGTTTGCAGAACAAAGGTGTAGATTATTTCTGCAAGAACATTTATCCGCAGATTAAGGATATCAACACAAATATGATCGTCAATGTATCCGGATCATGTCCGGAGGATTATGCGGCTTGTGCGGCTCGTATTGATGAATTAGAGAACATTCCGGCCATAGAATTGAATATTTCCTGTCCGAATGTCAAGCAGGGAGGAATGGCTTTCGGAGTAACTCCGGAAGGTGCGGCAAGTGTCGTTAAAGCCGTGCGTGAAGCTTATCATAAAACATTGATTGTGAAATTGTCGCCTAATGTAACCGACATTGCCAGTATTGCCAAGAGCGTGGTTGACGCAGGAGCCGATTCTTTGAGTCTGATCAATACGCTGATGGGTATGGCTATTGACATTGAGAAGCAGAAGCCGGTACTTTCAATCGCAACAGGCGGACTGAGCGGTCCTGCTGTGAAGCCAGTGGCGTTGCGTATGGTATGGCAGGGAGCCAAAGCAGTCAATGTGCCGATCATCGGTTTGGGTGGTATTATGAATGCTACCGACGCCATCGAGTTCCTGTTAGCAGGTGCTACAGCCATTCAGATTGGAACGGCAAACTTTATTGATCCGACCGTTACCGTTAAGGTGGCTCAAGGTATCAATGAATATCTCGACAAGTACGGATATAGCAGCGTGAATGATATTATCGGTGCCTTGAAAGATTAATTTCGAAAACTTTTCAGTTATACGCTGGCAATCAGTGCTTTTGCTTGTAAATTTGCAAAGGCACTGATTTTTTATTATATTTGTGTTATCCTTGCTTTTATCCTTATTTTTTCTACATTTGGATCCGTACTTTGCAAGGATTTTCCTTATATTATTTTCTTGTATCTTTTCTGTGTATAATCAGTATTATGTTAAATAGGTAGTCTGAAAAGATTCTTTGGTCCTTAAATAAAGGAATCCCCCACAGACGGTTGATTAAGTTCGCTGTGAGGGAAAAAAGAATTATTCTTTAAGAGGTTTTACGTCAGTAAACAAGTAGTAGTACCAGTAACTATTACCATAATACTGAGTCAGCTCATTTATGCGATCTTCATTCAAAAGCTGTAAGAAATTCACCCAGTTCTTCACTTTATTTTGTGGGATTTTGAATCCCAATGAGTAACTTTTATTTTCAGTATTGGCCATTAAATATGCTTCAGTATATGCTTCTGGCAAATGCTCTGCAAACAGTTTCTGATAAATACTTAAGGCTTGTTTAAACCGTTTCATATCTTTCTCTAAAAGAAAACTGCAAAGCATCAGATTTATTCGTTTTATATTTGACGAATCATTTAAAGCCGTATAGATGAATTCTGTTTTAGGTTCATAAGATCCGATAAAGAAAGCGCTACGGTCAGGAATGGATTTCGTGTTTTGTAGCCCGTCGTGATGTCTAAGTTGCCTTTCAATATTTTCAGTCCATTTCAGATCTTTTTGGCTTGTTCGTGCGATTTTAAAATATTTTTGTGCCAGTTTCATATCTCCTTGCATCAATGCGGCTTCTGTAAGATGTCGGATTGCTCGGGCCGATGTGGTCGAATGATTTTGTGTACCCATCTCAAAAATCTGATGCATGTATTCATCGGCTACATGAATGTTTTTATAGAACAGTGCATTAAAGAAAGCTGCTTCTTTTTCGGTGTTTCGCCAGAAGAATAAGTCTGTTGTTGATGCAACTGGATAAGAAAATAGGTGATCAGCCAAGGTTCCAGCTTCATTTTCGGCCAGCAAAGCATATCTTAAATGAAAATCTGAATAGGATGGAGTATTGGCATTGGCTAATTGATATACTTTATGCCAGTCAGCAGATTCCGCAGCTTGTTCCATGGCATAATAATTTTCTTTTAGCATGATTTTGCTTTTCTGAGTCATACAGAGTAATGGCATCATTAAGGCTGCTAACAGGCGTATTCCCCACTCCACACAGGAAAAACGAACTTTATTCGCAACCTTTAGCAATGTTTCAGATAGTAACGGAATGAATGGTACTATCAGCATGATCAGTGAATGACATGTATTGTCGACAAACAGTTGTCTTTGTTGTTCATTAAGATAGAAAACATAATCGCTCCACAAATAGGAAAAGAATGTAGTCAGGATCATTCCCAATGCACTGAATACCCAGATACGAGGATTCCGACTCGTAATCAGGTCATGGAACAGCATGGCTGTATAGAGGCTGAATGTGATGGCTGTACCCAATACTGGATAGACTAACAAGAAAATACTAGGCAGCCAATTCCATGTGTTGTTTTTTCCTATTCTTATATAGGAATATAGGCAATAAACGAGTAATGCCAGTGTTGTTTGCAGAAGTTGTAATATATCTGGAAATTCAAAAAAAAGAATACTCGCTGCCAGAATAAAACCTATAACCGACGTTGCCCACATCTGCTTCATCCGAAGGGTAGCACCTATAGAACAGGCACAGATACTTGTCAAGGTGGCAGCAATAGCCGCTCCTATCCATGGCGAAATAAAAAGCTGTTGCAAGGCTGTATTGGCGATGAACAATATTCCTCCCGGGTAGCGCAGGCTTTCAGCAATGAAATCTCCTGCACCCAATAAAGGATTGTGAGCTTCGATATTTTTTATTGTTGCAGGCATACCTAGGGCCAAAGTGAAGAAATTGGCAACCCAAAACAGGAGGTTGCCTGCATAGTGAGAATATTTCTTGAATTGCATATTCTGATTTATTTGATTATTCGAACAAATGTGCTACAGACTCTTCCAAAATGATTTCTCCATTGACAAATTCCGGGATGTTGTATGAATAAAGTCTTTCAGTGTTGTGTTCCGGATTTTTCTGAGGTAAAAGGACGGGTTTGGAGAATCCGATTTTAGGGTCAAAGTGAGCTATGAACAGACGGGTGTAACGTCCGTCCAGTCTTCTGCTACTGAAAATAATCCATTTCCCGTTCTCATCCCAACTGTGATAACTGTCTACATCCTTGCTGTTTACTGGTGCCGTGTCTACATATCTGTTTGTTTTGAGATCAATCATTTTCAGGTCAGCTTGTTTGTGCCATATAGGAAAAGTACCGCTTTCTGATTCTGTAAACAGTAAGAATCTGCCATCTGGAGAGATTCGCGGGAAAGAAGCGCTGCCTCCGTCTGTGCGAGGGTTATAGATGGTGTCTACCTTGTTGCCCAACGTGCCGTTTGTTTCGTTAAAATCAGTACGTAAGATTGCATATTTCAATTGAGCGTATTCTTTAGGAATGTTTCTGGCACGAGCCTGGCAAAAATACAGACTTTTGCCGTCTGGTGAAAAAGCAGGAAAAGTTTCCCAATATTGTTTTTCCGTGAATCTTGGATCAGTAATGATTTTATGTTCTTGAGAATCATATACCATCAAATCCGATTCCAGATCATAAACTTCCACTTTGTTATTGCTCTGTCCGTAGAATGCCTGATGGGTGTCGCAGTTAGCCAGTACAACAAATCTCCCTTTAGGATGCCAATAAGGATATGTACCTTTAAAATATGGAGCCATTTTATCCAGTTCCAATCTTTCTGCCTTTCCGTTCTTGACCATGACACTGCATCCGTTTTTACCTCGGGCATGGAATAAGAAACGTTGAGGTGAATAATTATGAAAGCTGTGACAGTTGATACATCCTTCATGATTCTCATTATTGCTAACAATACAGTTTTCCTCGAAATCTTCCAGATGTCTTTGATATATTCCCATGGTCTTCCACAAAACGTATCCAGGTGGGATAAGGCGGTAAGCTATCCATGGAGTAATGGAATCATTGGATACGGTAATTCTGAAGTCCCGATATTTTATGCCTTCCTGATGCTGATCATTCCATACGGAAACGACAACTTTCAGTTGTTTGCCTTTGGCCCGTTCTAAACTTTCCATCCATGTTTTTTGAGGAATCTCAATAACATGATCACCATCTACGGTAAAAAGCTTTTCGTGTTCCAGATAAAAATCAGCGGAAATTTTATGGGCATTCTCAATCATAAAGTTGACAGGGGCAATGTTACAGGGAACAATAACATCCTTATAATCCGGAAATATGTCAGGATACTCCGTGCTGGTTTCTTTGGGTAAACTTGTGGTACAAGCGTTGATTAATAAGATCAGACATCCAGTCGATAGGATATTTGTTATGAAGTGTTTAGAGTATTGTCTTGTTTTCATGTAGATTTTCTATTATTGTGATAAGGGCCTGCTCAATGAGTGTTTTCGTTACCTTGGGTCAGTTATAAACGCTAAAGTGGGCCATCTGTCATTAGACAGGTAACCCACTTTATCATTATTATTAATATTGTTTGTCAAGGGGAAGCCGTATTAGAGAATATCCAACTGCTTGAACACCTTCACCAGTTTCTCAATGGCTTCGTCAACCTGCTCATGTGTATGATTTGCCATTAGGGCAAAGCGTACTAGGGTATCCTGAGGAGCACATGCCGGTGGAATGACCGGATTAATAAATACTCCTTCATCGAATGCCAGTTTTGTCACCAAGAATGTTTTATCTGTATCACGTACATACAAAGGAATGATAGGTGATTCTGTCGCACCAATTTCAAATCCTTCCTCGCGGAATCGTTTCAGGGCATAGTTAGTTACATCCCACAATTTCTGGATGCGTTCCGGTTCCTGTTGCAGAATGTGCAGGGCTTCGAGTGCAGAGGCGGTTGCCGCCGGAGTGTTTGAAGCACTGAAGATATATGTACGGGTATTATGTCTTAACCAATTGATGATTGTCTTATCAGCCGCAATGAAACCGCCAATTGAAGCCAGAGACTTGCTGAAAGTACCCATGATCAGATCTACTTCGTCGGTCAGATTAAAATGATCGCATACTCCCCTACCGTTACGTCCGAATACGCCTAATCCGTGTGCTTCATCCACCATTATGCTGGCATTATACTTATGTTTCAGACATACGATTTCAGGCAAGTTGGCCAAATCACCTTCCATAGAGAATACACCGTCAACTACAATGAGTTTAACAGCATCCGGTTTACATTTCTGGAGCTGTTTCTCCAGATCTGCCATGTCATTGTGCTTGTATCTCAGATTATGTGAAAAAGACAGTCTTCTACCATCTACAATCGAAGCATGGTCTCTGTCATCACAGATAATATAGTCGTTTCTGTCTGTAATACATGCCAATACACCTGAGTTTACTGTAAAACCAGTTGAGAAACAGAGTGCTTCATCTTTTCCGACAAAAGCGGCAAGCTCTTTTTCCAACTGCACGTGCAAGTCAAGTGTTCCGTTGAGAAATCTGGATCCGGCACATCCTGAACCGTATTTTCTTAAAGCTTGCACGCCGGCTTCAATAACACGCTCGTCGCCGGTTAATCCTGTATAAGCGTTGGAACCGAACATCAGCACGCGATGGCCTTCCATCAAAACTTCTGTGCCCTGTTTTCCTTCGATTTCTCTAAAATAAGGATACACACCCGCTTCCATAAATTTTTGGGGTGCATCATACTTTGCTAATTTGTCTTGTAATAATCCCATTTTCAATGTTAGGTTTATAGAAATTCTTCGGATAGATTTCATAAAAGTCCGTTGCAAAAGTAATAATTAAAATTTTTAATTGAGGAAAATCAAACATAAAAAATACCAAAATCCTCACAGTTGGATTCTTATTTCGAAATAATGTCACAAAAAGTAATTATATTTGTGAATACAAAATAGCCAATTTTCATCAACCCTATTTATGTCTGGAAAGAAAAAAATCTATTTCATAATCAATCCTATCTCAGGTACTCAAAAAAAAGATCTGATAATAAAGGATATAAACCGTTATTTAGACAATTCTAGATTTGATTATGAAGTTAAATATACGCAGTATGCAGGCCATGCGGCTGCTATTGCTCGTGAAGCAGCCAATGCCGGTCTGGACATTGTTGTTGCCATTGGTGGTGACGGGACAGTTAACGAAGTCGCTCGTTCGTTGGTCCATCACACCACGGCTTTAGGTATCATCCCTTGTGGTTCCGGTAACGGACTGGCGCGCCATTTACAGATTCCGATAGATCCCGTTGGAGCTATACAGGTACTCAATGAATGCGTCATTCAGGAATTGGATTATGGGAAAATCAATAATATACCTTTCTTTTGCACTTGTGGTATTGGATTTGATGCATTTGTGAGTTCAAAATTTGCGGAAGCAGGAAAGCGAGGTTTTCTGACCTACATTGAAAATACCCTTCGTGAAGGTCTGGCATATAAGCCGGAAACTTATACCATTACCATTGATGGAAACGACCAGTTGATCTATAAGGCATTCCTGATAGCATGTGCAAATGCATCGCAATATGGAAACAATGCTTACATCGCCCCCAATGCTTCAATGAGTGACGGACTGATGGATGTTACGATTATGGAGCCTATTTCTGTACTTGAGGCGCCGCAGATTGCCATACAGTTGTTTAACCGCACAATTAATCATAACAGTAAAATTAAAACATTTCGTTGTAAAAAGGTAAACATAGAGCGGAAAAATCCGGGCGTGATTCATTTTGACGGCGATCCGGTGATGAGCGGAAAAAACATTGAAGTGGAGTTGGTAGAGAAAGGCTTGAACGTTGTGGTGAATTCTCATGGTAGTCCACAACCGCCTTTATTGAGAATCTTCTCTGATTTTTATGAGGATTTCAATCAATTCCGTGATGAATTGTTCGAAAAGCACAAACGCATTCTGCGTTCTCAGCAGGAACATGTGCGCAATAGTCTCAAACGTTTTAATAAGTAAGAATCTATAAAAATAAAAGAGCCTTGTCAAACCCCTTTTCAGGTGCTATGATAAGGCTCTTGGTTATATTAAGGATACTATAACTTCAGATAGAAATCACCTGTAAGCAGACGGTATTCTTCTGTGGGCTCATTGGTCTGAGTCTTTAATACCAGCTGTTCGCTTAAAGGATATGGAACTTGAGTTCGTGAAAAAGAAAGCAAAACACGTTTTGCCGGTTTGTTTTCTTTTGTGTGTACCCATACTTTTCTTAATGCATATAGATTATTTTCCCAACACAACTGACTGAAGAGATCGCAACTCTCGGCCGGAATAATGACATGGAATGTTCCCTGTTCTGTAAGTAGTGAAACGCATGCACGAATCAGATCTTCAAAGGGCAAACAAGCTGTTTGCCGTGCTTGATTCCGTAAATCTGTTGGAGACAGGAGCCCGTTGGAGTAAAATGGCGGGTTGCATAAAATACAGTCAAACTTTGTTTGCGGATTCCAACAACGGATGTCAGCCAGAATGACTGTTATGCGTTCTGCCCATGGTGATTGCCGGACATTAAATTCAGCCTGTTGTACGGCCGAAGGATCAATTTCTACGGCAGTAATATGTGCCGACGGATTGCGTTGCGCAGTCATCAATGCCAGAATGCCGGAACCGGTACCGACATCCAGAACTGTATGTGCGGAACAACAGTCGCTCCAAGCCCCTAAAAGTACACTGTCTGTACCCACTTTCATGGCGCAAAGTTCATGATGGACGGAAAATTGTTTAAAATGAAATGCGTTCATTACTCAAGAATCAGGTTATTATTTTTATTGTTGCAAAAATAACTAATTAAAATCAAATACAATATTTATACTTGGTATAATAGCCACATTTTTGTATCTTTGCCGAGTTTCACAAAAAAATAAAAACAATATATTAGATTATAGAGTTTATGCAAATCGACGAAAATCAGAATCCTTTTTCTTTAGTAGCCGACTTTGAGGGAGATGAGTCCAGTGTATTCGAGGTAGATGTGGACGAGACATTGCCCATTCTGCCCTTGCGAAACATGGTATTGTTTCCGGGTGTTGTCATGCCGGTTGCCGTGGGACGAAAGAGTTCGCTCAAGCTCATTAAGGCAGCAGAGAAAAAGAATTTTCATATAGGTGTAGTCTGTCAGCTGGCTCCGGAAACAGATCATCCGGGTTTTGAAGACCTATACCATGTTGGTACGGTTGCCAAAATTGTTAAAGTGCTCGAATTACCGGATCAGTCTATTACTGTTATTCTTCAGGGAATGAGCCGTTTTAAATTGTCTGGCATTGTTGAGACCACACCTTATTTAATTGGTAATGCGACTAAGATTGACGAAGTGTTGCCAGAAAAAGAGGATACTCAATATGAGATTCTGGTGGAAAGCTGTCGCGAGGTAACTATGAAATACATCAAAATGAATGAGCAGTTGCCCCGTGAGTCTATGTTTGCCATCAAAAATATCTCAAACAAGACATTCCTGATTAATTTCATCTGTGCCAATTTCCCGTTTGCCATCAGTCGGAAAATGGAACTGTTGGGCGAGGCTTCAATGGTAAAACGCACAGAGCTTCTTCTGCGTCAATTGAACAAAGAGATCCAATATGCGGAACTGCGTGCGGAAATTCAGCGCCGTACACGTGAGGATCTGGATGTTCAGCAAAAAGAATATTTCCTGCAACAGCAAATCAAGAATATTCAGGATGAATTGGGCGGAACACCACAGGATCAGGACATACGCCAGCTGAAGAATCAGGCTGCCATGAAAAACTGGAGTGCGGAGACCGATCAGGTATTTCAGCGTGAACTCGCCAAACTGGAGCGTTTGAATCCGCAGAGTCCCGACTATAATGTGCAGCTGAATTATTTGCAGACATTGTTAAGCTTGCCTTGGAATACCTATACAGAGGATAACCTGAATCTGAAGAATGCCGAGAAAGTTCTTAATAAAGACCATTATGGGTTGGAAAAAGTAAAGGAACGTATTTTGGAGCATTTGGCTGTATTGCGTCTTCGGGGCGATCTTAAGTCACCGATCATTTGCCTGTATGGCCCTCCGGGAGTCGGAAAAACCTCGTTGGGACGCAGTGTGGCTACAGCCTTAAAGAGAAAATACGTGCGTATGTCTCTTGGCGGATTACACGATGAGTCTGAAATTCGCGGTCACCGCAAGACTTATATCGGCGCTATGCCGGGACGGATCATCAAGAATCTGATCAAGGCAGAGAGCTCCAATCCGGTATTTATTTTGGATGAAATTGACAAGATTACTCAAAATACCGTGCAGGGCGATCCGTCTTCGGCCTTGTTGGAGGTGCTGGATCCGGAACAGAACAATGCTTTCCATGACAATTTCCTGGATTTGGACTATGATTTGTCGAAAGTACTGTTTATCGCCACTGCCAATAATGTAGGCACCATCCCTCGCCCACTGCTTGACCGTATGGAACTGATAGAGGTGAGCGGATACATCACAGAAGAGAAAATTGAAATCGCCAAGCGTCATCTTATTCCGAAGGAAAAGGAAAACAATGGTTTGGCCGGAGAGCAGGATATCAAGTTTACACGCCCGGCCATAGAATTCCTGATTGAGAACTACACACGTGAATCAGGTGTACGTGGTTTGGAGAAAAAGATCAACAAGGTATTCCGTAAAATCGCTTTGGAATATGCGCGTACGGGTGTGATACCGTATACCGAAATCAAGCCTGCAGATATTGAAAAACTGCTTGGCAAACCGGAGTTCACCCGCGACATCTATCAGGGCAATGAATATGCCGGTGTTGTAACCGGTCTGGCGTGGACTTCTGTCGGTGGAGAGATTCTCTTTATCGAGACCAGTCTGAGCAAAGGAAAGCCCGGCAAACTGACACTTACCGGAAATTTGGGCGATGTAATGAAAGAGTCGGCTATGCTGGCCCTGGAATATATCAAGGCACATGCGGAGGCTCTGGAAATCGATAACCGTATTTTCGAGAACTGGAATATTCATATTCACGTACCCGAAGGAGCCGTACCTAAGGACGGTCCGTCTGCCGGTATCACGATGGCTACATCATTGGCCTCGGCTTTGACCCAACGTAAGGTACGCAGCAATCTGGCGATGACCGGAGAGATTACTTTGCGTGGAAAGGTTCTGCCTGTTGGCGGTATTAAAGAAAAAATATTGGCAGCCCGACGTGCTGGAATTAAGGATATCATACTCTGTAAGGAAAACAAAAAGAATATAGAGGAGATTCCGGCCATGTATCTTAAAGGCCTCACATTCCATTATGTGGATAATGTGAAGGAAGTCCTTCAGTTTGCTTTGCTGAAAGAAAAGGTAAAGGATCCGATTATCTTTAAATTTGAAGAAAACAATGGTGACCATAAATAAACAGACCAATACCCAGTTTACACTGTTGCACACCGACGGCAAAACCAATGCGCGCGCCGGTGTGCTCAAAACCGACCATGGAGAGATTGAAACACCGATCTTCATGCCTGTCGGAACCTTGGGCAGTGTCAAAGGTGTCCAGTTGAAAGATCTCACAGAGGACATCAAAGCGCAGATCATTTTGGGAAATACTTATCATTTGTATCTGCGTCCCGGCACGGAAATTCTGGAGAAGGCAGGCGGATTGCACCGTTTTAACGGGTTTGACAAACCGATGCTGACAGACAGTGGCGGTTTTCAGGTATTCTCGCTCACCGGAATCCGCAAGTTGCGTGAGGAAGGCTGTGAGTTCCGTTCACATATTGACGGCTCCAAGCACTTTTTCACTCCGGAAAAGGTGATGGATATCGAGCGTTCCATCGGTGCCGACATCATGATGGCATTTGACGAATGCCCGCCGGGAGATTCCGATTATGAGTATGCCCGCAAAAGTCTGGAACTGACTCATCGGTGGTTGGACCGCTGTATCAACCGCTACAATGAGACCACCCCGAAATACGGTTACGGACAGTCTCTCTTCCCTATTGTTCAAGGATGCACCTATCCGGATTTGCGCCGTCGTTCCGCGGAGTTTGTTGCCAGCAAGAATGCCGACGGTAATGCCATCGGCGGACTGGCTGTCGGCGAACCGGCAGAAGTCATGTATGAAATGATTGAAGTCGTGAATGAGATTCTGCCCAAAGACAAACCACGTTATCTTATGGGTGTAGGTACTCCGGTGAACCTGCTCGAGGGTATTGAACGGGGTGTCGATATGTTCGATTGTGTCATGCCTACGCGTAACGGACGTAATGCCATGCTCTTTACGCGCAATGGTATTATGAACATGCGCAACCGTAAATGGGCAGATGATTTTTCACCGGTCGATCCGGATGGTACTTCTTATGTAGATACCGCTTACTCCAAAGCCTATTTGCACCATCTGTTTAAAGCTCAGGAGCTGTTGGCCTTGCAGATTGCTTCCATTCATAATCTGGCTTTCTATATCTGGTTGGTTCAGGAAGCCCGGAAACAGATTTTGGCTGACAATTTCTCTACATGGAAAGCAGAAATGGTAAGAAAAGTATCTGTAAGATTATAAAAAGAGCCTGCATGAAAATCTTCAAAAAGAAACAAAAGGAAGCTGTTGGCAGAAGAAAGTCCCTTTCAAGACTTTCTTCTGCCAATCCGTTGAATCGGTTGGACCGCTATTTGATTGGTAAATTCTTAGGTACATACTTTTTTTCAATAATCCTGATTATTTCCATTGCCATTGTTTTTGACTACAATGAGAACATTGATAAGTTTACAACAAACAATGCACCGCTCAAAGACATCGTATTCGAATACTATGCCAATTTTGTCCCCTACTATTCGAATCTGTTCAGCCCGCTGTTCGTATTTATTTCAGTGATTTTCTTTACCTCCAAATTAGCTGAGAATTCTGAGATTATCGCTATGATGTCTACTGGTATGAGTTTCGAGCGCCTGATGCGTCCCTATATGGTATCGGCGGCCATCATTGCCTTAATGACATTTCTGCTGGGAGCATATGTTATTCCCCGAGGAAGTGAGCGGCGACTGAATTTTGAGAATGTCTATAAAAAGAAACAGAAGGCTAATTTTGCCCAAAACGTACAGTTGCAGGTCGATACCGGCGTCATTGCCTTTATCGAGCATTTTGACGGAGATACCAAGACCGGATACCGTTTCTCGTTGGATAAATTCGAGAACAAGAAACTGGTTTCCCATCTTACAGCCAGTACCATAAAATATGATACGCTGTCCGACGAGCAATATCACTGGCAGATCAGCAATTATACCATTCGCGAAATGAAGGGTATGCGTGAACACATCACTTCCGGAATGAAACTTGATTCATTGATCCGGATAGAGCCGGCAGATTTTCTGGAGGTACGTGATCAGCAGGAAATCCTGACGAATCCGGAATTGAAAGAATATATCGAAAAGCAGAAACGGCGTGGTTTGGGAAATATCAAGCCTTTTGAGGTTGAATATTACAAGCGCTATGCCACTCCATTCGCATCCTTTATCCTGACAACCATCGGTTTGTCGCTTTCTGCCCGCAAGCGGAAAGGAGGTATGGGTATGTATTTGGGTATTGGTTTGGGTCTGAGTGCCTCTTATATTTTGTTCCAGACAATCTCAGCCACATTGGCCATAAACGCCGACTGGCCTTCAGCCTTGGCCGTATGGCTGCCGAATATTATATTTACTGTTATTGCTTTCTTCCTTTATAAGAAAGCACCAAGATAAAGATTTAACAACGTGGATTTTTACGAACTAGACTTGAATGACCAGGTGCTCGATGCCCTGGATGATATGAACTTTATTGATTGTACCCCTATTCAGGAACATGCTATTCCGGCTATTCTCGAAGGGCGTGACGTCATCGGTGTAGCACAAACCGGTACTGGAAAAACTGCGGCTTATGTTTTGCCGGTGCTGAGCCGTTTGTGTGATAATCCTGGCCCTGAAAATAAAATCAGCTGTATCATCATGTCACCCACACGGGAACTGGCTCAGCAGATTGACCAGTCTTTGGCCGGTTTCTCTTATTACGTGCCTATTTCCAGTGTTGCGGTTTATGGCGGTAACGACGGAATACGCTATGAGCAGGAGAAACGCGGCCTGACAATGGGAGCTGATATTATCATCGCCACACCGGGACGCCTGATCAGTCACCTTAGTTTGAGCAATATTGATCTTTCCGGAGTGAAATATTTCATTCTCGACGAGGCAGACCGTATGCTCGACATGGGGTTCAGTGATGACATCCTGCAGATCGAAAAGATGCTGCCTCGTGAGCGTCAGACGATTCTGTTCTCGGCAACCATGCCGGCCAAGATCCAGCAGCTGGCCCGCACGATCCTGAAAGATCCGGTCGAGATCAAAATCGCGGTTTCCAAGCCGGCAGAGAAGATCAAACAAGAGGTGGTTTTCTGCTGTGAGGTGGAAAAACTTAAGGCCGTGAAATGGCTTTTTACCCACTATCCTACTCAGCGTGTCATCATCTTTGCTTCTTCTAAAATCAAGGTGAAGGATATTGCGCGTGCGCTGCTTCGCAAGGGATTCAATGTCGGAGAGATGCATTCCGATCTGGACCAGAAAGAGCGTGATGCGGTCATGTATTCTTTCAAGACACAGCAGATTGATATTCTGGTGGCAACCGATATTGTTGCCCGAGGAATTGATATTGACGACATACAGCTTGTCGTCAATTATGACCTGCCCCACGATGCGGAGGACTATGTACACCGTATCGGCCGAACTGCCCGTGCCAACAACGATGGTAATGCCCTGACTCTGGTCAGCGAAAAAGAGTATACTGCTTTCAAACGGATGGAAAGACAATTGGAAATAGAGATTCCGGCCGTAACGCTTCCTGAGGATTTTGTCAAACCAGAGTTGAAAGAAGAATCTTTCAAGAAGAAAGGCAGACGACCGAAGAAAAAAGGTAAAGGCGGTCAAGGCGAAGGCAAGCCAAAGTCTGAATCCAGAAAGTCAGATACTCCAAAGTCTCAGAAGGCACAAAAGCCACAGGAAGGCAAGACTGCAGCCGAAAATGCGACTGACAACACAGGCAACGAGGTGAAAGCGGATCAGGCGGAAAAGAAACCGGCCAAGAAAAGACGGAATCGGCATCGCCGCAAAAAGTCAGACAAACCGACTGAAGGAGGTGAACAGAAACCGGCAACACCGACAGAATAAATAATTACGGAAAAAGATATGAAAACAAAGAAAAAGGCACTTCTTATCAGCGGTGCCGTTGTATTGGTTGCCGCTTGTGCAGCGGTATATGCTCTGTTTTTCAGTTCTTGTTACAAGATCAGTGAAACGGTGTATGTTTACATAGACAATGATGACACCAGCGATTCTATTCAGGCAAAGATTGAGACCGCAGCCCGTCCTTCCTG
>OKWR01000618.1_pt1 | contig 34408 bp, 23 predicted proteins | sample 1607101 | NCBI WGS metagenome assembly OKWR01 (sample SAMN04414076, study PRJEB24778) | human gut metagenome | material: faecal | host: Homo sapiens
AATAACTTTTTCATTGTGTGTCTAATTTTTAAGATTAATTAATTAATTGTTATTTATTTGTTTTAATTGTCTTCCAGTCTGTTGTGCTTTCCATTACAATGCGGAGAGAGCGGGATTCGAACCCGCGAAACACTTTTGGCGTTTACACGCTTTCCAGGCGTGCCTCTTCAACCACTCGAGCATCTCTCCTTTTCGGGCGACACAATACTATCTTTTTTAAAATCGGGTGCAAATTACAAAGAAAATCGGGAACTGCAAGCGATTTCAGCTACAAATGTATTCTTTTTTTTCGTCTTACGTAGAATTAGCCCTGCCAATATTTAAATTACCTATCAAAATTAATAAACTTTAAAAACTTATTCAGCCATTTTGAACACTTTTAAAGCATTATTGGCAGTAATTCTATCCACATCTTTAAAATCCAGACCATAGATTTCGGCAAGTTTCATCGCTACATTCTTTATATAAGAAGACTCGTTCCGTTTTCCCCTGAAAGGCACAGGAGCCAAATAAGGAGAATCCGTTTCAAGAACGATTCTGCCTAAGGGAATATGAGGTAAGACCTCAGCCAGACTACTCTTCTTGAATGTAACGACTCCATTGATCCCAAAGAAAAAACGAGCATACTCTAAAACCTGCCCTGCTTCCTCCAGAGTACCCGTAAAACTATGAAAGATACCGCTTAACTCAGTTTTTTTATAAGGTTCCATCACTTCAAACAACTCCGGAAAAGCTTCACGGCAATGCAACACCAAAGGCAGATGATATTCCAATGCCCATTGAATCTGTATATCCAACGCCTTCTGTTGTTCTTTCAAATATGTCTTATCCCAATACAAATCCATTCCAACCTCACCTACAGCCACAAAAGGATGTTCACCGGAAAGCAGCTTTTTCATCTCATAAATACGGAATAACGAATCAGCCCCAACAGAAGTCGGATGAAATCCAATCATAGGAAAACAATACCCCTTATATGCCGTACAGACATTCAACATCGCTTCCACCGTGGTGTCATCAATATTGGGCATAAAGACTTTAGACACTCCGGAATCCCGAGCACGTTCTATCACAGCCGGCAAATCCTCATCAAACTCCTCAACAAACAAATGAGAATGCGTGTCAATCATATTATACTTTTCTATTCATTAAATGACAAACAAAAGACTTCAGCTCTTCTTTTCTTTCAGAAGGCACAGCTATACTTTCCAACAACGAAAGCCCCTCGACATAATAAGCGTTAATCTTTTCTTCACAAATTCCGCCGATGCCTATCTTATCATAAAGAGCTGTTACAGCTTTTATCTTTTCTTTCGGACAAAAAGCAGTAGAAGCTATCCATTTTTCCAACTCCTTCCGTTGTATCCCATCTGCCAAAGCCAACGCATTGATCAGCATAAAAGTCTTCTTATTGCATAAAATATCTCCACCTATATTTTTTCCAAACACTTTCGAATCCCCATACACATCCAGATAATCATCCTGTAACTGGAATGCCAATCCCATTTTGATACCGAAATCGTATAATTTGCGGGCATCATCTTCCGAAGCCCCCCCTAATACAGCACCAATTTTTAACGCAGCAGATAAAAGTACCGATGTCTTTAAACGAATCATCTCCATATATTCGGGAACAGTAACATCATTCCGGGTTTCAAATTCCATATCCCACTGCTGTCCCTCACAAATTTCCAAAGCAGTCTGACTGAAAATATCCATCACTTGCTTCAAATAACGCTCCGGACAATTGTTCATCAGCCGATAAGCCAACACCAGCATGGCATCCCCCGAAAGAATAGCCGTATTCTCATCCCAAACCTTATGCACGGTAGGCTTGTTTCTGCGCATATCCGCACAATCCATCAAATCATCATGCAACAATGTATAATTATGATAAGTCTCTATACCTGCCGCTTGTGGCAAAATATCATCCACATTCTCTTTGTAAAGCTGATAGGAAAGCAACATCAAAACAGGACGGATACGTTTACCGCCTAATGACAAGACATACTCTATAGGAGCATACAATCCTTTTGGTTCGCGCACATAAGGCATCGTAGCAAGATAAGTATTTACCTTTTCCAATAACTGGTCTGCAGAAAAAGCCATAAATTATTTTGATTAAGGGGTTCTAGAAAAAGAGGCTGCTTTTTAAAGGCAGCCTCTTAATTAAGATATTAAAGTATTTTATTACTGTAATTTGAAAGTTACAGGCACTGTATATTTCACACGTACAGCTTTACCACGCTGTTTGCCAGGTTTCCATTTCGGCATGGTCTTGATTACACGGAGTGCTTCCTTATCCAAGTAGGGGTCTACACTACGCACAACTACCGGGTCAACGATAGAACCGTCCTTATTAACGACAAACTGAACGATAACCTTACCTTGCACACCGTTTTCCTGAGAAATAGTGGGGTATTTAATATTCTTACCCAAGAACTTCAAACATTCAGCCATACCTCCGGGGAATTCAGGCATTTCCTCTACAACTTGGAATATCTGCTGTTCTTCAGGTTCTTCTTCTTCCACTTCTACCGGAACATATTTAACTTCCACAGCCTGACCTGTTTCTTCAGAAGCCTGAATGGCAGTTTCTTCTACTTTAGCATCGTTTTCAACGATCTGAAGCACTTCTTCTACCTTAGGAGCTTCGGGAGGAGGAGGAGCTTGTTTTTGTTCCTGTTCCGTAATAGGGATAATTTCTTCTTCAAATACGACATCGGTTATACCTGTTTCCGTAGTCACTTGCTTGTCGCGATCAGTCCATTCGAAAGCTACAAACATGAGAGCAAGGATAAATACATAACCGATAAGCAGCCAGGTACTCTTTTTACCTTCGAGATCTGCTTTAGGCGATTTTTTAACTTCCATAAATTGTGTTTTAAAATTAAGTGTTTCTCACTGAGGGCAAATGTAACACAAATCTTTTAAATAAAAAGTATTTTCACATGAAAAATATGCTAATTCATTTTATTTTCATCCGATTTCATAGACATACACCCAACTTTTATCTATCTTTGAAGCGTTTTTAGTAGTCACCTATACATTAATTATATATGAAAAAAATAACTATTGCCATTGACGGTTATTCATCATGTGGAAAAAGCACGATGGCCAAAGACTTGGCACGTGAAATAGGATACATTTATATTGATAGCGGTGCCATGTATCGTGCTGTTACATTATATAGCCTGCAGAAAGGGTTCTTTACGGAAAGAGGCATCGACACCGAAGCGTTAAAAACAGCGATGCCCGATATACATATTTCATTCCGGTTAAATCCGGAAACACAACGCCCCATGACTTTCCTGAACGATACAAATGTAGAGGATGCCATCCGCAGCATGGAAGTTTCCTCTCATGTAAGTCCTATCGCCGCCTTGGGTTTTGTACGTGAGGCTTTGGTGAGACAACAACAGGAAATGGGAAAGGCCAAAGGAATTGTCATGGACGGAAGGGACATTGGAACCGTTGTTTTCCCCGATGCCGAACTGAAAATATTTGTAACCGCCTCGGCTGCCATACGTGCACAGCGCCGTTATGATGAATTAAGAAGTAAAGGGCAAGAGGCCTCTTATGAAAAAATTCTGGAAAATGTGGAAGAGCGTGACCGTATAGACCAAACCCGTGAAGTCAGCCCGTTACGGCAAGCGGATGACGCTATCTTGTTGGACAACAGCCACATGAGCATTGCCGAACAGAAAAAGTGGCTGACCGAAAAATTTCAAGCAGCGATAAATGGTTAACATAGAGATAGACGAAGGATCTGGGTTCTGCTTCGGAGTCACCACAGCTATCCGTAAAGCAGAAGAAGAACTGGCAAAAGGAAACACTCTTTATTGTCTGGGAGACATTGTACACAACGGACAGGAATGTGAACGCCTAAAAAAAATGGGGCTTATCACAATAAACCACGAAGAGTTTGCCCAATTACACGATGCCAAAGTACTGTTGCGCGCACATGGAGAACCTCCTGAAACATACGCTATAGCCCGTACCAACAACATCGAGATCATTGACGCCACCTGTCCGGTAGTATTACGCCTCCAAAAGCGCATCAAACAGGAGTATGACAATGTTCCGGCAAGTCAAGACACACAAATCGTGATTTATGGCAAGAACGGTCATGCCGAAGTACTGGGGCTGGTAGGTCAAACTCATGGAAAAGCAATTGTCATAGAAACACCTGCTGAAGCTGCTCATCTGGACTTCACCAAAGACATACGCTTGTACTCCCAGACAACCAAGTCTTTGGAAGAATTCTGGCAAATCATAGAATATATCAAGGAGCATATCTCACCCGATGCCACTTTTGAATATTACGACACAATCTGCCGGCAAGTGGCCAACCGGATGCCTAACATCCGCAAATTTGCAGCAGCGCATGATCTGATCTTTTTTGTCTGCGGACGAAAAAGCTCAAACGGAAAGATCTTATATCAAGAATGCAAAAAGATCAATCCGAATTCATACCTCATTGACCAGCCGGAAGAAATAGACCGGAACTTGCTCGAGGACGTCCGTTCCATCGGCATTTGTGGAGCGACTTCCACCCCCAAATGGTTGATGGAAGAATGTAAAAAAGCAATCTTAAACGAAAAATAGACCAATAAAAAATAGAAAATTATCGTTGTCCAACTGATAATTTGTTAACTTTGCGACATAAAAATATTAAAATGGGTATTTATGGGAACGATTAAAAGTATTGGTATTTTAACCTCTGGAGGAGATGCTCCGGGAATGAATGCTGCCATTCGTGCAGTCACACGTTCTGCCATCTATAACGGCTTGAAAGTATATGGCATTTATAGAGGTTACAAAGGATTGGTAACAGATGAAATTCAGGAATTCAAAAGCCAAAATGTTAGCAACATCATACAAATGGGAGGTACCATTCTGAAAACCGCCCGTTGCAAAGAATTCACGACACCCGAAGGACGGGCACAAGCTTACGAAAATATGAAAAAGCACGAGATTGATGCTTTGGTCATTATCGGCGGTGACGGTTCGTTGACCGGTGCACGTATCTTTGCTCAGGAATTTGATGTGCCTTGTATCGGTCTGCCCGGAACGATTGACAACGACCTGTATGGAACCGACACCACCATCGGCTATGATACAGCTTTGAACACAATTTTGGATGCAGTAGATAAAATCCGTGATACGGCAACTTCTCACGAACGCTTATTTTTTGTTGAAGTGATGGGACGTGATGCAGGTTTCCTGGCATTGAACGGCGCTATTGCCGCAGGTGCAGAAGCAGCTATTATTCCGGAATTCAGCACAGAAGTTGACCAATTGGAAGAATTCATCGAACATGGTTTCCGCAAATCCAAGAGCAGTAGCATCGTATTAGTAGCCGAAAGCGAACTGACCGGGGGTGCAATGCACTATGCCGAACGTGTGAAGAACGAATATCCGCAATACGATGTGCGTGTAACGATATTAGGACATTTACAACGTGGCGGACGCCCCACAGCGCATGACCGAATCATTGCCAGCCGTATGGGAGTGGCCAGCATCCAAGCATTATTGGAAGGACAACGTAATGTAATGATTGGTATTGATGATGATAAGATTGTTTATGTACCTTTCGCTAAAGCTATAAAGAACGACAAGCCTATAGACAGAGAATTGGTGAATGTACTTCACGAACTTTCTATCTAATTTCATCCACCACAGACAATAAAAAAAACGCAGATTTAATGAATAATCATAATCTGCGTTTTTTGTTTTGCCTGTTGGCAGCAAAACCTTATTTCAAGGTTGAGAAATAAGCATCCAATAACTTTTTGGCAGCAACAAACGAAGTCAGTTTGCCATTCAGCACCTCTTCCTCTTTTGCAGCCAACATAGAAATTATCTTTTCATTATTATAGAAACTATCACGCAAATGCTCGTTGATAGACTCATACATCCAATACTTGGCCTGTTCATTTCTGCGATATTCAAAATAACCATTCGCTTTCACAAAAGCGAAGTATTCATAGATCATATCCCAGATTTCTTTAATTCCAATACCATAAAAGCCGGAATACGTCATTACTTTAGGACTCCAGCCCGAATCAGGAGCAGGAAACAAATGTAAAGCATTGCGGAAATGACTGGCAGCCAGTTTTGCTTTCTCAATATTGCTGCCGTCGGCTTTATTGATAACAATTCCATCCGCCATTTCCATGATACCTCTCTTAATCCCCTGCAATTCATCACCAGTACCGGCCAGTTGGATCAGCAAAAAGAAATCCACCATAGAATGCACTGCCGTTTCGCTCTGCCCTACTCCAACCGTTTCAACAAAAATCTTATCAAAGCCCGCCGCCTCACAAAGTATGATCGTTTCACGAGTCTTACGAGCTACCCCTCCCAACGAACCTGCCGACGGACTAGGCCGTATAAAAGACTTCGGATGGACGGATAGTTTCTCCATGCGGGTCTTATCTCCCAAAATACTGCCTTTAGAACGCTCACTACTGGGATCAATAGCTAAAACAGCTAATTTTCCTCCCTTCTCAAGCACATGCAATCCAAATACATCAATAGATGTACTCTTGCCGGCACCGGGCACACCACTGATACCGATTCGCATAGAATTTCCGGAATAAGGCAAACACTTCTCTATCACTTCCTGGGCAATAGCCTGATGTTCCGGTTTTACACTCTCCACCAAAGTAACCGCCTGACTCAATACGGTCACATCACCTTTTACGATGCCTTCTACATATTCACCTACGGAAAACTCACGACGACGAGGTTTTTTACGTAGTTTCAAATAAGGATTCACAATAGATGGTTGCTCAATACCTTTGTTCACTGTCAATCCCTTATATTCTTCACTATTTTCAGGATGTTCCATAGCTATTTTTTTGAGGTTACTTTTACTTTTATAATTATCTTCGGATTGTTAGGATCATTGGTTATCATCAAGACACGCGGAGTACCCTTTACTTTCTTCAAATTTTGACCGAAAGCAGTAATCTTCAACTTGGTAGACGCACCCGGTTTCAAGACACGTTTCTTCAACTGGACCCCCAAAGCAGAATTAAACACCTGCAAATCAAGAATTTCCAGATTAGATTTTCCTACATTCTTAACAATAATCGTATGTGCTTTCTTTTCATCGCTTTTCAGTTCTCCCATCTGCAACTCTTTGGCAGAAAGATGAATGGCAGGCGGATTCAAGCGTTCCTGCTGGCTGATATGCGAGAAATCCGGCAATAATATGGCAGAAACCGGAATTTCATTTTCCTCTCCTACCTTATCTCCCGGAAAACGGGATAGATAAACAGAAGCTGTTGTCAAGCCCAATTTAGGCAGCTTATCCGTATCAAGAGTGATCTTGATTTTACCCGTACGTCCCCTTCCTAATTTTTCCGGAGTTGCAACAGCACTGAGGTAAGGAGGCAAATGCATCAGCACAGGGGTATATAGTTTATCTGACGTATTGGCAACCAACAATTCCATAGTCGGTTTATCACCTTTATTGGCATCCTCAAACTCTATTTCTTCCTTATCCAGACGAATAGCGCCAATTTGAAAAGGATGTGTGAAAGTGTAATTCTTAGGATCGGCTGTTACCTCTCCCCGGATAGCCAGATAGATAGGTTTATTCGAGGCATTGCAATAAATGCCTACGCTCTTCTGAAAACGTCCGATGGCTTTGGCGTCAAAAGTAGAACTGACAATCCCGGTCTTTCCCGGTGCAATCGGTTCTTTGGTCCAATCAGCAACCGTGCAGCCACAAGACGTTGTCACATTAGATATCACTAAAGGTTTATCTCCTTTATTAGTGATTTTAAAGGTTGCCGTCACCGGATTTTTCCATAAAATAGTTCCAAATTCATGCGTTGTCTTATCAAATAATGCTTTGGGTTGTGCCTGTACTCCCAAAGTCACTCCCATTAACAAACTTACTATCAGTATAATATGTTTCATACAATTATTTTATGCTTTTTAGATAGCAAAGATAGACAAAAAACATCCTTTACCCATTTTTTCAGCCTATAATTTATTTTATCTTATGAATAACCTTTATCTTTGTCCCGCATTAAAAATCAGATAAATTATGAAAATAGTAAAACATTACTGGTTCGTTGCCATTGCATTGATTACAATGATAAGTTTTTCTTCATGTGAAAGCGATGAGGAAAGAGGATTTGACATTTCAGGATTATACGGTAAGACTTGGTGGGGCGATATGGGATTTGAAGACCGATATGGAGAACCTCTTTACAGTTACATCACATTCACCTCAGGTGCTTTCACAGATCATGGTGTAGGTACGGAAGAGCGCTGTTACCATAATGATGAACTTTATAGGGTATATAAGTTTGACTGGGAAATTCAAAACGGTTGGTTGTATCTATATTATTCAGATGGTTATACATTTATAATTGAATATCCATCCGTTTCAGGCCGCTATTTTTATGGCACGGCTGAAGATGGTTTTGAAATAAGACTAGAATGGGTGGACGGCAGAAGCATAAGAAAAAAGTAAGTTAGCAAGCTAACTTACTTTTTATGAAATCACACAATTAATTCCAGACATCCCGTGTCTTTATTCCACCATCACCCGATATCCTCTCGTATGCCCTCCGAATTCCGGAGCATAAGCAGACTGAACAGTTGCAATTCCGGCCTGATATTCTCCTGTCCGGTTCACATACACCTGATACTCTATCACATAAGTTCCTTTTCTCATCTGATCGATAAAGAACTGAGTCGAAGCATCTTTGGTAGCCTGATAATATCCCAGCCCGTTACCCCAACGGAATCCCGAAACTGCCTGTAACGGTTCCATACAAGCTGCACGGTCATCCTTGATCTGAACAAAATCCATATCACGGTCAGCCTTCACAGTCAGGCGAACGGTAATCCTATCGCCAACCTTCAATGGAGCTGATTCATTCAAAGCCTCATCTCCTTTATATAATTGACGGCTGACAGACAATCCGTTTCCCTGCTCACCTATTTGATCCATACTTTCCAGATATTGGGCATAAACGGCTCCCCAACCCATTCCGGTTCCTTCTTTATCCACGCTTACTTTCTTGATATTCATCACATCACCGGACACCGTCTTCTTGATATAACCGATGGCATTATCTGCCGGAGTCCGGATCACTTCTTTACCTAAAGTAATCTCTACTCCTCCTGTATTTGCCAATAAATCCGAAGCTCCTGTAGCCATCAATGCATACACCGCATCAGCCGTGGCAATCGGCGTTTCCCAAGTCTGTGTCTGTTTCTGCTTCAACAGCCAGCGTTTCATTTCATCAATAGCTTTCGTATCTTTTGTTATACGCTGTATAGCTTCCATAGCAGCCACTTCAGTCGGAATTTTATAACTGAACCATGAATATCGGGCTTTAGGAGTATCAAAGTAACGCCCCATTTCATCCGTCACAACAGAATACTCCATCAATGACTGCATAAACAGCCTGGCTTCTGCCACCTTACCGGCCTGCTGCAAGATGATAGCTCCCAACGCCTTTCCATAAATCGTCAGTTCTTTTCCCTCACCGGACAACTTGTCTATGAAATACCGGTTCACCTTTTCATCAACCGGAGCCTTGCCATCCAAAGCACAGATATACAAATACCTGAGAACCTGCTCTGACGGACGGAGGCCGACGGCTCCTTTCTTTTCAGCTTCTTTCATTGACTTATACTCTTCGGCTGCCTGCTTGCCTAAATACTCGAACCCTTTTTGAATCATAGGCTGCATCCGGCTGTCAGCATCTTGATGAGTCAATGCATTCAGCCGGACAAGCATTTCCATTACCTGAGTGGTTACATAGCGGCTGCCTTGCATACCTTTATACCAACTCCATGCGCCATCGGCATTTTGCAATTCTCCCAGTTTCTCTACAGAAACAGCCAGTTGGCTATTCATTGTATTCAGGTCAAACAAAGTGGCGATACGCTGTTTTTGTTCGGCTTCATTGGTAGCTTCTGTCAGCCAGGGAGTTTCAGCGAGCAGGATATTTTTCAGTTCCTGATTCTTTTGCAGATTGCTCATAAAAGTCTCCTTCGTGCCACCTTGAGCCTTCCAGCTATCAAAGACCTGCTTGATACGGGGATTTTCTTTGACTATAAACGCAGCCAATGAATGGGCATAATAAGCGGTAGCCCAGGAAAGCGCATCTTCATTCTGAGGATTAGCCACTACAGGCAAAGCCTGCACGACATACCAAGCCGGATGGGCAGTAAATTCTACGGTCAACCGTTGTTCGGAAGCCGTTTTGCTATGCTTGTTAAACAGGTTTTCCAAAGAGAAAGTATGCGCACCTTCCCCATTCACGTTCAGAGGAACGGTTTCCGTCACCCACTGTTTGTCTGTCAGAACGGGGATGTAACGCTGTTCTCCATCACTGAAGGTATCTCCATCCGCTACCATCCGGCATGCCATTACCGCATATTTGTCACTCACTTCAAAAGTAAAGTTCACATGCCCGGTTTCTCCTCCCTTCACATCAAACTTCTGTTTTTGTGAATAGAATACCTTTTCTGTTTCCGGATTGAACAATTCCATGCGGACAGTCCCTTTCACTCCCTTGTCCGACAGGTTCATCAGTGAAGCGGCAATATTCGCTTTATCTCCCACGCGGACAAAGCGGGGCATATTAGGCTGAAGCATAAACTCTTTGCTGGCAGTAGCGGTAGCTTCTATCTTTCCATAATCCACATTCCGGGTATGTGCCAAGCCCATAAACGTCCATCGGGTAAGGCTTTCGGGTAGTACAAAGGAAATACTGACTTCACCTTTTTCATTGGTGCGGAGCTGTGGGTAAAAGAATGCCGTTTCCGCAAAGTTTTCACGTATCTGTATATCACCCGTTTCTGCCAGTTCTTCAGAACTGCCCATTTCTACCTTTTCCTGTGCAGACGTTTCTACCATTTCTTCCTGGAGCACCATATCAGTAACAGCCTCCTGGTTCATCACAGCATTTGCGGCACTCCTGCCTCTAATCTTCAAAGCTCCTGCAAGAGTGGCACGAGGACTGCCTCCGTAACCTACCACCATAGCCTCCATTCTTCCTGTAGATGGAATGATCAATTCACTATATTCCAAAGGAACCGCACGGAGCCTCTTCAACGGGAAATCAACATACAAATAAGCATTCCGCATATAGGATGTATTCCAATAAGTCAAAGGAACCACATAATGAAAGTCCACTCCAAAGTCCAACTTATGTGCACTATAGATTTTATCCAGAGAAGCATCATACATAGTAGCCAGCATTTCAGCCTCAGCCGGGCTTCCATCCGGATAAAGTACCGTCAGTTTCCATTCCTCTTGCTGTCCAGGACGGAGTTTGTCACGGAACGTAGTCCATTTCAGCTGCAACTTCTTTTCAGGGGCCGGTTTCATAATCCTTGCATTATGACTGTAAAGTCTGCCATCTTTCACAAATGCCATACTTACCAGAATGCCGTCACCATATTCCTTCTTATAAGGGAAGCGGAAACTGACCACCGAGTCAGAAAGCTCTATACGTTTGCTTTCCAAGCGCTTATTTCCTGCAAATACATCATAAAGCAGATAGACATTCTTTTCGCTGCTACCTATATATACAGTAGCCGGAGATGCTGCATCAAATTCCAGACCATCCTGATAGAACCAATCCGTTATCACGAAAGGCGGACGCTTGTCGTTCAATGAAAACAGAAGGAAATTCTTAGATGCCGTACACTCTCTGCCCTGCGTATCCTTAGCCGAGAGCTTCAAACGATAATTGCCGGAAGGCAGGGCATAAATAGCCTCTGGAACAAAACTCTTGTTGGCTTCCACCGTACCGGTCAATACCTTTCTGCCTTCTTTTTCCTGACCGTCTTTCTGCTCCTCCATTTCGACTACTTGATAAGTAACCGGAGTATCTACCGGCTCACCCGAAAGATTCATGGCTGTCAGTTTTATTTCCAGCTTCTTTTCTTTCACCAAATTATCGGGCAGATTATCCATATTCAGCACCATTGAAGTGCTTCCTAAAGGCAATGACAAATTAGCTTGCTGTGTCTCACCTGCACCATCCGTCACATCCGCCTGTATGTTGTACGTATAATACCACAACGGAGATTCTCTCCTGTCCGAGTCTATTTCAAAATGCACCGGAACGCTGAACTTACCATCCGCATCGGTCATTGCCTCTCCCTCCCAACGGGCTGAACCTCTGCCCATAAACCGCCAGACCCAGGCATAGGAACGAGATATATTATAGTGTACCCTGGCATTCTGCACAGGCGCACCGGCAAAAGTCTTTGCCATACCCACCACTTCTATAGAGTCACCCACTTGATACTCCACTTTCACGGGCTCAAACGTGACATCAAAGGTGGGACGTTTATATTCTTCTACCTTAAAACTGACAGAAGTATCGGCCGCACGCAAGCTAAAATAACCGGTCAGGCAAGGAGAGGGCAAAACAAACTGTCCGCTGAACGAGCCAAAACCATTCGTCCGTACTTCCACTTTTCCTGTTTCATTATTATTCGCATCATATAGGGATACCGTATATTTTTTATCCGCAAGCACACGCGTAGAATCCTTTTCCATTTCATAAGCCAAGCCGGATACATATACGGTTTGACCGGGACGGTAAATGGAGCGGTCGGTAAATAATTGCAAAACTTCTTTCCTCTTGCTCTCTTTATAGTAATAATCGTTTTTCCAAAGATTCAAGATGGGCATCGCATTATCAGCCGCCGTATGTGCATTATACCAGTATTTGTTACTATTCAGGAAATCCAGTTTCAAAGTACCCTGTTTATCCGCCTGGTAGGTCTGTTGGGGAGAATAACCTCCCCCCTTCTCCGTATAAATGGTTACTTCCGCCTCAGAAACAGGCTGTCCGCTCACTGCATCTACCACCACCAGTTCCAACGTACCATCCGGCAGAGGACGATAAATGGTCTTTAAAGCGGTGACATTCATTAATGTTCCGTCCGAAACGCCCTTCTTCCCATCGGGCACTGCCTTTAAGAAATAAATTCCCGCTTGAGGAGCCTGTATGGTCAGGGTGGTATCGACATTCAAATAATCTGTAGTAGGTTTCAAAGAAAAATGCTCCTCGCGTTGCAAACGGGCATATTTACTTTCAAAATGGGTGGTTCTGTTCTGCAATACGGCAGAGGTAACGGGTAAATTCACCTTATATAACTGCAAGGTGATGCCGGTAAGGTTTTTATAATTTACTTTCACCGACTGCTGTTCACCCGGATAGGCCGTAGCTATTTCCAGTGAAAGGCTTGCATTCAGAATTTCCTTTTCTATATTCTTCAGTTGGTTGATACCTTCGTAACGGGGGTATCCGGCTATTCCTTCACGAACTATCCGCAAGCGCTCTACCTGATTATTTTGATACTGTAGGAATTGTGCCAAAGCCAGATAAGCTTCAGGGACTGTTTTCACAGCCGGATAAGTATGAATCCACTTCCGGAGTTCCTGTTGGCATACGTCATTCGAGAAGTTTCCGGAAAAATTGCGGTACAGGTAATTCAATGCGTCTATCCCGGTCAGCAACCAACCCTCACGCTCCGTTTCCGTATCGTATGCTTTCAGCAAGGACTGATAAGTCTGCATGACAGCTGCCGTCAGGTCACAATCAGAGACGGGAACAAACTGATAAGTAACAAACTGATCCATATCCGTCATATCCGCAGGCAGACTGTTTGTCTGATTTGCTTTAGCAGCCGCCTGCCACCTGTACTGCTGCATGATTTGTATGGCACGACGTGCCAGCAGGTTGTACAGATTATCACGAAAATACCGTTTACTAGCCTCTCCCACTCTCACCATAGGTCTCAATTTCTCGACCGGGATAAGTAATAACCGGTCTTTATCCTTGAGAGAGGCCTGCAAATAACCCAATCCTTTTTTTACGTCGGCAGGCATGGTCATTTCACCCAGAATGGAATACAATATAGCTTTGTCTTCCATACTGCCGGTTTGGGAAGCCCATTGTTCCAAACCATTCATATCTACCTTCAAGCTATCGGGAGTTAAAAGGGAACGGTACTGCATGGCAGTGAGATAGGCTTTCATCATTTGCGGTACATTCTGTTCCGCTTTTGCTTTATCGTAGATTTTCATTGCTTCGGAAATAACCGACTTGGGCAGATCCTTTCGTTCCAATACTTCCAGTTCTTTCCACAAATTGTCATAGGTTTGTGCCTGCATAGGAGCAAATACGCTCATTACCAGTAACACTATCAAAGATAAATAACGAATTTTCATATCTACAATCTTTTAGTTCGTACTAAGTCTTCTTTAACAAAGAAACGAAATAGATGTTTAAAGACTGCATACGTTTTAATTAAAATAACTAAAAGGTAGGGAAATAGGTTCATTGGAGGGTTATCAATGGGTAGCCATACCACTCACGAAACTTCATACCATAGCTTTGAAACAAGTCCTTTTCTTGAAGAAATGTCAACTTCAAAGCCTTGTCAGTCAGTCCTTTTGAACCGGAGAAAGCTCCGAGTGTCAAGAGTTTATACTTTCTAAAATATCTTTCAGCCTCTTCGTTTTCCCCTCTCTCTCTTCTAATTTTCCCCAGCAGACACCAAGGAATAGAAAGATTAGGCATCTCTGCAACTGCCTGAGACAACCAATATTCAGCCTCATCCGTTCTTCCCAAGAAGTAGGTAATAAAACCGTATCTCGCGAAATCGGAAGGCATATCCGTATCCTGTGGATGATGCAACAATAATTCTCCGACAAGAGAATGATAAAAACAGGAATCTGTTTTTTCTAACATCCGGACATCTTCCATTCCCAGTATGCGTGGCGACAGTAAAACTGCCTCTTTCAAATGTTCTTTCGCTTCTACCTGCTGCCCTTGGCTGTATAGCAGTCTGTATAATTTATATCTGTAAAGCACATTCCGAGGATAGCATCCAGCAAGTTCCTGCAAAGCTGCAAGAACCTGTTTATCTTTTCCTCCCAGCAAGTCCAATTCTGCCAGCAAATAACCGATATGTACATCTTCCGGCTGTCTCCTTTGTGCTTCGGACAAGAGTTCTCCAGCCTGCTGCAGATATTCTTCCCGTGAAGTGTCCTTGAAACGGTTCATATACATAATTCCCTCATTAATAAGACCGGGAACCGTCTTACCTGCCCCTTCCAACAAGCGGCCAGCCTCCTCATATTCTCCTTTTTGCAGACAGAAAACGGCTTTCTCATTCTGTTCCGTATTGACTAGATGGCGGATTATAAAGCACTCAATAGCGGCAGAGCACAGACAACAAACCACCATGGCGGCATAGTTTATTCTGTTTTTCCCTGAAGCATCTTCCCACCGTAGCGACAGTTCATCCCTCTGTTGAATATAAACTAACAGTACACAAGCCAGCAAAACACTTATAGGGGCAGACAACAAAGTGCTCAGTGTCATTTCTTTCAGGGCAAGAGCCCACAAAGCACATCCGGCTATGACACATACCTTGTTTCTTCGGGCTTTCCATAATTGTACGACTATACAAGCCAACAGCCAAACGGACAACCCTAACCCAATAACTCCTTTCTCTATCAGCATCTGCACCACCCAGTTAGGAGCAAAAGTTGTATAAGCCTGTGTTGTATCCTGATTCAACTCCTTGTCCATAGCCAGTGTATAATTCCCCGTTCCTGCTCCAAACCAAAGATGCAGCGGAAAGACATTCAAAGCCGAACATGTGGCATTCATACGTCCCTGCGTACTTTGACGCTGAGAAGCCGTCTTGTTCATGCTCAGTGTAGTCATCACTTCTTTGGAACAAAACAAGCTGACCGTACCGACACTCAACAGTACGACAACCAACAACTTCAATTTCTCTTTTATCGGCTGAAGAACACCCAATAGTAAAAGAATAAGAATGCCAGAAGCCATAAAAGCCCCCCGTGAAAAGGAAAGCCATGTAGCGACCCATGACAAGGTCAACAGGACGTAAGTCAGCCACCTGACGCCAGTATTACCCGACCGATGAAGCACCAATGACAATCCGGCAAAACCAAGCAACACAGTAGTCCATTCATTCGTATTATGCCCCAAAGGCAGAAAAAGAAAGCGGAAAGAATAAGTGTCCTCAAATCCAGCATCCAAAACAGAACGACGGAAAATGAAGAAAGACAGCAGGGACAGCAGGAGTGCCACCCCCATGACTATACAAATACTCTGCTTTAGAAGACGCACACTCTTAGGGTATTCCATTACTTGCCTCAACAATAGGTACGCAAAATAGAGAGTAGTGGAATTTCGAACAACACGGACAGAAGCAAAAGTATTAATCGAAGTAAAACAAAGTATTATATCATATACCCACAGCAGAAATACAATCCTGTCTATTCCTGTTCTGTTCAGAAAAGCAAAAGGCTTCGCCCAAATAATGCACGCTAAAAGCAATATGAGCTTCAATCCGTAAGGATCATTCACAAAAAACAACATCATACCTATCACTGCAACAATCACAAGAACAATGATATTGCTGCGCACAATCAACTTATTTTCGTTTGGCATACTTTAACAATGGACGGATCAAGTTAACAGCCATAATCCCTATCAATGCCAGAAACAGCATCTGCATCCCGATGTTGCGCAACAGAACAAACGGCGGAGTTACATTATTGGAAAGATACAATATGAGCTGTTCCATTTCATCCGGAAACGACAGGACAAAGCGGTAGAGAAAACGTGGTATGATATAAAAAAAGTAGTACCCCATAAACAGATTAACCAATATGGAATAGACCAGCAGGCAATATTTCTCCACACCGTTTATCTGCAACAGATAGGGAGTAGTCTTCACCGGCTGCTTGCGTATCCGCCTGAGCAGATACCCCACCAACTCTTTAGAGCGTTTTCTCAGGTTTGGCACACCCAACAAATCGGAAGCTATCCAGTAGCCATCAAATTTGAAAAAAGGATTAAGTGTCATCAGGAATCCGAAATTCATAGTCAGTATCAGATACCTCAGAATATCATTGTACGTCAAGAAGAATGCCACCAACAACCCCAACAGACAATAACTTTGGAAGTATACGCCTGCCAGATTAACCACACAGCGCTGGCTACGTTTTAATTGCCATACTTCGGTAACATCCGTATAAAGTACAGGAATGTTCAGATACAGTCCGAAACCAATCCCTCCATGCTTGATGCCATAATATTTGCAGGCAGAAGCATGGCCTAACTCATGAAAAAGAGAAGATCCCAACATAAACACCAATAATCCCAGTATACTATAAACATTTACGTGACTGCTGAATTGCAACAAATTTTCTGTAGTAATCATGAAAAAGATATCCACCAAAAATCCTATTAACATAACAGTTATCATGTATTGCTTTTTGAATAATAAACGAAAAGCATCAGAAAATTTATCGATAAGAGAGATTGGGAATAGCTCTCTTTCATAAAGGAATGTCTTGTTTTTCTTTTCTCCTCTATTCTTTATTAATATGGGATGTATATATTGTTCTATAACATTCTCGATTTGTTCCGTTGTATATCTCCCCTTCTTTTGTCTCACAAAGGAAGATATACATTCTTTTTCCTCGCTGTACTTCTGTAGCATTAACACTAGCTCTGCAACAGAATAGCTAGTTTCATAATACAGTCCATTACATTGTAATAAATATCGGTTATCAACTGTTGATGTAGCCAACTTCTGAACGCTTATCTGTTGGTATTTATTTTCCATTGAGTGAATCATTTACTTTTAAAATACCTGAATGTTTTCCGTTTTCCATCTCCACTTCTTTAAACTGATGCTTTTTCCCCATATTAAATCTATAATTGATATTAATGTAAAAAATATGATTTAAAACACCCGGTTGGTAATTACAAGTAACTTTGCTATATCTATCATTATAGTATTCACTTTTTATAGCACAACTGAAAGGATTTTGTGTACCGGCTTCAAAATGCCAGCAGTTCAAAGTATAACCGACATTGATCTTTAATGAAACAGGTACAGTAAACACACTCCCCCTTGCCACGTAAGAAACGGGAGTAGTAAGCTCCGCAGATGCCATCATATTTTTATGAGTAAAAAGGAATTTAGTCTGAACTATAAAGTTTTCTTTTCTTATCTTTCTCCAATCATACTCTGTATCACAACCGTATTCTGCTGTAACCATCCATTTCAATTTATCCGGAATCAACTTAAATTGGGCTTCCACATCAGAGATTATTTGAATATGATTTCCTCCATTCAAATAATTATGAACAAACAATTCTCGTTCAGGATCATAATCCACTTGTTCGTATATTCTCTTTCCATCTTGGCGGTATTTAAAGAAATAAGATAACGCCCCCCATTGAAAGCCTTTGGTATAAGTCAAAGAAGCGTCCCAAGAATAACTGGTCTTCAAATTCGGATTGCCTTTGAGTATTTGATAACGGTCTATTATTTGTTCCGTATTATTTTGATAACGCATTTCGGGATCAAAAATTCCTGAACCGAACTGGATATTAACTGTATTTTGCTTGGGTAAATACAAATTTAAAAAAGTAGAAGGTGCAAAATAATGTTTGAATAACGAATTCTCTCCGTTATCAATAGCCACCAACTTATCCGCCCATTGCAAAGTAATAGAAGCTACTTTCTTAATACGGACATTATACCCGGCCATGATATTAGTTTGCTCGTCCTTTAGCTTGCTTTTTGTTGCTTGGTCTTGGTAATAGTATGTATTGTCTGTTTGTTTACGGCTATAGTTTATATCAAGAAATACGCTATGTTGTTTAATGGTCTTTACATAAAGCAATGTAGGATTAAGATAATAGAAGTGTTCACGTGTATCCGACAAAAAAGAATTAGCTGATGACACATTAAGGCTCTGATAAAATCTATTGTATGCATTTTTATTATAACTGCCAAAAAGTTTAACCCGAAGGATTTGCATGTGTTTCATCCTCCTGTTATAACTTATTTGAAAAGCAGACAGAGCATCTTCCGAGCGTGTCTTTTCTGTTACAGATTCATCTACAGAATGGTTGCTATACAGTTCTGTCTTTTTATGATTATTTTTACTATTCCCTTTTTCCAGTTTAGCACTAATAGCCAGTTGGTTATTAGCGTCTTGAAACAGATAAGACAACGTAGTATTGAATGTATTTCCATGAATTGGCGAAGGAAGTGTTCGGGTAGTTCTCACGACCACTTCATCAGGAAAGCCAAACCGTATGTCAGTTTCTTCTCCTCTGTCAGGAGTATAATGGTCATAATTTCCATTCACATAAAATGAGAACTCTGATTTTTTATGATACACTTTGGCACTGACACCGCCATTACCTTTCACGTAGTTTAAACGTTGGTTAAGATTACCCACTATTGTAGCTCCATAGTTGTGCACTGTTAAAATATAATCTATTACCGATGTAGCAGCAGGATGTTCAGGATGATGGCTTTCATAGAAATCAACCCGGAGAATATCTTTAGGATCCAATGTTTTAATTTCATCCATACTCGCTTCTCGTCCGTTGATACACAATAAGGTATTTCCTTGCCGCGTACTGACAGTCTTATTGAAAGGGTCTACATTCAGATTTGGAATCATCAGGACAGATAAGGCCGAATAGCCGTCATAAGCATGATGTTTTTGACTTTTTGATGGAAAAACCATTAATTTATTATCTTTCCTCACTGCTTGGTTTGCAGTAACAGCTACCTCATCCAATAGCTGAGAAGCCGATTTCAATATAATATCACCTACGTTTACATCATCAGCCAGCTGTAGGTTCATTTCATAACTTTGATATCCTATATAAGTTATCAACAACTTGCACTGTTGATTACTTACAGCTTGTTTGATAATAAATTTTCCGTCTGTTCCACTTATAGTTCCTCCCAAAAAACTTTTATTCTCACCATAACATTGAATCGCTGCTGAGGATATCAATTCATTATGTTCATCAAGAATCCGTCCTTGAATTCTAATAGTTTGCGCATGTATGCAATTGGTAATCATACATATTAAAAAGACGCTGATAAATCGTAACATATTTTTTTGAGGTTAGTTATTTATAATACAGATTAGACGAAAGTTAGATTATAAAGGTTACAATTAATTTCTTCCCACTATTGTTTTTAACACAAAAGAATTGTACCGGACTTATTTCCGGCACAACTCTATTAAAAAGGCAATTTACTTGTGGCTTATCATTACCAGTTCCAAGAACATGAATGTTTATCACTACAATTTCCATCAGTGCCACAATAACTATCGCCAATACATCCTTCACTAGTAAGTTCTGTTCTAAACAAACTTCCAACGGTTAAAGGATCTGTTTCTAGTCTTTCTTCTAGATTTTCTAGATAGAATTCTGGTAATGTTTCATTCAGTTGCATTACCTTTTCATCTTTAGATGTTTCTGTTTTCATACTCTTTAAATTTATAATTATTAAATGCTGTATTAGCAGCATATTCTATTAATTCTGGCATATTATTACATTTATGTTTATCCCAATTAACAGCTAAGCAACCACCCCCACACAACAATGCATATTTACAGATACTACATGATTGCACAGAAGTAATATTATGATTTTGCCATAAATTAAGAGTTTCATAATTCCACGTAACAGGAAGGTGCAAATAATCACCTACTTCAAATTCTTTTTTTCCTACCGCTTCCCAACATGTATATATTTTCCCCAATGGATCAAAAACATACCCCCCTGCTTGGGCGCCACAAAAAGTCGAACGGTATTGAAGCGGTTTTTGCTTAATTATAGCATGGAATATATTCGAAAAGACACCGAAGCTATTGCAACCATATTTAAACTTAAGTTTTTTATGTTCTTCAACAAATTCTCTTGTAGTAAAAAAATATTTTTTCTGTTCATCCGTTATTTTTTTATCATAATTCCTCAACATTGCAGAATCCATAAAAAAGTTTGAATTATCTGTATAATGTAAAGAATCGAATAGCGATTTTAAATCATTAAGTTCTTGAATATTACTTTTATCAGTATTCACACGTACTGTTACACCTACTCCACCATTTAGAGCTATACCTATATTTTTAATTACGATATCAAATGTTGAAGAATTTTTTTTGTGTATTCTAGTAGAATTATGCCTTTCTTCAGTTCCATCAACAGTAATCAGTAAATGATTGAAATTTTCAGATGACAATAAATCTTCGTATGCATCCAAATCATATCCATTCGTAACAGCATCGAAACGAAAACCTAGTGCTCTCCCTTGCTCTATTATATATCGAACAATTTCTTTATTTTCTTTTAATAAAGGCTCGCCTCCAAATAAAGTAATAACCCCCGGACGTAATTCATTATCAGGTTGAATTTCTTGAATTAACAGATAGGCTTTATCTACCATTTCTTTCGTGAAAGTTATAGTCTTATGTATATTTTGGATAGCTTCTTTCTCAAAGCAATAAGGACATTTAAAGTTACAATTATACGTAACAACGAAAGTAAAGGAACTATTGACTATCTTTTTCTTCTTATGCAAAGCAGAGGCCAACCGTTTCACGTATTCATACTCCTCATTTTCTGATTTTGTTGTTAAATACCCTCTTTTAATCAAATATTCTCCAATTTCTTCATCAAAAGAGGTAAGATCTATAAACTGTCCTTGATGATGCAATAATTTTGTCACAACCTCCTCCCCAACAATATCAATAGCCCCTGTATATCCATGCATAAGCATGTATTTATTTATTTCATCTTCCAATTTTATAGGAATGACGTATGATGAAATTCTTAACTTTTCCATATTAATGCCAAATTACAACTTTATTTTTAACTTCAAATATTCTCTCTTCCTGTCCTTTCGTATGGTCGCGCAACCAATACAAAGCCCCTTTCGGAACATCATTATAAATTATCTCATCATCTTTGGTTGCTATCTGTTTACCCAGTGACGTCCATTGTCCGTTATTCATATAAAACAATTCGTATTTATGTCCTTTACGAATGCCGTTATCATCATTGCGAATGATATATCGGATTCGGGAAATGACCGTAGGCTGTTCCAACTCCAGTCCTCCCCAACTCAAGCTATCATTGCTGTGGAAGAAAGTCAACGGGTCACCGTCAAACAAATTGGCTGCTCCGTTCCGTGGATAATACATACTGGGTATATACTTTCCTATTACCTTCCCTTTAAGTGGCGTATCAGAGCCTTTGGCATAAAATTCCACTTCACTCATGTTTCCCCATGTCTGGTCGGAAGACTGATAGCGAACATATTTCACCGGACGAGAATCGGTCACCAATACCGTGATATACTTGAAATCCAGTTCTTCTGTTATGGTATGAAAAGTAACCGCATCCTTAAAATCCGCATTATCCGCCCCTTGGAAGCGGCATCCTATCATCAGGGGAGGAAGGTACGCCAGATTGCTAGCTTTCGGATTCTTACGTTCCAAAGTTAATGTCGCCTTTTCGGTCTGAGGAGTCAAAAATGTGATACATCCTAAAGTATCCAGCAAAAACGGATGTCCCGTAGGTTGAATTTTTCCTTTGTCAAAATAGGCGGCATGATAGACTATGTTAGGTCCCATATTCTTGAATACAGCATGTCCATTCTCTACTTGTGTCCATGCTACGGGAAACCAACCTTGCGGATTGAATACACATAAATAGGCAAATGATTTATTTCGAGGATTCTGCAATGTAAGTTCTACATCCTTAGCTTCGATAAAAGGATATTCTCCCGTAGCGTCTTGCTGATAAGGATTCCGGAAATTGGAAGGGATATCCTCATTACCATGAATCATAGCCAACGAACCTTTTTGTTTGCCAAAAGTCTCTCTATACACTTTTGGCATTTCATGGCGGAAACGTACCAAATGCTCATCCGGATTTTGTTCTGCTCCCGAAAAATCATGCCATGTTCTATCATTATCACAGACAACATTGAACACGTGCCCTCCATTACCTCTTCCCCAATGAGAGACGCTCTCTATTGCCACCGGAATACCAACTGCCCGCATAGCATAAAGTGCTAATTCCGCATAATCGCCACATACACCGAACTTCATATTCAGCAAAGTTTTGGGGCGCAAACTTATGGGCAATACACCATCTAAAGCAATATGAATAGGAAGTTTTATCAACTCATTATTGATAATCTCACAAGCTTGCCTGGCGGTTTGAATAGTATCCGACTGCAACAAAGGCTCAAAACGTTCCCGGTACAGTTTTCTCCATGATTCAGGTATCTCCGTACCTACACGATAAGGTAAAACCCATTCACAAAACTCATCAAAGGTAAGATGCTTGTTTCACGGACGTCCCCATACGGCAAAAGCTTCCTCAATATTCTGAATCAAATAATCAGCGGACAAAGTCTGTACGTCTAAATTTACTTGTGGCTTCTCCTTCAAATATTTTGCCTTACTTCTGAATGCACCGTAAATAGTAGGTATATCATATTCCGGCTGCTTTATTTGATACACGGAATCTATAAAAGTATAGTATTCATCAATCACATTGCCAGTCAGATAGTATTTATCTGCCATATTCTCTATCAAGAACAGAGCCGCTTTCAACTTCAACGAGTCACCACTATCCTGATAATGCCGAATCACTTGGAAAAGCTCTTTCCTGTTACCTCCGGCTTTCGACAGTGCTTCCTCCACTCCCATGTTTGCCATTTGCATCTTGCAACCGCTTAAAGACAGAACGATGAATAATATGTATAATACCCTATTCATTGCCTACTCTTTAATCGACACGAAAATATCCTATCACATAATTCGTTCCCTGCATCACTGTAATATAATAACCACCTGACGGAAGCATATCAACCGGTATTACATATTCCATATCGACCGTTACATTAGCCAACTCCAAACAGACTTGTCGTCTATCCTCAGTTGTTATGGCAATGGACAAGTTTTCCAATACCTCACCAGACAGGATGAGAAGTATATTTCCTTCTTTCAGTAAGGTAGGAGATGAAGACAAAGAACGCACACCAAGTGTATCTTCCCAATTCTTATTTACTGGTATCTTTTCAGCATAAGTCCCCGTACTAAACAGAGCCAGTACAAAACAGCATAAACTCACTATTAATCTTTTCACTTTCATCATTGCATTATCACTTAAATTTGATGATGCAAAGCTAGATAAAAAGATTAAAAAAGGTTCAATAAGCGATTTGACAAGTATTTGACAACTTATTAAATACCTATAAATCAACAATTAATTTATCCAGATCTTCTCCTGTACCTTCCCGCCCCGAAATCTTTTTATAAAGCCGTTTACGGGTTTGAGTGATGGAAGAAGGAGTACAAACCAAGATGTGAGCCATGCTCATATAGCTCAAAGACAACTTGATGAGATAACAGATATGCAGTTCTTTTTGTGACAGCCTGGGGCAAAGTCCATAAAGGCGTTCTGTGAATTGCGGATAAGCCATATCTATGGCAATGCGGAGCGTATCCCAGTCCTCATCCTTTACTTTCAATTCCTCTTGTTCCACCCGGTGAAAGAAAGCATAGACATCAGACCGACGGAAAGCATCCTCCAGTAACTCACGCCCGGAGTGCAAAGCGGCACTTTGAAGATTGGAAGCCTCCAACACCTTTTTCTGAGAAAGCAGCAATTTCTGACGAAGCATGTCATTCTGTTTACCGGCTTCCACCAATTGCCTTTCCACCTCCTGCAATTTTTGCTCATTCTCACAGATATATGCCAAACTCTGTTTGTACTGTTCCTCTTGTAACAGCCGTAAACGCTTTTCCTGCTCAATGAATCTTTGCTTCTTGTTACGGATGAGCAGACAGACAATAACTCCCAAAGCTATCGAAAATAAGAGAGTAAATAGAAGCAGATATATTTTCTTTAAATTGCTTTCATTTTTTAAATCAAGCTGATGATTCTTCTGTTCTTCATGCTGAAAATTATAAAGCAAATGTAGTTTCTCTACTGCATCAGTCCGAGTTATTGCATTTATAGAATCTTGTAATATTCTATATTGCTTGTCATAAGCCAATGACAGCACTTCATTCCCCTGCGTCTTTTCTAAGTCAGTCAGGTAATAATTTGCATAGCACTGTTTATGAAGATTTCCATATTTCAGCACCTCTCCCCAATAATAGCGAGCGGAATCCACTTGTCCTTCATCTTTATATATACTTCCCAGGCACAACAATACATTACCCGCTTTCCTTTCCGCAGGCAATACTTTCAATAAAGTCTGTTTTGCCAACCCAATTTGGCCCTCATCGTAGTAAAAGCATCCCATTTCCCCAGCTATGCCGTCAGCCAATTTATCTTTTTCGTATTTCCGTGCTATCCGGTAAGACTCCTTATAATAATAAAAAGCACTGTCCTTCTCATTTTTCCCATCATACGTCCGAGCCAAAGTAGCCAACGTATTGGCATACCGCACCGAGTCCCCCAACCCTCCATAGCAACACAACGCCTTCCGAATCATGTTTCGCGATTCATCATAAAGTTCTTGATAAGCAAACAAGATTCCCATCTGCCCGTAAGTCATTCCCTGCAAAAGAGTTTGCTCCGTGTCCTCGCCAACCTCTATGCCCTGATGATACGCCTTCAGCGCCCTTGAAATATCGTTCATGTCCCGATAGGTTCCTCCCAAATAATAATAGGATTCAAACAAGCGTTCCTTATCACCCTTTTTCCGATAATAATCAACGATGGAAAGAATAACGGAATCGGTGGTATGCGGCATATAAAGTTTGTCCTCTGCTTTTATAGTAAGCAAACGATAATACATTTGTGTCTCCTGAGGGGCATTGGACATGCTGTCCGCCAAAGTTTCCAGCAAAGCCAAAGCGCTGTCGGGACGGGCATCCATGCAACTCATGGCCTGTTTCATAGCTATAGGATAATCTTTCCCCGATGTACAGGAAAACAGATACAGGCATCCTGCCAGTAAGTATATAAGCATTGCGTTTTTCATATCTATAATCTTTTAGCTCGTACTAAGTTTTTTTACAAATATAGCAAAACCAGCGACAATTACACCCTAATGGGTATAATTTATTACTTCTTTTGCATAATATACCCGAAAGGGTGCAAAGTATTAGCCTGGGCCGGCGCATTACGGAAAACCAGGAGTATTCAGCAAATTCGTGATACAAAGCAAAAGGAAAGGAAAATTCCTTCAAAAGCTTCAGCCTCTCCGCAAACCCTTTGCCAGTGGGCATTCCGGCTGAAGGATTACACCTGAAAATGCTTCAGCCCGAAGAAAAATCCTTCAGCCGCACCCTCTGGGGGTATGCATACTCCGCACAGATTGGTTCCCCCATGCTTCAAAAGTCCTATATCCAGGCACTTGTCACCGTATTGCACCCCTAAATGAGCAAACTGACACAACCGGAAACATATTCTTTTTCATCAGGATAAGTTTGTATTTTCTGCCTTTCAAATTTATCGTTTCACTATAGTGATGAAGTTTCATCACTAGATTGAAATAATTTGATCACTAAAGTGATACAACTTCTTCACTAAAATGAAACGATAATTTTGAAAGGCAGTCAAAGCAAACTCTTCCTAATAGTAACATCATTTCCAGCAGTCATAAAAGCACCAGAGAAAATGAACTTCCACAAACACATCCCGAACAACCAAAAACTGAAGCTTCCATAATCGGGCTGAAGGAATTTCCAAAGGCAATCCTTCAGCCACTTTGCCCTATTGACGGGCTTTTGCGGAGAGGCTGAAGCTTCTGAAACAAAAAACAGGGCAATGTCCCCGGAGGCACTGATAATCACCTCAATGGTAGCAGAAACCGACAAGTGTACACATGAAGCGGCAGTTTCCGAATAAAATAAGCCCTCTCCCGCATATATAGCCGGAAATATCGTATATTTGCTCTGTACTAAAGAAATAGAACCACTATGAAGAAAGAAGAATTAATGCGGAAAGCCATTGAGCTTTCTATAGAGAATGTGGCAAACGGCGGCGGACCCTTTGGAGCCGTAATTGCCAAAGATGGTGAAATCATTGCGACCGGAGCCAATCGTGTCACCTCACAATGCGACCCTACCGCCCATGCGGAAGTCAGCGCCATCCGTGCGGCGGCAAGCAAACTGGGAACATTCAACTTGAGCGGATGTGAAATTTATACTTCGTGTGAACCTTGTCCCATGTGTCTGGGAGCCATTTACTGGGCACGGCTGGATAAAATGTATTATGCAAACAACAAGACGGATGCCAAGAATATAGGGTTTGACGACTCTTTTATCTATGATGAGTTAAGCCTGAAACCTTCGGCACGCAAGCTGCCTTCCGAAGTTCTTTTGGCGGAAGAGGCGATAAAGGCATTCCAACAATGGACAGAGAAAAGTGACAAAGTGGAGTATTAATAGAAAGGCGCGGACGAAATCCCTATCATCCGCGCCCGAAATCTTTATAAGATATTAAAGACTATTCTTTTACCGGCGTATTTTCCAACGTAGCTACCACGAAATCATAGAACTTGCCTACAGAAGGAATAAAGCAGCGTTCATCCGGTGAGTGAGGAGAACGCAAGGTAGGACCGAAAGAAATCATATCCAATCCCGGAACCACCGCACCGATGATACCGCATTCCAAGCCGGCATGAATCACTTTCACAGCAGGTTCCGTACCGAATTGTGCCTTATAAGACTCCTTCATGGCTTTCAGAATAGGAGAATCCACATTGGGTTCCCAGCCTGAATAACCACCTGAACGGGTTACTTCCATACCTGCCATAGAGAAACAGCTTTCCAATGCAGTATTCAGATAATCCTTCATGGAATCGCGTGAACTGCGGGCCAGGATTTTTATCTCCGCCTTGCCACCACCTATAGAAACGATAGCCAGATTGGAAGAGGTTTCCACGGTATCGGGGATAGTAGGAATCATACGCATCACTCCATTCTGACAAGCATAAATGGCATCCACCAGATTATCTTTAATTTCATCGGGAACCATCATCGCAGGCAATTCCACCCGTTCTGCCTTGAAGCTGATCGGTGTTTCGTGTACATGATATTCTTCATTCCACAATGCTTCGCACTCCTGCACAAATTCCAGTACGTCCGCTTCTTCTTCAGCCGGAACCGTAATGACCACTTCACATTCACGAGGAATAGCATTACGCATATTGCCACCTTGCCAGGACACCAGGCAAGCCTCATCGTAAGTTATCACCTGGTTCATGAAACGAGCCATCAGCTTGTTGGCATTGGCACGTCCTTCATTTATTTCCAATCCTGAATGACCACCGCGCAGCCCTTTCAGGGTAACTTTCAAAGCAATGTCAGCCGGATCTGTTTCCACTTCTTTATATTCCAACACTGCTGTCAGGTCTTCACCGCCTGCACAACCGATATACAATTCTCCTTCTTCTTCCGAATCCAGATTCAACAGAATATCACCGTCTACCGTTCCCGGCTTCAAACCGAACGCACCGAACATACCGGTTTCTTCGTCGGCAGTAATCAGTGCTTCCAACGGACCATGTTTCAGCGTCTTGTCTTCCATGATAGCCATGATAGCGGCAACACCCATGCCATCATCGGCTCCCAAAGTCGTGCCTTTAGCTTTCACCCAATCTCCGTCAATGTAAGTCTCGATAGGATCATTTTCAAAATCATGCACTGTATCGTTATTCTTCTGAGGAACCATGTCCATGTGAGCCTGAAGAATCACCTTCTTACGGTTTTCCATCCCCGGAGTGGCAGGCTTGCGGTAAATGATATTACCGGCTTCGTCCTGGAATGACTCTACGCCTACACTTTTTCCAAAGTTCAGCAAGAACTCTTGCACTTTCTTCAAGTAACCCGAAGGGCGGGGAACCTGAGTCAATGAATAGAAATGCTTCCACACATTCTGCGGAGCGAGAGAGAGAATTGTACTCATAACTTCTTAGTTTTATTTGTGAACGGCAAAGCCGCTAATCCATATATACCCAACAAAATTAATAAAAAAGTTTGTATTCCATGCACTAATAAGGCAAAAATTCCCGCATCTTCTTTTCCCACTCCATAGAGCATCATCATCGTTATGACAGCAAAATGCCACGGACCCGCCCCATTAGGAGTCGGAACTACTACCGCAATGCTACCTACAGCAAACATGACCAGTCCCGCCATCACTCCCAAATTATCGGAAAAATCGAAACAAAAGAAAGAAACATAGAATTGCAGGAAATAGCAAGTCCAGATACCGACGGTATAAAGAATGAACAGAGGCATCCGCTTTACATGACGCAAAGACAGTACACCGACCCATACATTATGGAGAATGCCTTTCACCTTAGCAAAGACCGTCACATTCCTGATCAGAAAAAAAGCCAGCACCAATACGGCCAGCACACAGACGATAGTAATATAGAAATGCCCCGAAGTAAATACCTGTGCCAAAACCGTGGTATCCGTGCCGGTTTCTTTAAAAAAAGTATCGAATACCCTTGCCTGCATTATAAGAGTTACCCCTGTAATCAACGACACACACAGCGTATCAATCAGCCGTTCCGTAACCACCGTACCCAGCGATTTGGAAAAAGATGTACCATCATATTTAGCCAACACCCCGCAACGGGAAATCTCACCTACACGGGGAACAACCAAGTTGGCGGCATAAGACACAAAGATGGCATATACACAATCGGATGTTTTGGGATGCTCGCCCAACGGAGCCAGCGTAAGCTTCCACCGCCAGCCACGAAAAATATGACTAAACACACCAAACACTAATGACACTAACATCCACCCATAGTTCATTCCTCCATCCAAGACCTCCCACACCCGGGAAAAATTGAATCCGTGATACATCCATATCAGTATCGCAGCCCCCAAAAATAACGGAAATGCAATCTGCAAACCTTTATTTATAATCTTTTTTAATCGAGTTCGTTCCAAAATCTGTGTATATTAATTTAGAATGTTTACCTTTGCACGATGCAAAGATACTATCTTAGCGAAATAAACCTATTTATTAACGATAGAAAAATAACGGAATGGGATTAGTAAAGCCAAAAAAATTTCTAGGACAACACTTCTTGAAAGATCTCAGTATTGCAAAAGATATAGCCGATACGGTAGACGTGTGCCCTGACTTGCCAATTCTGGAAGTAGGACCGGGGATGGGGGTACTAACCCAGTTTATTATGCAGAAAAACCGTCCGGTAAAAGTGGTGGAACTGGACTATGAATCTGTAGCCTATCTCCGTGAGAACTTCCCTGCCCTGGAAGATAATATCATTGAAGACGACTTCTTGAAACTGAACCTCGAAAAATTATTTGACGGAAAACCTTTTGTCCTGACCGGCAACTATCCTTATAATATATCCAGCCAGATATTCTTTAAAATGCTGGATTACAAAGACCTGATACCCTGTTGTACCGGAATGATCCAAAAAGAAGTGGCCGAACGCATTGCCGCCGGTCCCGGAAGCAAGACATACGGCATTCTCAGTATCCTGATACAAGCCTGGTACAAAGTAGAATACCTGTTCACCGTACACGAACATGTATTCAATCCGCCTCCCAAGGTGAAAAGTGCGGTCATCCGTATGACACGCAATGAAACGACGGAACTGGGATGCAATGAAAAATTGTTCAAGCTCATTGTAAAAACAACATTCAACCAACGGCGTAAAACTTTGAGAAACTCTATTTCTTCCATTTTAGACAAAGAGAACCCATTGAGCACAGACCCCATTTTCAACAAACGCCCGGAACAGTTGTCTGTACAAGAGTTTATCGAACTGACCAACCAGGTGGAAGCGGCGCTGAAAAACAAGACGGATATTGTCTATAGCAATGATATCGCCCGGAAAGGAACAAACAAGAAAGAATAACACCTATTTATTATATTAACGGAAGAATAGGATGAATAAAGAGGAATTAGAAAAAGTAGAGCAGCTGATCGAGCAAAAAGACTCAGAGCAACTGAAGGACTTGCTTGCCGGACTGCATCCTGCCGACATAGCAGAGCTGTGCAATGAACTGGATGCGGAAGAAGCACGGTTCATATACCTGTTACTGGACAATGAGACTGCCGCCGATGTCCTTATCGAAATGGACGAAGACGCCCGTAAAGAATTCCTGGAAATCCTTCCCTCTGAAACAATCGCCAAACGGTTCGTTGACTACATGGATTCGGATGATGCCGTGGACATTATCCGTGAAATGGACGAGGACAAACAAGAAGAAGTCCTCTCACACATTGAAGACATAGAACAAGCCGGAGACATTGTCGATTTGTTGAAATATGACGAAGACACTGCCGGTGGATTGATGGGTACCGAAATGGTAATCGTAAACGAAAACTGGAGTATGCCCGAATGTCTGAAGGAAATGCGCATCCAGGCGGAAGATATGGACGAAATCTATTATGTATATGTAGTAGACGATGACCAGCGGCTGCGCGGTGTGTTCCCGTTGAAGAAAATGATCACCAGCCCTTCCGTATCCAAAGTGAAGCACGTGATGAGGAAAGAACCGATATCCGTCCATGTAGATACCCCTATAGACGAAGTGGTACAAACCATTGAAAAATATGACCTGGTCGCCGTTCCGGTAGTGGACAGTATCGGACGCCTGGTAGGACGGATTACGGTAGACGATGTGATGGACGAAGTACGTGAACAGGCTGAGCGCGACTACCAGCTGGCATCAGGTTTGTCACAAGACGTGGAAACAGACGATAATGTATTCCGCCAGACTACAGCCCGTCTGCCCTGGCTGCTCATCGGCATGATAGGCGGAATAGGAAACTCCATGATTCTGGGCAACTTTGACAGCACTTTTGCCGCACATCCCGAAATGGCCCTCTACATCCCCCTTATCGGCGGAACAGGGGGGAATGTGGGAACACAGTCCTCGGCACTTATCGTACAAGGACTGGCAAACAGCTCGCTGGATGCCCAAAACACCTGGAAACAAATAGTAAAGGAATCTGTAGTGGCCGTAATCAATGCTACTATTATTTCTATGCTGGTATATATCTATAATTTCATCCGTTTCGGGGCAAGTGCCACCGTGACTTATTCGGTTTCATTCAGCCTGTTTGCAGTAGTCATGTTCGCTTCCATCTTTGGGACCCTGGTTCCTATGACACTGGAAAAACTAAAAATAGATCCGGCCATCGCTACAGGTCCGTTCATATCCATCACCAATGACATTATAGGTATGATGCTTTATATGGGCATCACCGTATTACTATCCTGACACATTTCACTACAGATTACATAGATTGAAATTCAGAGAAAAACAGATTCACACAGAAACCGGCAAAGAATCACAATAAAAGAGAATCTGTATGAATCTATGTAATCTGCAGTGCATTTATCCCCCTTGATTCTCCTATTTTCTCCACTTTTAAGGATTTTCCTAAAAAAATCGGGAAAAACAGTATGAAGTTCTAATTTATTTCTTTTAATTTGTAAATTGTTGTTATAACAAAAACGCTTACTTTAAAAATCTATACGATGGACTCGAATGAAACTATCCGCCCTTTAACCGAAGTTCCAGTGGAACAGACATCTGAAACTTTGGTATCATCTTCCGCTACTGCAGAAGAAAATAACGCTACGTATGTACCTAAACAAACGAAAGAAGAGGTCATCGAACGTTTAAAAGAAATCAACGAAGACGCCTGCAATGCAGACAAACAAGAGTTGGATTTATTGAAACAGAACTTCTACAAGCTGCACAAGGCTGAGCAAGAAGCCGCCCGTAAGGCATTTATTGATGGCGGAGGTGCTCCTGAGGCATTTATTCCCCAACCGGACGATGCTGAAAGCCGTTTCAAAGATATCATGAGCTCTATCAAAGAGAAAAGAAGCGCCATACAAGCAGAACAAGATAAAGAAAAAGAAGATAACCTGGTGAAAAAGCTCGCCATTATCGACCGCTTGAAAGAACTTGCCGAATCTCCCGAAGATGCCAACAAAGCATACAATGAATTCAAGAAACTGCAACAGGAATGGAACGATATAAAACAGGTGCCGGCTGCCAAGGTAAATGAACTATGGAAAAATTATCAGCACTATGCAGAAAAGTTCTATGACTTGATAAAGCTGAACAATGAATTCCGTGAGTATGATTTTAAAAAGAATCTTGAAATAAAAACTCATCTCTGTGAAGCCGCAGAGAAATTGGCTGATGAAGAAGATGTGATTTCCGCTTTCCACCAATTACAAAAGTTACATCAGGAATTCCGGAATACGGGTCCTGTTGCAAAAGAATTGCGCGAAGATATATGGACCCGGTTCAAAACTGCCTCTACAGCCGTAAACCGTCGTCACCAGCAACATTTCGAAGCCTTAAAAGAAAAAGAGCAACGTAATTTGGATGAAAAGACCGTAATCTGTGAAATTGTGGAAGCGATGGAATACGATACGTTCACTACTTTCCAAGACTGGGAAAACAAAACTCAGGAAATCATTGCTTTGCAAGCTAAATGGAAAACAATTGGTTACGCACCTCAAAAAATGAACGTGAAGATATTCGAACGTTTCCGTGCCGCTTGTGATGAGTTTTTCAAACGCAAAGCCGAGTTCTTCAAATCCATCAAGGAAAGTATGGCAGGCAATCTGGAAAAGAAGAAAGCATTATGTGAAAAAGCAGAAGCACTAAAAGAAAGCACAGACTGGAAAGCAACTGCTGATATTCTAAGCAAATTACAAAAGGAATGGAAAACAATCGGTCCTGTACCTAAAAAGTATTCGGATGCCGTATGGAAACGATTCATTGCCGCATGTGATTATTTCTTCGAGCAAAAGAACAAGGCGACTTCTTCACAACGCTCGGTTGAACAGGAAAACATGGTTCAGAAAAAGGCGATCATTGAAAAATTAAATGCAATTGACGCACAGGAAACACCGGAAGAGGATGCGGGAAACGCCATTCGAGAATTAATGAAAGAATGGAACGGCATCGGTCATGTACCGTTTAAAGAAAAAGATAAACTGTACAAGCAATATCATGGTGTCATCGACAAGTTGTTTGACAAGCTGAATCTTTCCGCATCACAGAAAAAATTAAGCAATTTTAAATCAACCATCAGCAAGGAAGGCAACCTTTATCGTGAACGCGAAAAACTGGTTCGTGCTTACGAAAACATGAAGAATGAAATTCAAACATACGAGAACAACTTGGGCTTCTTGACCAGTTCTTCCAAAAAAGGTAGCAGTTTGGTTACGGAAATGAATCGTAAAGTGGAAAAACTCAAAGCAGACCTAGAATTGATCTTGAAAAAAATTGAGGTGATCGACCAATCAATGAAAAACGAATAAAAACAGTTATATGAAAAAAGAGTCTAACGCAAATGCGTTAGACTCTTTTTTCATATAACACTACTAATTCTTAAGATAACCAACACAAAATAAAAAAAGATCTTCTAAAATTATAATTTTAGAAGATCTTTGTCTTTGACAAGTGATTTGTCTGTTGGGATACCAGGATTCGAACCTGGAAAAACAGGACCAGAATCTGTTGTGTTA
>OKWR01000636.1_pt1 | contig 33420 bp, 22 predicted proteins | sample 1607101 | NCBI WGS metagenome assembly OKWR01 (sample SAMN04414076, study PRJEB24778) | human gut metagenome | material: faecal | host: Homo sapiens
CAGTTGTAGCTAGCATCCGAGTCCGGGGCGGGCAGCCCTTTCTGCGTGGATTTTAGAACAACTATTTCACTAACTCTCAATTTATTTCTCTTCCACCGGAATCTGCTTCAGATTCTCCACAGGCTCCAGGATCTCATTACTGCGGATGTCAATGATAGGTCCGCCGGTACCTTCGATGTATTCTCTGGTAATGGTGACTCTTCCGATATTGTTATCCTTGGGGATCTCGTACATGATATCCAGCATGAAATCCTCAATAATGGAACGCAGGGCTCTGGCGCCGGTGTCACGTTTCATGGCCTTTTCGGCAATGGCATCGAGGGCATCGTCCGTGAACTCCAGTTTCACTTCATCCAGTTCCAGGAGCTTTTGGTACTGTTTCAAAATGGCATTCTTCGGCTCTTTCAGGATCTTCACCAGCATCTCCTTGCTCAGTCCCTGCAGAGTACAGATGATAGGCAGTCGTCCGATGAACTCCGGGATCATGCCGAACTTACGGATATCCTCTACGGTCACCTTAGATAAGATATCGGTATCTTTATCGTATTTGTCCTTCAGCTCGGAATTAAAACCGATGGATGCGGTCTTGGTCAGGCGCTCCTTGATGATCTCATCCAGATCCGGGAATGCACCGCCGCAGATAAACAGGATATTGCGGGTGTTCACCGTAGCCAGGGGCACCATGGCATTTTTGCTATTGGCACCGACCGGTACTTCCACCTCGGCACCCTCCAATAATTTCAACATGCCCTGCTGTACACTTTCACCGCTGACATCCCGGGAATTGGTATTTTTCTTCTTGGCGATCTTGTCGATCTCATCAATGAAAATAATACCTTTCTCCGCTTTCTCTACATCGTTACCGGCGGCTGCCAGCAGCTTGGATACTACGCTCTCGATATCATCACCGATATATCCGGCCTCCGTCAGTGACGTAGCATCGGCAATTGCCAGAGGCACATCCAGCAGTTTCGCCAGTGTTTTAACTAAATAAGTCTTACCGGAACCGGTGGGACCGATCATAAGGATATTGGACTTCTCGATCTCGATCTCATCCATGGTATCAGTCGCAACTCGCTTATAATGGTTGTATACTGCGACAGAGATAACCTTCTTGGCTTTTTCCTGTCCTACCACATATTCATCCAGGCTTGCCTTGATCTTATGTGGTGCCGGAATATCCTTGATGTTGAATACCGGCTTGGGACCTTCGGCTTTCTTTTTCTTCTTGAGTTTCTGCTTGTTGGGGATGCCGCCGTCTCCCTGGAGGTCTGCCAGATTCACAAAGCTGATATTTGGGAATCCGTTCTGTCCGCCAAACTGGTTCAGATCGCTCGGATTATTCAACATGCCCTGGTAGTCGAACTGGCTCACAGTCTCCATGGTCTTGTGCATGCAGTCATCGCAAATGCAGATATGATTAGGCAGCTTGAACATTCTGCCGGCTTTGCTCTCCGGTCTGCGGCAGATGAAGCAGACATCCTCGTACTCGCTGCTGTCCTTTTTGTCCTCTGTCTTTTTCTCAGCGGAATTTTCACCCGCAGTATCCGCTACCTGTGTGTTCTCGCTATTTTTTTCGTTATCTTTTTTTTCGTTCAGAGTGGTCTCTGTTTTCTCTTCCTCAGGAATCACTTCTCTATAATCATCATTGTAATTATCTGTCATGTTATTCTCCTCTTTGTCTATTGCGCAGTGCTTATCTCGGTATCACTTCGTGCTACCTCGATATCCGGGCTTCGCCCTACACGTATCGTGTCTTACGTAATCCCGCCTGCAAGCAGTCGGTTTTCGTAATCCGCTATTCCTTGCTGCTTTCTTCTCGCAGTGCTTATCTCGGTATCACTTCGTGCTACCTCGATATCCGGGCTTCGCCCTACACGTATCGTGTCTTACGTAATCCCGCCTGCAAGCAGTCGGTTTTCGTAATCCACGATCCTTGCACTGCTCATGCCTACGCTTATTATATCTAATTCGAATGACTGCTACAAGTGAAGTTTTTCTAAACAAAATCCCCGGGAGAGCCAGTTGGTCTTCCGGGGATTATTCTAACCATCCGATTTTTGTGATTAAAAATCGCTATATTTATTTTTTGTCTGCTGGTCTGCTGCCCAGTGTGAGATTCAGTTCGACAGACACATATTCACCGTTCTGAGGTCTCTGTACCGTTATGGTTACGGAATCACCGGCTGCATAGTACTGTAACATCTTCTGAAGATCAGAGTAGGACGAGATGCTGCTGCCATCGAATTTGGTAATGATATCACCTTTCATGATACCGGCATTCGCTGCTGCACTGCCTTCCTCTACGGATACTACATAGATGCCTTCCGGCATGTTATACATCTGAGAGATCTGGGAAGTTACTTCCTGCAGAGAGATACCGATGTAACCGACTTCATCCTCAGCTACCTTGGTTCTGGTCTGACGCTCCATCAGATCTGCAATGATAGGGCTTGCCGAAGTAATCGGGATAGCATATCCCATACCTTCTACGGCAGTACCACCGATCTTGTTGGAGTTGATACCGATAACCTCACCATTCATGTTCAGCAGTGCACCGCCGGAGTTACCGGGGTTGATGGCTGCGTTGGTCTGGATGAAAGTACCGGTAGAGCCGTTCTCCAGACCGGTAGAGCCGTTCTCCAGAGTGATCTCACGATTTAGGGCACTTACGATACCGTTGGTAACGGACTGACCATATCCAAGAGCATTACCAATGGCAATTACCGGCTCACCAAGCTTCAGGTCATCACTGCTGCCCAAAGTAGCAACGGTAATGGCATTCTTGGTATCATCGCTCAGATCATTTAAAGATACTGCGATCACTGCCAGATCCATATCGGAATCCAGTCCTTTGACTTGTGCCTGTGCTTCACTGCCGTCGATAAAAGTAACAGTCAGCGTATCTGCGCTCTCTACTACGTGGTTGTTAGATACGATCAGCAGCTCATCATCCGTCTTGCCTACAATAATACCGGAACCGCTGGCCGCTTCTTCCTGTGTATACTGCTGGCCGAAGACATTAGCTGTCTCAGTAAAGTTATTCACAATCGATACCATGGCAGGCATGACCTTCTCCACCACATCAGATACATCAGACTCTACATAAGTAACGTTGGTCGCAAGCTGTGGTGTACTCTGGCTGCTCTCTGTTGCAGCTTCGGAAGCAACCTCACCCACCACTGCGGTATCCGTACCGGTCTTAAGCATCCCGGTGCCCTGTTGTACCGCATAGAACCCGATACCAGCAAACAGTCCGAAGAAAAGTCCCAGGCTGACACTTACCATAGCTTTCCGGAAATAGCCTCCATGCTTTTTGGAGTTCTTAGGTTCTGTATTGCTGCCGGTGCTTCCGCCCATCTGGTATGTGGTGTAACCGTTTGCACTTCCCGCAGCGCTTACACCGCTGAATGTACCGGTTGTATTTTCATTGCCGGTTTCGTAACCGGAAAAATTATCATTCTCGTACATAATGCTTCCTCCTATCCTATCTGTAAGTGAGAAATTCTTTTTACCATTCTTCGTTGTTATTTCATTTCTTACTCTCACCTTATGAACACAGTATAACCGTCAATTGTGACCGAATTGTGATAACTTTCTGAAGCAATTATGAAAGATCAAAAAAGTCCCGAAGAAGCATTATGCCTCTCCGGGATGTACTTTTTTATAAATAATTACTCCACAGTAACAGATTTTGCCAGGTTTCTCGGCTTATCCACATCACAGCCACGTCCCACTGCCACATAGTAAGCAAACAGCTGCAACGGAATGATTGCCAGGGAATTGGTAAAGTACGGATTCGTCTCGGGAATGTATACCACATAATCCGCTGCCTTCTCGATGGCTTTGTTGCCCTCGATGGTAACCGCCATGACAAAAGCGCCTCTTGCCTTTACCTCTACCATATTACTGATGGTCTTCTGGAACAGAGCCGGCTGGGTTGCCAAAGCCACTACCAGGGTGCCATCTTCGATCAGGGAAATGGTGCCATGCTTCAGTTCTCCGGCTGCATAAGCCTCGGAATGAATATAGGAGATCTCTTTTAACTTCAGGGATCCCTCCAGGGAAATCGCATAGTCGATACCACGTCCGATGAAGAAGATGTCTCTCGCTCCCACATAACGGTTGGCGAAATGCTGGATCTTCTGCTTCTGGCCCAGAAGCAGCTCGATCTGATCCGGCAGACATCTTAAATCTGTCAGCATACTCTGGAACTTCTCCTGGTCAATGGTTCCACGCACCTTGGCGAACTTCATAGCCAGCATGTAAAGTGCTGTCAGCTGTGCACTGTAAGCCTTGGTCGTTGCAACGGCGATCTCGGGACCTGCCCAGGTGTACATAACACTGTCCGCTTCTCTGGCGATGGAGCTGCCGACGACATTGACAATACCCAGTACCTTGAAGCCCTTTTCCTTGGATTCCCGCAGAGCTGCCAGCGTATCCGCAGTCTCACCGGACTGGCTGATGACGATGACCATATTGCCCTTCTGCAGGATGGGATCACGATAACGGAATTCGCTGGCCACATCCACCTCTACCGGGATTCTTGCCAGACCTTCAATGACATATTTTGCGGTAACACCGGTGTGATATGCGGAACCGCAGGCCACGATATGGATCTTTGTGATCTCCTGAATCTCCTCATCGCTCATATTCAGTTCTTCGATGACGATATCATTATCCTTGATACGGGGAGAAATGGTATCGTTGATCGTCTTCGGCTGTTCGTAGATCTCTTTCAGCATGAAATGCTCATAGCCGCCCTTTTCCGCAGCATTGGCATCCCAGTCGATGGTCACGGGGGTTTTCGTGATCTCTTCTTCGTCCACTGAGAAGAATCTAAGACCGTCTTCCTTCAGTTCCACCACTTCCTGATTATCTACATAATATACGGTTCTGGTATATTTGAGAATTGCGGGAACATCAGATGCGATAAAGCTGCCGCTCTCACTCTTGCCTACGATCAGAGGACTGTCTTTGCGGGCAGCGAAGATCTTATCCGGCTGATCGGCAAACATGATACCCAGCGCATAGGAGCCCTCTACACGATGCAATACCTTAGTGATCGCTTCCAGGGGATTTCCCTTATAATAGTAGTCTAACAGATGCGCCAGTACCTCGGTATCGGTCTCAGAGATGAACTGATACCCCTTATCCTGCATCTTTTTCTTCAGTGGAATATAGTTCTCAATGATTCCGTTATGTACTACAGCAATGGTACCGGCGTTATTCATATGGGGATGGGAATTGATATCACTGGGAGCACCGTGGGTTGCCCAACGGGTATGCCCGATACCGGAGGTTCCCTTCATAGACTCGCCTCCGTGTGTCAGGTTTTCCAGAACCTTAAGTCTCCCGACAGCCTTTTTGGTGTTGATCTTCTCACCATCAAAAATAGCCATACCCGCGGAATCATATCCACGGTATTCCAGTTTGGACAGACCGTCTAAAATGATCGGTGCTGCCTGTTCTGTTCCAATATATCCTACGATACCACACATAGTCATACATCCTTTCTGTTCTGTTTCCAGTATTCTTTGTTGGAAGTAAAAGCAAGGACCCATTTTCCGGGGAGCCTGCGATAGTTCTTACCTAATAGATAACCTGCATATTTACAGGCACATTGTATATAAAAATGGAGCAACTTGCCGGACATATGATTTTTCCGCAAATATGCTGTCACATCTTTCACCATTCGTTTTCCCTCGGACTCCGAAGGATATGCTGCGAAGACTTCCGGATGTTCTGCCTGGGATACCCCCAGGTCAAAATTCCTTTGGAACTGCTGTACATTGGTATAATTATGGGAATGAATCACCCGGGCATCCGCCGCATAAGCGATCGCATACCCCGCTTCCACCGCTTTCGCCGCATAGATCATATCTTCATTAAATATGGTATGTTTTACGAATCCACCCAGTTCCTCATAGATCTCCCGTCGGTATGCCGCACACACATTGGAGCAGAAAAATGTCTTGATCCCCAATGTCTTAAGATCTTCTGCGGATTTGATCCGTGACTGTGCCGGATAATTAAATTCCCTGGTATAACATTCCACCGGTGCACAATCTTCTCTCGGCAGCTGTCTTGCATAGGATACCGCCACCTGATCCCGCAGCGGTTCCGTCAGTTGTTCGATCAGATTGTCATCTGCCGGCATGGCATCCTGGGTCATCATGACAAAAATATCTGCGGAAGATTTTTTCACACCCATGCGTCTGGTGCCGCCATGATCAAATTCTCTTTTGGAGACATGATATACCTTAATGTTCTGATATTTCTCCAGAAATCTGGTTCCATAGATCAGCTGCTCAAAATATTTTTCTCCGGTGTTCAGCAGGATCACTTCATGTACCGGCACGCTCTGGCTGTCAAGCTTATCTAATAATGTAAATAGTTCTTTCCCCGGTTTATACAGGGGAATGATCACATCGATCTCCATTGCAGAGCGCTCCTTACTTTCTCAATCTCTGGTCTATTATACTTTATCCCCGTCTGTTACACAAGACTTTTTCATATGACACGAGGGAGCTCCGGTGCTCTCCGGAAGACTCCCTCGTCAATTCGTTTTCTTATTTATTCAGATAAGGTGCCGTATCGGACGCAATCTTTCTACTGTATTCCTTTACACTGTCGGTTACGGTGTAGTTCGCATCATCAAACAGGAACTGATGCAGCCATACAACATTGCTCTCCAGATCCAAAGGTACTACACTGCTTCCCTTTGCACCGATGTTACCGGTGGCACGCATGGTCTCTTCAGGGAAACCTCCCTCGTCCACAATACGATATTTTGTGATGTTAGCCAGCAGATCCAGAATATCCTTGGAATCCAAGCTGGTGTAAACATCATCGATGGCACTGTTAAATACCTTGGACAGAGTATCGTAATCGGCCTTCTTCGCCTGATCTTCAATCGCCTGGATCACTTCACGCTGACGTGCGGCACGCTTGAAATCATTACCTGCGGTATAACGGATACGGCAGTAAGCCGTCGCCTGCAGACCGTTTAGCAGCTGTACTCCGGTCTCTGTTACCGGTGTGTAGTCACATTTTAAGACCTCTGCAATACCGATCTGGTAGTTATTGATATGCTTGATCTCCTCGGAGTCCACATCGATATAGACACCGCCCAGACCGTCAATCACTTCACTCAGTCCCTTATAGCCTACGGTTACAAAGTTCGTAATATCCATATCCAGATTCATGTTTAACATCTTAACTGCCTGCTCCGCTCCGCCATAGGAATAAGCCGCGTTACACTTCTGATAGGAGTCCGTGCCGATGTTCAGATACGTATCACGATATACACTGACCAGTTTGATATCGCCGGTATCCATATTGATGCTGGCGATCATAATACTGTCGCTTCGGCTGCCCTTGTACAGCTGGCTGTCCTTCGTTGCATCCACACCGAACAGTGCAATGTTCATATACCCCTTCATTGCTTCGTCCTGTTGTACTTCTTCCGGAATCCGAAGCTCTTCCGTCTCTAATACCGTTACCTTGGGGCCTTCATTATTTGTGTGGGTCATTACCAGATACAATACTGCTACCATGATCAGGATAACCGCAATCTCTACACCGAAGATGATAACCTTTCTTCTCTTCTTGGCAGCACGCTGCTTGGCAGATACTCTCCTCTGTCCGTTACTGTTGCCGGCAGGTCTCGATCCGGCAGGTCGCTGTCCCGCAGGTCTCTGTCCATTTCCGGAAGGTCTTCTTCCGCTTCCGGCTGGTCTCTGACCATTGCCGCCATTGTAGTTAGAATTTGTTGCCATCTTGTCTTCTCCTTGTGTTAATAAGCATTTTTATTGATAAATCCTGTAAAAAATGTCATAAGAATGATCTTAATGTCAAACCCGAGGGTCCAGTTCTCAATGTAATAAATATCATACTCGATCCGCTTCTTGATGGAAGAATCACCACGCAGACCGTTGACCTGTGCCCATCCCGTGAGGCCCGGCCTCACCTGATGTTTTACCATATATCTCGGGATCTCTTCCTTGAACTTTTCCACGAACTGAGGGCGCTCCGGTCTCGGTCCCACCAGGCTCATATCTCCTTTCAGGATGTTGAACAGCTGCGGAAGTTCATCAATGCTGGTTCGTCTTAAGATCTTGCCGATTCCGGTGACTCTGGGATCGTTTCGCACCGTCCAGCCCTTTTTCTCCTCCGCAGCAGTCTGCATTGCCATACTGCGGAATTTGTACATATAAAATGATTTATTATGAAGTCCTACCCGTTCCTGCTTGAAGATCACAGGTCCCGGACTGGAACATTTTACCAGAATTGCCGACAACAGCATGATCGGTGACGTAATGATGATGCCGAACAGGGAGCCGACAATATCCATGGCTCTCTTGATCATCATATTTCCGGTGTTGGTCAGCGGCACATACCGAATATTGATCACCGGAAGTCCCATGAGATCCTCCGTGTAAGGTCTGCTGGGGATCAGACTGCTGTAGTCGGGGATGAATTTCGTATGCACGCCGGATTTCTCACAGATATCCACAACACCTTCCAGATAATCATAATCTTTCAGAGAAAGCGTGATCGCGATCTCGTCCAGCTTGTTCTCCGGAAGAATATACTCCAGATTCCCCAACGTTCCCAGGACTTTCACTCCCTTATAGGTAGTCCCTCCCGGAATGTGCTCATCCAGAATACCGCATACAACATATCCCCACTGGGGATTGCTTAAGATTCTGTCAATATACTCTTCTGCCGCTCTGGAATAGCCCACCAGTAAAATATGCTTCAGATTGTATCCCCTTTTCCGGAGTGTCCGCAACGCTTTTCTCATTATGATGCGGGATACCGAAGTCAGAAATACATTCAGCACATAAAAAATTGCCATGACGGATCGTGAAAAGTTGATCTCACGGATGATCATATACAGTATAATGATCAATGCCGCCAGGCCGATGGTATTTGCCTGCAGAATGCTGTAAATCTCATGTCTGCGGCGGACGGTTCGCTTCGGGGAATACACGCTGCACCGGTAATATAGGAGCATATAACCGGGCACAATAAAAGGAAGCAGCTTATAATACTCCTGCACAGGCAGGACACCGATTCCGGGACCGTCGTTCAATATATAAAATTTGATATAATAGGCAAGGACAAAGGATATGGCTGTGATCAGCGCATCCATTATCACAAGAAGCCTGTTAAAGACTTTCTGGTTGTCTTTTATCATATGGGTCACCCAATCTGTAAGTCTGAAAAGCTTCTTTTTAACGATTTCATTCTACAATAACGATGTTTTTTTCTCAACTTAAGAATTTATGAAGCCATTTCTTAAGATTTCATAAGAATTCGAAACACATTGAAATACAGCTGCCACTGGATCTTCACATAATTCCCCAGATGATGCCACCGGAAGGGAACTTTGTGCTGTCTTCCCGTGGTTCCTACAGATCTTTTCAGGCCAGCTGCCAGTCCTTTCAGATATAGTTTTCCCATTCTTTTCTTACAAAAAAACAAAAACTTTATGCCAAATCCAAGCAAAAAAAACGGCAGGTTCAGAATACACTGCAAAAGCGGCATATTCTTGCCGATCACATAAATACTGTTGGCAGACGCAAGTAACGTTTTCCGTGGATTGTATCTGGATCCCGTGGAAGCACTGCCATAATGCAGCACAGCCGCCTTCGGTTCATACCGGTTCTCATAGCCGTAGATCCGGGCACGGTAGCCGATATCCAGATCTTCCAGATAGGCAAAATGTTCTTCATCAAAATAACCGATCTCTTCAAATACGGATCGTCTGTAGATTGCGGCACCGCCACAGGCGGAAAACACCGGGACAGACTTATCATAATCCGCCGCCGGTCGTCCCTTCCCCCGGGAATAGGCCCAGCCCAGCACGCAGTAACGGTCTCCGGCATCATCGATGAGCTCCGGTCTGTCCCACATCAGCATCTTCGCACTGACGGAAAATATCTTTTCATTTTCGCGGATAGCATCATATAAGCCTCTTACAAAACCGGCTTCTGCCTTTGTATCATTGTTCAGAAGGATCACATATGGTGTCTTCGCTTCCCGGATCCCCAGATTCACTGCATGACAGAATCCGGTGTTTTCCGGTAAAGATATCAGGCGCACACCTTCCCCACACCATTCCTTTTGCAGATATTCCACGCTGCCGTCCACGGAAGCATTATCGATGATCAGCACTTCATATCCGGGGGCATTTTGCTGCTCTCTGCACAGAGAAGTCATGCACTCTGCCAAATATTTCATTCCGTTGTAATTTGGTATAACAACCGTTATTTCACTCATAATGGTTTAAACTCCTCCGGATATTCCGGCAGATAGAGTAATCTTCCTCTTTGCCGTAACGCTTCGGACAACTGCAGACTTAAGGTTCGGATATCCGCACCCTCCGGCAGCGTAGTAATATTAAATATCGGCTGTTCTTTCGGTAGTCTCCGAATCTCGGTATACGGAACTCCCACGATTTTTTCAAACACTTCCCTGCATTCAGGTCGGATACGGATACAGCGAAGATCCAGCGCTTCCGCATCCTGGGACAGCTCCGCGCGGTGCAGATATCCGCCGAATCCCTTCGGCAGTCCTTCATAAAATACGGTTCCGTCTGCCGTCATTCTGCCGCCGATGATCTTGCCGTGTTTCTTCCCGGACAATACTCTGCCGCCTACAGCTGCCACATCCGACCTGGCTTCCCATACTTCTTTATATTTTAACCGATAAAATCCCACATGTCTGGTCTCTGTCGCGGTGGCCGGGATATGACGGCGGTCCGCATGATCCTGTAATGCTCTCATCCCCGCATCATACGCATATTTTTTGCTGTTTGGATTGGCTGCTGTGGATGCCTCATGACATCTCCAGTGATACAACACCTTCGGAATATGGAGTATTCTCTTCTCCGCAGTCTGCCCTCCCTCTGTCAGCACTTCCGCTACACAGCGCAGTACCAGATCATAGTCCTGGGCACCGTCAAATTCCGGACGGAATTGCAGGCTTTTCAGCAATTTACTCTCCATTACCAAAAAATGACAGATATAGTTATTGCTGAGAATTAAATCGTAATTAAATTCTTCTTTATAATTGGGCTCATAGTATCTGGTCTCTTCTCCATCGCACTTATCCTCATCCGAATAAGCGAAGGCGACTTTGACACCTCTGTCATATGCTTTGGTGATCGCATCAGCCATTTCGTACAACGCATCCGGTGTCAATACATCATCATGATCCAGCAGACCGATATACTCTCCCTTCGCATAGGGAAGCGCCTGATTGGTATTAGCAGCGATTCCCGCATTTTCTTTCAGATGCACATAGTGGAGCCTGGGATCTGCTGCGACAGGTTCTGTCTCGCCATCCGTCGGCTGCTCCTTCAGGAATCCCTGCTGCTTCAGTACCTCCTCCACACTGTGATCCTCCGTGGCATCTGCCAGGATCAGTTCCCAATGGGGATAGCTTTGTTGCATAACGCTTGTTATTATTCTGTTCAGATATGCTTCCGGCGTTCGATATAAGGGTACCACAATACTGAACGTAATCGGCTTCTCCCATTTTCTATCGCTCTGCCTTACCAGCTCTGCTTCCGAACAGGGCACAAAAAAATAGCGGTCTGTCTCTGTCAGGCGCTCCCTCACAGAGATCCAGGTTTCCCTCAGGCCGTTACGTTGCAGATAATATAGAGTTTTCTTAAGGTTTGCCTTGTTTAGCTTTGCCACAGATACCTCCAGCTTTTCATAAAAGAGCAAACCGCCCTGCTCGGGCGATTCGCTCTTTTGAAAACTAATATGATTTATGGAGCACTGCCTTACAGTACTGCCTTTACATCCTCGGTCAGCTTCTCTACCTTAGCCTTTGCATCCTCTAAGCTGGTTCCCTTGACACCCATGTAGAACTTGATCTTGGGCTCGGTTCCGGAAGGACGTGCACAGCACCATGCATTGTCAGGAAGCTCGAAGTACAGAACATTGGACTTGGGAAGTCCTGTGGTGGTCTTCTCTCCGGTCTCCATGTCGATGATAACATCGTTCTGGTAATCACGGAACTTCTCTACCTTCAGATCTCCGAATGCCTTAGGAGGATTCTTACGAAGCTTCTCCATGATCTCGGCGATCTGTCTTGCGCCATCGATACCCTTCATGGTGATGGTATACTGGGTCTCCTTGAAGTAACCGTACTTCTCATACATGGATACCATCATATCCCACAGAGTCATGTTGTGCTTCTTGCAGTAAGCTGCTACTTCGCACAGACACATCACTGCTACGATCGCATCCTTATCTCTTGCGTGGGTACCTGCCAGGCAGCCGTAGCTCTCTTCCAGACCAAATACGTAGTTGTTGCTGCCGGTCTGCTCGAAGAGCTTGATCTGCTCGCCAATGAACTTGAAGCCGGTCAGTACCTCGATCAGCTTTACGCCGTAAGCCTGCGTAATAGGTTTGGTCATGTTGGTGGTAACGATAGTAGTTACCAGTGCGGGATTCTCGGGCATGGTACCGGTCGCAGTCTTCTCTCTTAAGATATATTCTGCGATCAGCATGCCGGACATATTACCGGTAAATGCCACATACTCGCCGGTCTTGGTATCTTTTGCATACACACCCAGACGGTCTGCATCGGGATCGGTTGCCAGAACGATATCCGCATCCTTCTCCTTCGCCAGACGAAGCGCATAGGTAAATGCCTTGGGATCCTCAGGGTTCGGGTAATCCAGTGTGGTAAAGTCAGGATCCGGATTCTCCTGTTCGGGAACCACATAGACATGCTTGAATCCCAGCTCAGACAGGATACGTCTTACCGGCTTGTTACCGGTACCGCATAACGGAGTATATACGATCTTGATGTCATCTGCCATTTCCCTGATCACATCAGGATGAATGATCTGCTTCTTCAGCTCTGCCATGTACTTGTCATCGATCTCTTTGCCGATCACTTCATAGAGTCCTGCTGCCACAGCATCCTCTCTGCTCATGGTCTTCACGGTATGATAATCCTTGATGGACTGTACTTCGGTAATGATGTCCTTATCGATAGGAGCGGTTACCTGTGCGCCGTCCTCCCAGTATACCTTATAGCCGTTGTACTCAGGAGGGTTGTGACTGGCGGTAACTACAACACCTGCAGTACATCCTAACGTCCGAAGGGCAAAGGACAGCTCCGGGGTAGGTCTTAAAGATTCAAAAATGTATGCCTTGATGCCGTTGGCTGCCAGACATCTTGCTGCCTCATCGGAAAACTCGGGAGACATGCGGCGGGAGTCGAATGCGATTGCCACACCCTTACTCTGTGTACCGCGCTTGATAATATAATTGGCAAGACCCTGAGTTGCCTTACGAACGGTATATACGTTCATACGGTTGGTTCCTGCACCGATCACACCACGTAAGCCGCCGGTACCGAATTCCAGTTCCTTGTAAAAACGATCTTCCACTTCTGCTTCATTATTGCGGATTGCCAGAAGTTCCTCCTTGGTCTTCTGGTCAAAATAATCATCTTTTAACCAGAAATTCAGTTCGTCCATATAACTCATTTTCCTATCCTCCTGTTTTATCGCTATCTTTCAATATCTTCAGTAAACGCTCTCCGGTGATATTTTACCATAGATTCCCTCTACTGAAAAGAATTATTTAACGTCCGCTAACTGCCGGATCCTTCAGTGCATAATCGCTGCGATCCAGAGAGAAATTCGGATTGTAATAGGGATCTCCCGCCTCCAGTTCAGCCTTCCATTTTTCACGGAAATGCTCGGATTCTCTGTTGTAGCGCTCTGCCTTTTCTCCCTTATCGTCCAGTCCTCTGGAGATGGATTCGTAATGATACAGCTCCGCAAAAGGAGTCCACACATTCAGAAGTCCCAGTTTACGTAATTTCAGACAGAAATCCACATCATTTAAGGAGATCACAAAGCTCTCATCCAGACCGCCCACCTGCTCATACAGGCTCTTTTTCACCAACAGACAGGCACCGGTCACCGCTGTAACGTTCTGGGTATAACACAGACGTCCCATGTAGCCTAAGTTCTGTACCGGGATGCGATAATGGGTATGTCCTGCCGTGCGGTGTGCTCCCAGTCCGATGACCACGCCGGCATGCTGGATCGTCTTGTCCGCATAATACAGTTTGGCGCCTACGGCACCCACATCCTCTCTCTGGGCATACATCAGCATCTCTTCCATCCAGTTGACTGTGATAACCTCCGTATCATTGTTCAGCAGTAAAATATACTCACCGGAAGCATAAGATGCTCCCAGATCATTGACCGCAGAATAATTAAAGTCACCATGATATGTCACAATGGAAATCCGTCCGTCCCCGCTGTGCAGGATACCGCCGTCATGGCCGCAGACTGTATGCAGCTTGCATCTTTCTTCATAAGAATCATCGCCGGACAATCCCAACAGTTGGGAATAATAGTCCTTGATCTCCGGTGTGGTACTGTTATTTTCCACGACAATGATCTCGTAATTGCTCCAGGTGCTGTTCTTTTGGATCGAGGTAATACAACGCTTCAGATCCTCAACGTGGTCCTTATTGGCGATCACGATGGAGATCTTCGGATCTCCCAGGATCTGATACCGGATCCGGAAGATCGTGGCGCAGGCTCTGGTACTGGTGATCTGAAAATGCTTGAAACCATGCTTTTTCAGATGATCTGCCACAGCTCCCTTTGCCGCCTCAATGGCATAAGGCTTCGCGTCAATGCTGGCTGCGGTACTGCCCTCATGGCTTCTCCAGTAGTACATCAGTCTGGGAACATGAACGATCTTTTCGGCTCTGTCGGTCAGACGCAGGATCATATCGTGATCCTGGGCACCGTCAAATGCGGTTCGGAACAGTTCCTCTCCCTCTAACAGTTTTCGGGAAAAAACGCTGAAATGGCAGATATAATTATTCGCCCGCAGATTGTCCGGTGCATAGTCCGGCTTAAAATGCATGGTCAGCATTTTATTAATATCATTTTCCTTGAAAGTGGTCTCATCACAATAAAGATAATCCGCACCCTGCTCATTGATCTCCTTCACATACGCATACAGTACGGAAGGATGTAAAATATCATCCTGGTCAAACAGGCCGATATAATCTCCGGTAGCCAGCTTGTAGCATTCGTTGGTGTTATAGGAGATACCGCCGTTATGATCCAGGTGCTTATAGACGATACGACCATTCGCCTTCGCCGCGTACTCCCTGCAGAGTTCCTCGATATAGGAGTGCTCCGCGTCGGAACCGTCCGCCAGACACAGTTCCCAGTTGGGATACGTCTGATTCATGACGCAGTCCAGCATCTGGATCTGGAATTCCCTTTTATTGTTCCACAGCGGAACCAGAATGCTGATCTTCGGCATATAAGGGAATATCGTCTCTTCTTCCTTTTTCCGCTGCTCCGCATCAGGAAAGCTTCCGGTTCCGTAGGACTCCATCAGGCTCTTCTGGCGACTCTTGTTGCGGATCTTACGCAGGATATCCTTCGGTCCGCCGCAATGGGACAAGCGATCCCTCTGTCTCTGTGCGAAATGGATCAGACTTCTCGCCGGACCCGTGGCTTTCCAGAATTTATTCTTTTTGATCCGGTCCAGTTTGAACTGCAGGTCCTCTTTTTCCGATTCCAGCACTACGATCTTGTCTGCCAGATCTGCACATTTTTCGTGCTCCCTCTCGTAGGCTTCTTGATAATTGATCTCAGACATGTTTTTCCTCCGTCAAATATTTTCCCGTTGTATTCCACATTTTCAGCTTACTGATCCGATGGACCGCAAGAACGGCGATTCCATAATTCCCCGGAGGCAGCTGCCCTGTTTTCCGTTTCACACAGAAACCTCCCAGCGCCACATTTTTCTGGTCCGGAAGATTCTCCTCCAGTTCCTGCCGATATGCAGGTAAAATCTTCATGGACCATACCTTCCGGTCCGCCTCCCGCTGTCCCTGCGTATCTTCGGGAAGCAATACTAAAAGTTTATCATAACATGCGTTATCATCTCCCAGGATCACACTGTATCCCTGGATCCGCTCCGGCCCTGCAGTCTCCACCCGTGCCATCAGGCAGTCATCCTGTCTTGCATTTTCCAGAAGCTCCTGCCAGCTCTCACATCTCCATGCCGGCTCCTGTAAAATATTCCGGTCCGTAAGATATGCCGGAACCACACGGCTGTCCAGTCCTTCCCGGTTCAGTCCCATAGGGTAAAAAGGATCCACTCCGCGGAACTGAGGATGCATCTGGTAAAGCAGTTCTCTCTCTTCCGTCAGGCGTCGCATTTTCTCGGGACTTTCGTCGCTTCCGCGGCTCAGGGATTCATGATGATATGCAAAACAGTCATTCAGCACCACATTGTAATATCCCATTTCCACCAGACAAAATCCCAGATCCACATCATTATAGGCCACCCGCAGTGCCTCCCGGAATCCACCCGTCTCCCGGAATACCTCTGTCCTTATCAGCAGACAGGCACCCGTCACTGCCACGCAATTCAGATCAAAGCGATTTCTGCCAAAATAATAAGACTTATCGTCTTCCATGAACTGGAGCTTATGCACCGGTCCCACCGGCAGATTGACAATACCGTCGTGTTGTATTTTCACGGAATCCGGATAATACAGCTTTAGGCCCACGCTTCCCACATAAGGCTGCATGGCGCGGATCACCATTTTGTCCAGCCAGTCATTGCCGCACACTTCTATATCATCATTTAAAAACAGCAAAAACTTTCCTTCCGCCAGTTCAGCTCCCCGGTTGCACATCGCTGAAAAATTAAATTCCGCCGGTTCATAAATATAACGGACAGGGACACCGCTTTCCCGGATCCGTCCGATCAGTTCTTCCGTTTTTTGCTTATTTTCCGCACTGCTTCCGTTATCCACCAGCAAAATTTCAACAGGGATCCTGCCCTCAGACCTTCTCGTCAGGGAACGCAGGCACTTCTCCAGTACCTCCGGATTATCTTTGGAGGGAATGATCACCGAGACTTTAAGCTCTCCTGCGAATAACTCTTTGGCACCTTCCGCCGCCCTGGAGGCCAGTTCCACCGCCAGCTGCGGTGACTCCTTCGTCAGCTGGTAATTTTCCCAGGGAGTGCACTCCCGGCTGTCCCGGTCTGCACGTGCATCCGGTCCCTGGATTCCTATTCCGTCTGCAGAAAAAGTTCCATGGAACAACACGGTTTCCATATGACCGATGGAATGACAATCTCTCTCGAACCCTCCGGCTCCCAAAAACAGGCGATCCATCAGCGGACGGATCTCTCCGGCATCTGTAAAAATAATTTCTTTTCCGGTGCTCTCGTTCTCTGTCACGACCGGATTTTCTCCCATTCTCTGCAGCAGACTGCTCCGTACCGCAACGACACTTCCCACATAGAAAAAGGCTCTGTACAGATCCGGTGACCAACAGGGTTTGTACCAGGGAATGCAACGCTCTCCCTTCTCATTCATCAGGTCTTCATCACCGTAGACGATTTCTGCTTCCGGATGCTTTGTAAAATAAGCGTTGATCCGCTCTGTCGCATTATCTGCCAGTCGTCCCGCCGCATGTCGGAAAATGACGAATTCCACAAGTCCCGCAATTTCCCGGGGTTCGGCGCTTTCCCGGTCCTGCTCCGCTGCCCACTGTTCATAGGTGACCTTAAGCTGCGCCAGTTCTTTTTCGTATTTTTTATCCTGCTGTGCGATCAGCACCTGCTTCACCGCTGTCCGAATACCCAAGCTGCCGCTCCCTTCTTCTCCACTCCCATCATATCTTTTGCCATTGCCTGAGGGATCTGTACGATCTCCATTTTCACAGACAACGTATTCTCCGCCTGCCGGTTCAGCACATCTGCCCGGATCGTCATATTGGGATCCTCCGTGGCAAATATCACGCTGGGATGGTCCGCTCCCTCTTCGGATTTCAGGATTTTTCCGTTGGTAGTGAACACTTTCTTATCCTGCAGAGGAACCGGCTGTCCGTTCATGGACAGTTCCCGAATCTTACAGATGCAGGAACACATTGCCGGATCCAGCCGCAGATAATGTACGTTACCGTCGAATTTCACGGTAAACTCTGCCTCTTTTTCCGCAACATAGACATTTTCCGGGAAATAAGAATTTTCTTCGGAAAATCCCTGTCCCTTGTCTTCATAGATCTGTACCCGCAGTTCTCCTTCCGACTGACGGAAACGCCCGATCCATTCGGTGGGTTTATAGATTTCGCCGCCTAAGAGATTCCGGATCTCACCCATGGACAATTTCTGTCCGATGACATATTTCTGGAATTCCCGCTCCTGCTCTCTGTACTGTCTTGCCTCATTTTCCGTGATGTCCAGACGATCTAAGATCCGGTCCAGTTCCAACGCATTGCGTCTTTCATTCTCCAGAACATAACAGTAAATTGCCCGGAACGCCAGTGCTTTCGTATCTATGACACGGTCAAAGGTCCACTCGTAATCGATCAGTGTCCAGTGATCCCCGTCCACCAGAATATTGGCAAAGATCAGGTCAAAATCCGCTACCGGAACTTCTTCCCCGAATCCTACCCTCTCCAGATACTCCGCAAACAGGCTGTGGAATCCTTCGATATCCTGTCTGTCCAGACATTCATCCATCAGTTCTGACAACGGTCTGCCCGATACGAATTCAAATTCCGCATAAGGGATGCCGTCCTCTTCTCCCGGATGACAGACATTAACGTCCAGCCGGCTTCCGGCATAACGTCCTTTTAATTTTTCATACGCTTCCATCATATGGCGCACATGCGCCTCGGCTTCTTTGGTCAGCGGATATTTCCGCACGATCCGATTCCCCCGGTCATCCCGCAGGATCTCCGTACGGATGCGGAAGCTTTCCGCACGGTCGTTGGAATATCTGACATATTTCAGGTCCAGAGGCTTACCGATCACTGCCAGATAAGAATTGGAAAATACAGAAAAAAGCCCCTCTTCCACGATTCCGTCAAAAGCACTTTTTTCATCGAATAACAACATTCTGTCACGGTCGAAATTCCGCAGATTATTGGACAGTTCTCCCCGGCCCGGCAGATATGCATCCGAATAGACCGTGGTCATGAATTTATAATCGGGATACGGATAATAAAAACTGCGTTCTCCCACACCGCAGGCATCGAAGATCTTCTCCAGTTTTTTCCGGGAAAAAGTACGCACGACGCCGCCGTTCGGATAATTTTCAATTCCGGAAAACCAGTCTCCCAGGTGATCTTCCTTGCAGCCCGCAAAATATTTCAGCCCGTATTTGTTCTCAATAGCGATAACGATTCGTCCACCCGGTGCCAGATGCTTTTGCAGAATTTTCAGAAAATCTTCATAAGGTGTGCTGCCGCCTATGTAAGCCTGACCGTACTCGAAGACACCAATGAGGCAGATATAGTCATAATCTGCGGGCAGATCCGGTTCCACATCCGTAAAATTGCCTATGTGGATCGTCACATTTTCACTTTCACTGTGCCGGTACGCATTGATCAGACTGCGCTTTTTTGAGAGATCCACGCAGGTCACCGATCCGGCTTTCCGGGAAAGGGCTCCTGTAATGGCTCCGCAGCCGCTGCCTACTTCCAGCACTTTGTCCGTCTTTTTGATTGGAAGAAAATCCACGATATTTTCCCGCAGAGCCGACAGATGATACAGGATCGGCCAGCTTTTTCTCTCTGCGATGATCCGGTCATATTCCACGGTACTGTATTTTTTTACAATCTCCAGAATCTCGTCTTCCACACTGCCGTCACAATAATAATCCTCTCCGGGATACTTATCCAGATTCAGTGTTACTTTGCCGATGGTCTCTGTCATTCTTTATTTCTCCTCCGCATCCCACACTTTCGTGTTGGAATCCATATCATAATAGCCTACGGTGTTTTTATCGGATACTACTGTAATATTCAGGGCATCATACAGTCTGTGATAGACCTCAAAGGTATCCTGATTGTACCCCGTCACTCCCAGAGACAGCAGATATTCTCCGCCCTGCAGATTCATCTTCTGTGTAAAAGTCACATTTTTCACATCACCTGGTTCCACACTGTCTAAGAACGCCTTCTCGATCATGGTATTGGTACCGGTGATCTCCACACCGATAACATTTTTCACGGAAAATGCAAAAATCGGTGCCGGTATAGGATCCATAAACCGGACCTTCATATGGATGGTAAACATTGTCCCCTTCAGAATGGCATTGGTAGGCACACCCCTGTCATCCGTAATGTAAAATTCTTCGATCTGTGCCTGCTTTGTACCGTATTCCAGGGCATTGGGATTCTGTCCCTTCGCCTCCGCGGAAGCCTCAGCAGCATCTTTGGCTGCGCCATCCGCCTTTTTCGCAGCGGCTCTCTGCAGATCTTCATCATCTAAGAGATTCTCCGATTCCTCACCGGCATTTTCGGATTCATCGTACTGTCCCACCAGTACCCGTTTATAAGTATCGATCATGGCCTTGGGGCTGCCTTCTCCCAGAATATTTCCCTGGTTCAGCAGATAGACGCGGTCGCAATATTTACTGATACTGCTCAGATCGTGACTGACGAAGACGATCGTCTTTCCCATTTTCTTGAATTCTTCGAATTTATGATAACATTTTGCCTGGAAAAATACATCACCGACGCTCAGAGCCTCATCTACGATCAGGATCTCCGGCTCAATATTGATCGCCACTGCAAACGCCAGGCGGACGAACATACCGCTGGAATAGGTCTTTACCGGCTGATAGACATAGTCTCCGATATCCGCAAAGCTTAAGATCTCCGGCAGCTTTGCCTCGATCTCTTTTTCGGAAAATCCCATCATGGTACCATTCAGATAGACATTCTCGATACCGTTGTATTCCATATTGAAGCCGGCACCCAGCTCCAGCAGAGCGGAGATACGCCCGTTGACCAGCACCCGTCCGGAAGTCGGATTCAATACTCCGGTGATGATCTTCAGGATGGTGGACTTACCGGAACCGTTGGTACCGATGATTCCCACGGTTTCCCCCTGATAGATCTTCATACTCACGCCTTTCAGGGCATAATGGAGCTTATGTTTGGTTTTTTTACCGAATCCGAAAGCTTCCTTCAGACGGTCCGAAGGTTTATCATATAATTTATAGATTTTCTGGACATTATCAACTTCAATTGCCAGTTTTCTCTTATCCTGCATAATGTCTTAATCCTTTTCTTTCAGTGTTACACTGTCTTTATGGTACCACATGGCCAGAGAACGGTTGGCCTCATTGTCCGCATCCTCGGAGATTTCTCCCATGCACAAAAACCACGGGCGGAACTGATAGGCCGGCAGCTGCACATCTTTTTCCGGTCCGGACAGAATAGCCACCCGCTCCAGATATTCCTGATGAAAATTATAAGCCTCCCCGGTGTGCACATAATAATACGCTCCATAGGACGAATAATGTCCCGCCTGATTGGATGATGCCCGGAAGATCACAAGACATGCCACACCGATCAGCACATAAAACCACCAGGCTGCTGCGCCGTTTCGTATGGCCCACTTCTGTATCGTCAATTGCCCGGTTGTCTGCTCCGCTCTTTTCTCCAGTAACTGTCGCAGCCACCCGATCCAGTAGATCTCATTCAGAAATAAAAGCAGCAGATAGGTGATTTTTACTGCATTCAACGTTCTGGACAGTCCCGCATGTCCCAGGGAATACAGGCTCGGTGTATAGCCGGTCGCATACAGACAGAAGGACAAGGCGAGTACGATCCCCGGATAACGAAAACGGTAATCCGTGCTTTTCACTGCCTGCCAGATCATAGGTACCAACAATAACATCACCATCAGAACCACCGGTCCGGTATATTCCGGAATGTGTTTCACGGCTTCCAAAAATGATCTGCCGATGGACTCCAGCGGTCCGTAACCCCAGCCCACATAGCTGCGGGCACGTACGGAATTTCCCGGAGCCGCCACATTCAGGCCGAAGCCTATGATATACACCAGCGTAGACGGCAGCAGCCACAGCCCCGTCCTGCGCCGTTCCACTACCACGCTGACCAGAAGGATGGTCAGAAGACACAATAATCCCTGCAATGCCGTGACGAAATTGCTTCCCGCCGTAATCATGGCAAGCAGAACCGATGCAGTGAATAACAGACCTTTCGCGGTTCTGCCCTCTGCTCTCTCCAGGCAGATGGCCACAGACAAAAACAAAAGTCCGAAGCCATGCATTCCCACATAGTGGATCCCGCCGTTATACCAGTAGAAGCCGCTCTGCGCGGAATAGATAAACATAAATTCCGCTATGGTGATCACTGCCTGAATTGCCAGGCTGCTCCATTGCTCCATTCGGAAGACTTTCCGCAGGATCACGTGGGTAAACACCATGCTTCCCGCCAAAAGCAGTAACAGAATGAACACCGGTCCTAAGAAATAATACTGCTCTCCCCAGACAGCCGGCATCAGTGTCATGAAAAAAAATAGAAGAATAGGTTCCCTGCCATGCATACCACTGGGTTCTGGAGCAGTCCAGTGCGCCGGAGATCGCCGCCCATTTCGACTGCTCCTGCTCCATGGCAGCTCTGGCAAATCTTCCAAAGTTATAGTCGTCATAATAAGGAACCGCATAAATCGTCAGTCGAAACAGTGGGATCAGTGCTAACAACAGCAGTCCGCAACAGCCCACTGCCAGCAGTACCCTGCCCGGCTTCCATAACAATATTTTTCTTATCTTTTCAAGAGCACCCTTCAATTACTTTCACCCTTTCTGTTTCCCCCACAACAGTTCCGTAATGCAGTACCCCGTTCCTTGAGCTCTCGGAATTGCAACAATCCATCGTACTATAGCACATCTGCGAAATGCACTTTCAGTCTCTTAAAGATCACAGCACCCAGTCCGAACAATACCACCGTCACGATCCAGAAATACATCGTGGAGAAGAAATCCCGGAAAAACCATTCTTTCTCGTAGATCGCACTGCGGTAGCCATTCACGATATAGACCAGCGGATTCAGCTTCAGGATCATGATCCACTCCGGAGACAGCGCGTCCAGATTCCATAAGATCGGAGTGGCCCACATGCCGATCTGCAATCCGATGCTGATGATCTGGGACAGATCCCGGAAAAACACCACTACCGCACACGTGGTGTAGCTGAGTGCCAGCACAAATATAAACAGGCAAAAACTGTAATAAATGATCTGTATAGTGTAGATTGTAGGGTAATAGCCGTAAATAGCCGCTACGATCAACAGGAGACACACGAAAAATACATGGATAAAAGTAGCCGCAATAATCTTGATGATCGGCAGGATGCTGATCTTAAATACTACTTTTTTCACCAGATAGTTGTACTCTAAGAGTGCATTGGTGCCGTTGTTCAGTGCCTCACTGAAGTAGAACCAGGGCACCAGTCCCGCTGTCAGGAAAAGTACAAAAGGCACTTCCACGCCCTCCCGCAGGGGTGTGCTGGTATTTCCCATGATCTTGTCGAAGACGATGTAATACATCGCCACGGTTACCACCGGCTGTGCCATCGCCCAGACCGCGCCCAGGTAAGAACCCGCATATCTCTTTTTAAAATCGTTTTTCGCCAGCTTCCAGATCAGATGTCTATTCTGGAATAACTCTACCGGCAGTCCGGTAAATTTATCGTACCAGTGGATAAACGCAAAGCATGCCGCCGCAATGACAACGCAGGAGATGATCTTTTTCGCCAGCTCCTGGCTTTGATCCACAGCAGGTCCCGGATTCTTATGGAACACGATGAGCAGAGCCATGATCACTGCCGCTGTCACGAACAGGGCAATACCTGTTTTCTTACTGATTTTCACACTTTTTTTCATGCTCTTTTTCCTTCATGTACTGTTCCAGAGTGCCCCACTTGGTATCCTTCTCGGATAATATCAGTTCCATACCTTCGGGGATGGGCCATTCCACACCGATATCCGGCGTGTTATATGCAATACCGCCCTCATCATCCGGATGATAAAAATCGGTACATTTGTAGCAAAACTCTGCGTAATCGGACAGTACCAGAAATCCATGCGCGAAATTTTTCGGAATAAAGAACTGCTTCTTGTTCTCCTCAGACAAAAGTACACCATACCACTGCCCGAAAGTTTTGGAGCCTTCCCGCAGATCCACAGCCACATCATAGACTTCTCCGCGGATCACACGTACCAGCTTGTCCTGCGGAAAATGCTTCTGAAAATGAAGTCCTCTGAGAACTCCTTTTTTAGAAGCAGACTGATTATCCTGTACAAACACTTCCGGGATTCCCGCTGCTTTAAGATCATTGTAATTATAAGTCTCCATGAAATACCCTCTGGCATCACCGAATACCGTGGGGGTAATGATCTTCAATCCTTCGACTTCACATGTTTCTACTGTTATCTTGCCCATTTATTTCATCCTCACTCTTTATTATTTTCATTCATAGGTGATATTCATATCGACTCTGCCTTCGATACCGTCCACTTTTCCCTTGGAGGTATACTGCCAGGTCTTGTAATATCCCTGATATAACGGCACACTGCGGTACTCCGCAAGCCAGATATGATAGTTCTCCAGTCTGGCGGTCTGCAGATTATTGTTGTACCAGTTGCGGCTGGCATAGACGCCTGCTGTATATCCGGCATTTTCTACCGTCCGGCAAAAAGCCTCACATACCAGGGTTCTGGTCTCCGCATCCAGTCCGTCCGCCCGGCCGTTTCCTCCGGCACCCTCCGTATCAATAAATACAGGATAGCTCAGTTGGAAATCACGGATCAGCTCCAGCACGGCAGAAGCCTCTTCCACCGCCTCTTTCTCATCTGTAGCCTGGGTAAAAAAGTACACGCCCACCGGAATCCCAGCGGCTGTTGCACCTTTCATGTTGGCGACAAACTGTGGATCCTCCACCAGACTTCCCGTAACCGAACCGCGGTAGCCCGCACGAACGATGGCAAACTGCACTCCGGCATTTTTCACCTTATCCCAGTCGATAGTGCCGTTCCACTTGGACACATCGATGCCGACCTTCGCATTGCCGGATGTAGTCTGCAGCTTTTGGATCTCGGTCTTGTCCGCATCTGCCAAAGCTCCTGCCACAGCACTGTCCTCGGCATCCGCATCGACTTCATCCTCTGTCTTGATCAACAGAGAAATATCATCAATGGCCAGATATTCCACTTTTTCTTTTACATGCACTTTGGTCTCGGTGATGGGAACTTTATATCCTTCGATGGGTAACAGTTCCATATAATAATCGCCGGAATCCAGATCAGCAATGTAGATCACGCCGTCCTGATCCAGATCCTTGTAATCTCCCAGACCGTCCACCCGGACATAGAAACTCTCTCCGGTCACCGGTACACCTTCATTGTCCACGATCTGGATACGCAGATCCTTTTCCACGGAAGTCGCCACCAGTGACAGGCGGTGGCTGTTATCTTTCGCCGCCTCCAGGATTGGATTCACATCCGGATCAAAAAACGTATTATCTTTTAAAAAGGCTTTCAGGTCGTTGCCGATCCTGCCATCCGCTTCCGCGGTGTCCGTCTCCCCGGTGCCTTCCGGCACGGGATCCACTGCTTCGCCGTCACCTGCATTCTGCGCTCCGGACACCTCCGTGTTCTGGCCGGATGTGGGGGACAGTTGTTCCCTGTTCACATACATTACCGCCAGTGCCACCAGCAGGATCACCGCCATGGAGGCCAGGATCCCCATTTTCCGCAGCTTAGAGTCCATTTGCTACCTCTACCAGATATTTACCGTAATTCGTCTTCAGCAGCGGCTCTGCCAGTGCCAGCAGCTGCTCTTTATCAATAAATCCACGTTTGAAAGCGATCTCCTCGATACAGGAAATATACAATCCCTGTCTCTTCTGGAACGCTGCCACGAAATCTGCCGCATCCAGAAGTGCATCGTGATTGCCGGTATCCAGCCATGCGAATCCACGACCCAGAGTCTCTACCTGCAGGGTTCCTCTGTTCAGGTACTCGTTATTAATACTGGTGATCTCAATCTCACCTCTTGCGGAGGGCTTTACGTTCTTCGCAATCTCCACTACATCGTTATCATAGAAATACAGTCCGGGAACTGCATAATTGCTCTTGGGATGCTCCGGCTTCTCCTCGATAGAAAGTGCCTTGCCGTTCTCATCGAACTCCACTACACCGTATTCTCTGGGATCGCGCACATAATAACCGAAGATGGTCGCGCCTTTTTCTCTGGCGGCTACTTTACGAAGCACTGCCGAAAAGCTCTGCCCGTAGAAAATATTATCTCCCAGTACCAGTGCCACTCTGTCGTTACCGATGAATTCCGCTCCGATGATAAAAGCATCCGCGAGGCCACGGGGTTTGTCCTGCACCGCATACTCGAGACGCATGCCCAACTGACTGCCGTCTCCCAATAACTCTTTGAATACCGGAAGATCTCTCGGGGTGGAAATGATCAGCACCTCTCTGATATCTGCCAGCATCAGGGTTGACAGGGGATAATAGATCATCGGTTTATCGTACACCGGCATGATCTGCTTGGATATTGCTTTTGTCAGGGGATAAAGTCTGGTTCCGGAACCTCCCGCCAGTATAATTCCTTTCATAAAAACCTCCTTAAAATACTTGTTTTTTAACACACCGAATGGGAACGACGTTCATCGTTCCCATTTAGCAGATATTCTTTACTTTTCCTCATACATTTCATTGTAGTATTTCTGGTAATCGCCACTGGTCACATTGTTCATCCAGTCTTCATGCTCGAAGTACCAGGCGATGGTCTTGCGGATGCCTTCCTTGAACATGGTCTCGGGATACCAGCCGATCTCTGCCTTGATCTTGTCCGGCGCGATCGCATATCTTCTGTCATGTCCCTTACGGTCTTCCACGTAAGTGATCAGATCGTTGTTGATATGTGCCTTGCGGGGATCGGAATCGGGAAGCATCTCCTGTAAAGTCTCGATGATAATATGGATGATCTCGATGTTCTGCTTCTCGTTGTGTCCGCCGATATTGTAAGTCTGGAACAGTCTTCCCTGCTCCTGTACCATGTCGATGGCCTTCGCATGATCCTCTACATACAGCCAGTCGCGGACATTTTTGCCGTCTCCGTATACCGGAAGCTTCTTGCCGTGAAGGGCATTGTTGATGATCAGAGGGATCAGCTTCTCGGGGAACTGGAAAGGACCGTAATTGTTGGAGCAGTTGGTGATATTGGCAGGAAAATGATAGGTATCCATGTATGCCTTCACCAGCATGTCCGAGCTTGCCTTACTGGCGGAGTAAGGACTGTGGGGATCGTAAGGCGTGGTCTCATAGAAGAAAGCATTGTCATCATCGGGAAGAGATCCGTAGACCTCATCCGTAGATACATGCAGGAACTTTTTGCCAGCCTTGAAGCTGCCGTCCGGAAGCTCCCAGGCTGCCTTGGCACAGTTTAACATCACTGCGGTACCCAGCACGTTGGTCTGTACGAAGATCTCCGGGTTACGGATACTTCTGTCTACATGGCTTTCGGCTGCGAAATGTACCACGCGGTCAATATCGTTCTCCGCGAAAATTTTGCCGATGGCTTCCTTGTCGCAGATATTTGCCTTCACGAAAGTGTAATTGTCACGCTTCTCCACATCCTTGAGATTCTCCAGGTTTCCCGCATAGGTCAGGGCATCCACATTAATGATACGGATCTCGTTATCGTATTTTTTGAACATGTAATGAATGTAGTTGGAACCGATAAAACCGGCACCGCCTGTTACCAGATAAGTTCTCATTTTCTCTCCGTTCTGCGCAGGTGTGCGCATTTTGCTATAGATAGTGATATTCTACCATAAAATAAAGGGGATATCAACACGGCTTCTCCGCACTTCGTGCTCTCGAATCCGTGACACCCATTCGCATTCCGGACTATCGTCCTACTTGCTCATGTGTGTTTGATTTGCTAATAAAGCACCAGAACCGCCTGCGAGCAGTCGGTCTTGGCTTTATTGCAAATCTTAATATCCCAGGTAGCTGATATTTAAATCGACTTTGCCGCTGATACCGCTGACTTTTCCGTCGGATCTGTACTGCCACAGATCATATCTGCCGGTATAGGTCGGGGTCTTGGCATACTGTGCCAGCCAGATCTTGTAACCGCTCAGAGCACCTGCATCCATCTTGGATGTCAACCATGTCTTGTTGGCATAGACACCGGGAGTATATCCCGCATTCTTGATCGTGTTGCAGAATGCCTTGCAGACTGCGGTTCTGGTAGCAGAATCGATGGCATCGCCTCTTCCGCCGCTGCCTTCCACATCCAGGAATACCGGATAAGAAATCTTATATCCGCTGATGCGGTCCAGTACCATGGATGCTTCCTGTACTGCTTCTACCTCATCCACTGCCTGCGTGAAGAAGTATACACCTACCTTAAGACCAGCTGCCGTAGCTCCCTTGATATTGGTCTTGAACTTGGGATCCTCGATCAATGCTCCCTGAGATGATCCACGGTATCCCACACGAATGATCACATAATTCACTCCGGAATTCTTAACCGCATTCCAGTCAATGCTGCCGTTCCACTTGGACACATCAATGCCCATAGTACCTGATCCCACTACCAGGGAACCGTCACTTGCGAAGTTATATTTTGCACCCTGGATGACCTGCTCACCGGTCACCTTGCTGCCGTCTGCCTTGAAGAAATATACCTTACCGTCTAACGTCTGCCATCCGGTATATCTGGCCTCCTCCATGAGGAAAAACTTTGTGGCAGTGTAATAATCCGCATAAGCTGCTGCCCGGTATTGGTTGTCACCGATGGATACATACAGCTGTCTGCCGCTGGTATCCTTTAACGGTGTTTTTGTATCCTCTCTGGGATTCACATCGCCCGCTACCGTAACTGTAAAGGTGGCTTTTGCTTCCGCGCTGCCCTCCTTATATGTGACAGTGATGGTTGCGGTTCCTTTTTTCACACCGGTAACGGTGATCGTTTTGCCACTTACAGCTACCGTGGCAATATTCTTATCTCCGGAATCTGCCGTTATGGTTCCGCTTCCGCTGACAGAGGCTGTTACAGCAGCCGTAGATTTCGGATAAACGGTTACAGCTGTCTTATCCAAAGTAATCTTGATTCCATTAGTGACCTTCACTGCCAGATCCAGTGTCTTAGTCTCAGTTCCCATCGTTACGGTGACTGTGATCTTCGCATCACCGGCTGCTACACCTTTCACTGTGATCTTACCGTTTGCATCTACCGCCGCAGTGGCTGCTTTATCATTGGAGTTTGCAGTAATCGTATAAGTTGCACCTGTGAAATTTGTAACTTTAACCTGTGCTGTTGCTTCTTTTCCTGCTTCTACGTTCAGGGATGCCGGTTCCAAAACAGCGGTCGGCTTTTGGACTTCCGTAACAGTAACTTCCCAGGTACAGGTCTTCTGTGTGCTTCCTACCTGTGCATATGCTGTAGGAAGGCTGCCGCCTCCCACGGACTGCGACTCACCTGAGGAGCTACCATCTTCCCCTGTTCCTCCTGTAGATGTACCGGTCGTTTCTCCCGGAGCCGGTGTTGTAGGGGTCGTCTCCGGTGCTGTTGGGGTCGTCTCCGGTGCTGTTGGGGTCGTCTCCGGTGCTGTGGGGGTCGTCTCCGGTGTCGGTGTAGGTGTAGGTGTCGACGTAGGTGTAGGAGTCGGCGTAGGTGTAGGAGTCGGCGTAGGAGTCGGCGTAGCACTGCCAGCCTCCGTATACGTACAAGTGATCGTTACAGGTCCACCTGCCTTCACGCCGGTAACCACACCATTATTTACACTGGCCACCGCCGCATTATCGCTGCTCCAGCTAACAACCGTGGCTCCTGCCGGCGGATTCAGCTGCTTGGTCTCTCCTACCTTGATACTTATCTGTTCATTTGCTATGCGCAGGAATCTTCCACTATAAGCCGTCTGTTTTTCCGGATTTACCACGGTATCTTTTGTTACCTCTCTATAAGTAGGAGGTAATTTCTTACTTTCTACCCACTGCACGGTATCTTCCAGAATAGACTCCACCACAGTATCATTTTTCATGGTGTCCTCTTTTGCCGCATTGACCTCGGATTCCTTCTTGATCTCGTTTGCCACATCGACCTTTTTATAAGCGATATCCTTTCTGACTTCTACCTTCTGGGTACCGGTAGGCAGTGTGTAATCCTTATATTTTTCATCGGTCAGGGTATTTACCGCTACCGTATAGTTGCCGGGGGTAATGCCCTTCTTGTAGATAATACCGTCCATGTCATCATCGGTCCAGGTATCGGATTTACCTTTGGGATCCGTGATCGTCACGCTGAAAGGTACATTGGAGATCAGTTTACCGCTCTTTTTATTGGTAAATTTGATCTTTAGATCCTTCTGCACGGAGACCAGTTCCAGTTCAACGGTACCACCGTTGGTATACTCGGCCTCATCATATTCTTTTTGTTCCTCATTCTCATCATCGACTGCATTGGCTGCTGCGATCTTCGCAAGCTTTGCATCTGCCACTGCCAGCATACCCTGCTCACCGATCATCTGGATGCCGTCCAGCTGGCTGCCCACACTGACGAACTCCGATACCTGATGATCCACCATACGTGCGCTGGCATATACACTGCCTGTCACAATGGCCAAGATCAGCACTGCCACACCGGTTGCCGTCATAATGCGGTCCATGGTACTCATGTTCAGGAATTTGGTCCAGATAGCAGCTATTTTATTGCCACCCTGCTTTTTACTCTTTTTCCCTTTACCGCCACGAGCAGGTGCCATATCATCGTCGGCGTAATATTCTTCGCTGTCCTGGTCTCCGATATACTCCTCGTCGTCGGCATAGTACTCTTCGCCATCCTCGTCTCCGGTGTACTCCTCGTCGTCGGCATAGTACTCTCCGCCGTCCTCGTCTCCGGTGTACTCCTCGTCGTCGGCATAGTACTCTCCGCCGTCCTCGTCTCCGGTGTACTCCTCATCGTCGGCATAGTACTCTCCGCCGTCCTCGTCTCCGGTGTACTCCTCGTCGTCGGCATAGTACTCTTCGCCGCCCTCTTCTCCGGTGTACTCCTCATCGTCGGCGTAGTACTCTCCGCCGTCCTCGTCTCCGGTGTACTCCTCATCGTCGGCGTAGTACTCTCCGCCGTCCTCTTCTCCGGTGTACTCCTCATCGTCGGCGTAGTACTCTTCGCCGTCCTGCTCTTCATCCCAATCGTAACCATCCTGTACGTCTTCTTCCCAGTTACGGTCCGGACGTTTTGTATGGTTAAATAATTTTTTCATTTTATCTATCCCTTCTGCTCATAATTCTTCAATGTACTTCAGTGTAACAATTCCGTAACATTATAACATTCTATTTCCGCCGCTTCAAGCTGTTCGTCCATTTCTTCAGAATTTCTTAAATCTTTCTAATATTGTGGACTTTCTTTCCGTATAATAGTAAAATCAGAATAACTCTTTTTACCACTTAAAAACAGATACTTGAAACGGAGAGATGGAATGAAACGAGACGAACACGTGAATGACATGCCTGATATTGAGATTATAGACCTGGAAAATGAAACTGTGCAAGACACAGATTTTGGGAAATCCGATATTTCCGATGATTTCGAGGGGAATCCGGATGATGAATATGAAGAAAATGACCGGGAAGAGGAGGAAGAGGAACATCCCGCTCCTAAGGGTATCCGGCGTTTTCTGAATCTTCATGTCCTTTTTGCCCTGGTATTGCTTGTAGTGGTAGGTCTGCTGGGTTATCGCATTACGCATTGGGGACAGCGGGTAAGCCAGTCGGATATTTTCAAGGACGGACAGGGATCCTATGATGACAGCTGGGATTCTATTCTCCCTCTGACCGATGAAAATGGTAAAATGATAGTAAATGATGCTTCTAATATTGTCGTGTTCGGAAATGCACCCTTTGCCGATGACCGCGGTTCTTCCGACAATCTGGCCAGCCTGATTGCCAAGGAGACCGGTGCTACCGTATACAACTGTTCCATCAGCGGAAGTTATCTGGCCGCGCAACACACCAATTTTGATTCCACCCTTGCCCCTATGGATGCTTACTGTCTGTATTGGCTGGTGAATCTGGCCGCCGGAGTTCCCCTGGACGGCTATTACAATGATGCTGCAGAAGCTTTGGGTGACAAGACTCCACCCGAAGCGGAAGAAGTCGTAAACACTCTGAAAACCCTGGATTTCAACACCATTGATACCGTGGCGATCATGTATGATGCCACCGATTATCTGATGGGAAATGCTATGTATAATGATGACAATCCTACGGATCCTACGCAGTTCACCGGCAATCTGGAGGCAAGCCTCGAAGTCCTGCAGCGTCTGTATCCGCAGATCCGTATTATTGTAATGTCCCCTACTTACGCATATGCAATAGATGAGGATGGCAATTATGTAAGTTCCGATATCTATATTTATAATGGTCGCGATGTTTTATCCACTTATGTGATCAAAGAATGTTATTCCTCCAACCTTCACAGTGTTTCCTTTATGGATAACCTGTACGGAAGCATCACAGAAGATAATGCCAAGGAATACCTGACCGATAACCTGCATCTGAACGTAAAAGGACGAAAGCTCATCGCCAAACGTTTTGAGTACTTCCTGAACTACTATTCCAAGGGTTACGCTTCACAGGAATAATAAATAGAATCGTTGATCGCATACTTCTGCCACCCGGATGCCAATGATATGCTCCTGTCAAATAGACAGCGGGCATATCAATTCCCGGGTGGTATTTTTTGTTTTTGGTATTTTGGGCTTTTTTGGCTTTTGGTATTTTTGCTTTGATGTTCCGGTCTTTACCGTCTGAAATTCATTTTGTGCTGTAGAAGCAGTAAATTTGAAGTGATTTTCTTTTGCAGTGACTGATAATTACTGCCGGAATGGAAGCATCCTATGTCGAAGCAGTAATTTTAACAACTATCTCAGGCATTTTTCGATATAAATACTGCCTGGATTTCTAAAATCACTTTCCTGACGGTAATATACTTGTCTTACTAACTTGAGAATTACGAAAGCAGAGCAGAGCACAGGCATAGTGAGGACAGCGATGGGAGATTGCGCACAAATCGCTGTCTTATTCGTTATGCGGGGCTTAATCATCAATTATGGTCAATAAAGCCCCGATAGTTTTCGTTACGCGGGGCGTGATCATCAATTTTAGTCAATAAAGCCCCGATAGTTTTCGTTACGCGGGGCGTAATCATCAATTTTAGTCAATAAAGCCCCGGCAGCTTTCGCTATACGGGGCGTGATCATCAAATTTAGTCAATAAAGCCCCGATAGTTTTCGTTATGCGGGGCTTAATCATCAATTATGGTCAATAAAGCCCCGATAGTTTTCATTGCGCGGGGCGTGATCATCAAATCTTGTGTGTAACGCCCCATACCTTGGTTTAAGGGCACAGATGAGCTTCTTCCTGTCACCTGTGCCCACGCTGAGGTGGGAGGTTTCCAACAGAAAAGGACTGCACTCCCGGGCGTAGATGCGGCGGAGACTGTGAGATTTTCTTGGAAAGTGGTTGAGCCGCA
>OKWR01000649.1_pt1 | contig 32792 bp, 23 predicted proteins | sample 1607101 | NCBI WGS metagenome assembly OKWR01 (sample SAMN04414076, study PRJEB24778) | human gut metagenome | material: faecal | host: Homo sapiens
TTGCGCCGAAGGAATCGCGAGCAGAACTTCCAGTTCTGCTCTGCGATCATAGCTACTTTGTGACGCCTGCGGCACAAATAGCAGTGCGAAAAATAAGCGATCACGCTTATTTTTTCACACTACTCCTCAATTTAAGCCAAACCGGCACCTTCTAAAACCGATAATACAAAAAGCTGCTTACACCGCTTAATGACACCACACACCAGATCATCAAAAATGCCGTCACGAACATCGTTTTCCCATTCGGTTCAAAGCTCTTTTCCCGCTCACCTGCGTTGCGTGCAAAAAAGACGATCCAAAGCGCCACTGCCAAAAAACCAAAGCATAAGTACAGCTCGCTTCCCGGCAGACGATCCAGATGTAAAATCTTGATCACATACCAAAACTCTTCCAAATTGAACGCCTCTGTGATCTGAACCGCCGGAGCTGCAAAGCCACCGCCGATTAACCGTCCGACAAACTCACCTGCCTGTAACAGATTTGCAGAACGGAACAGCATCCATGTAAAGTTCAAAAACAGGAAGGTCAGAGCGACGCAAAGCACATGTTGGACTATAGAAAGTACGTCGGATTTTTTCGTTCCACTTTGAACATGCGCATCCGCCGCACACTGCTGCCGTGGCTGCTTTCGCTGCCATGCCCGAGTAACCAGATACAGCGCACCATGCAGCGCTCCCCACAGGACAAAGTTCCAGCCTGCGCCGTGCCAGATTCCGCTGACCAGAAATACAATAAATAAGTTCAAATACATCCGCGCTGTACCTTTCCGGTTGCCGCCCAGCGGAATGTATACATATTTTCTCAGAAAACGGTTCAACGTAATATGCCAGCGTTTCCAAAATTCAATGATGTTGGACGCCTTGTAGGGAGAATCGAAGTTCACCGGCAGCTCCATGCCAAGCATATGAGCAATGCCCCGCCCCATATCGCAATAGCCGCTGAAATCGAAGTACAGCTGCAGCGTATAAAACAGCATCACCAGCCAGGCATCCGTGCCGGACATCCCTGCCACATTGCCATAGCCTGCATCCACCGCCTTGCCGAAGGTATCCGCAAGCAGCACCTTTTTTGACAGCCCCAGCGCAAACAGATGCAGTCCGCCTGCAAACTTTGCCCAATCCAGACGCTGCCGACCGATTTGCCGATACTGCGGCAGCATTTCCTGTGCATTAACAATCGGTCCGGACGACACATATGGGAAAAAGGAAACGAACAGGACATATTCCCTCAGGCTGCACGCCCCAACCTCTCCTTTATAAGCATCTGCCAGAAATCCAATCTGCTGAAAGGTAAAAAAACTGATGCCAAGGGGCAATGCAAGCTGCAGAATCGGATCCTCCAGTCCTTTCATCTGACTCCAGCCAGCCGATATTGCATTAAAATATTTAAAAAAGCAAAGTAATGCAAGATTTCCTGCAATTCCAATTCCTAACAAGAGTCTTTTCCGGGAGCTGTCACGTTCCATCCCATACTCTGCGCGCTCCATAGCACTCCCGGAAACACGCTCTGTAACACGCCTAATGCCACTCTCTATGGCGCGAAAAAAAGCATAATTCCATGCAATACTGCCCAGCAGCAGCAACAGATAATACGGACTCGCTGCTCCGTAAAACCACAGGGAAAAGGCAATCAGCCAGAGCTGCAAAAGCTTCTGGCGCTTTAGCCCCCAGAAGCCCAGCAGACACAGCGGAAAGAACAGCAGGATAAAAATATATGACTGAAATAACATACTCAGCTCTCCACTTCGATCACATGGTTTCGTTTTTCATAGCCTGCTGTATTCAGCTTCCAGACACTGTTTCCAGCCTCATCCTCCGAACACTTTTCAAAGCCCAGCTCTCCGTAGAATTTCCGTACCATGTTGTTTTTCGCCGTCGGATAATAGTATCCGTAAATTTCTTCGATTCCTGCTTCCTGACACCGTTCCACAAGCTCATCCAGCATTGCAAGCTCCATATCCCGTTTCAGGACGCGGCAGCTCATCAGCCACAGACGGATATGCGCTGCTTTCTCTTCCTTTTGGGCGATCACAACAGAAACAACGCCGTTATCCCCGAACTTATCCTCCAGTTTTCCATATAAGGTAATATAAGAATCATCCGCCGCCATTTGTTCAATCTGTGCCTGTGTCATACGCTGAGTCGTTAAATTGAACTGATTGCTCTTATTGGTCAGCTGTGCGATTCTTGCCATGTAAACCGGTTCAAAGCTTCGAATCGTGGCTTTCATATCCAGGGATCTCAAATACTCTGCATAGTCCGCAAAGGATGCCTGCGCCTTTTCGCGCTTCAAATTCGCCTGATACATCTCATTTCGCTTGCGGTCATCCTCCGAAAGCGACGTCACTTCAAAATAACCACCGCGATCCAGCACGCGGATATAATCCTCCGGTTTGCCGATCTCGGGCGCAGTCACGCCGGGTGCCTGCTGCCGCACAATCTCCCGCTCTGCCGGATTATCATCTGCAAACACAAGGCTGTCCGGCAAAATGTTCAGCTGATGCGCAATTTCCAGAATATTCCGGCTCTTCGGCTCCCAGTTTGCCGCAATGATCAGGAAATCCTCCGGCTTCAACACCCCTGCCGGATGATTCAAGCCTGCAAGTGCATTTTCCTCTTCATTCTTGGACGCGACGTTCAACATCACGCCATAGTCTTTCAGTGACTTCACATAGGACTGAAATTCCGCATAAACCTGTCCCAGATTCGTTTCCTGTCCAATTTCCAGATTTTCCGGACCGTCATCCCCGACAATGCCTCCCCAAAGCGTATTGTCCAGATCCAGCACCAGCGATTTTTTATTTTTTCCGTAAAGCGACTTCATAATATTCGCAACGTTGTGTGCCATCCATGGAATCGCCTTCAGGCACAAACTATACTTGTACATGTGCCAGAAAAACGGTGCAGACCATTCATCCAGACCATATACCGCCGACTGATAGCAGATATCGTTGATCAGGAAATTTTGATGCTCTGCCGCATAATCTGCAAACATCTGGTTCATCCGGTTCACATACCAGGTTCTGCCGTGAAAATCCGCACCATCCTGATTTCCCATCAAACGGTAATAGGGAAGTTCAAAGTTATCCTGAATGATCGGACAATGCCAGGTATCCGCCAGCTTCTCCCACATCACCTGAAAATGTTCAAATTCCGATCTGAGCTTGTCCTCCACCTGTTCCCGGGAATCCTTTACCTCCGGCAGACTGCGCAGGTTTCGAAAGCTCGTATGAATATAAACCAGATCCGGTCCAAACGCGTTCAATTCTTCATTGCCGAACATCGCATCTTCCCAGTACATTCCGTACTCCGATTCATAAAAGGTCGGTTCAATTCCCTGATTCAGCAAAAACAGCTCCAGAATCCGGATAATATCATGGGTCGTAGAGCCTCCCAGCACCGCGATCTTCTTCGGAATCCGCTGGGTGTTCTCCTCCAGCAGACGACGCTTCAAGCTTTTTGATTTTTTTAAAATATATTCACTGTCAAATGGATATTCCAGTTCGTGCAGCATAAGTGTGTTCCTTTCTGTGGTTCTGATACTCTTTATCATACTACAAATCCCTGCTTTTTAACAAGCAGGGATTCAACACGCTGTTTTTCACTGCTGTTCCCCGAACAGCTGATCATAATCATATGAGGTATAAAATGCCTTCTCTTTTGCAATGTAATCCTCATAATTTTCTTTTGTCAATTCATACTCGCCGGATTTCATCCATTGCAGGATCATATTGTTCACGTCACCCGTATAATGAGCACTGTCTACATAATAATCCAAATTACAGATCAGATCATAATTATTAAAAAAAGAAAAGAGACGAACGTTGTCAAATTGCAGTATCTTTTCAATTGCATATTTTTCCAGATCAATTCTGCGTTCCAGCACCGCAGTTCCATTCTGGTTTAACTGATCCCACCAGCAAATACTGTATGGAGGAAAAAAAAGATAAAATTCTACATCCGGATAGTCTTTGATTACCTGTAAAATATTTACGTCCAAATTTTCTTCCAGATAGCTCAGAAACTCTTCTGTTTCTTCCTGTGTAACCTCTTTGATCTCTTTTTCCGGCCGCATGTAATTTTTTAATATTTTTTCTTTTCCGTTCAGTCCCTGACTTCCGAAGCCCTCCTGTTTCACTTCTCCCTGAAATCCATTTTGAAAAGACTGAATTACCGATGGAATCAGATTATCCTTCCACACATCTTTGTTATAAAGATAATATACATCGTTAAATGGATTCTTATCATATAAATATTCTGGATATGACTCCCTACCTTTCCAGTTCGGATCCGATACAAACCACTCTGGGTCTACTGTCCGAACCACAAGCTTTAAATCAGGATGTGTCTCAAGTGCAGTTTTCAGACCTTCATTGATAACCTTATAACCTTCCCCAAGATAATATACATTCAGCGAATTTACGTTCAATATAGCGTCTACATTTTCCTTTCGGAAATTCATCGCCATAGACGTTCCAATCGTCAACGTATCATAATCAAAATGCTTTAATTTCCCATCATTGGAATATACATCAGCACCGCTCATATAGGAAATATAGGGCAGCGGTTTATGATAGTGATAAAAAGGATCTATCCATATCATAATTCCTGCCATCGCTGCGATAACAGATACAATTATTCCAATTATTTTGAAAAAATATTTTTTCTCCATTGTTTCCCCTGTTAAAAATTAAAATAAACAAACGAACTCACGCTGGAAAAACGCAAAACACATAACGCTATAATTCCTGCAGCAACAAAACCATGCCAAATTTTATACTTCATTTTTTCTACTGCTTCTTTGGCATTTGGAGCAATTAACAGAAAGACTAAAAATCCGATTATAGCTAAAAAGACGAGGATGTTGTACAAAACCGCATATTCCTCAACTCCTTTTCCTGCTATTCCAAAAAACTGAAACAGGTCTGGATTGATCGAAATTCCACCTTTTAAAAATGCACGGAAAACTTCTCTCAGTTCTTTCAGATCCGCTGTCCGGAAGATAATCCATGTAAAATTGATAAACAGCAGTGTCACGCTTCTTTTCAAAATCCGGGGAATCCTCTCCCCATAACATTTCAACGCCTTTGTCAATACCATAGCGACGCCATGAAGCGCTCCCCATAAAACAAACATCCAGCTTGCACCATGCCAGATTCCGCTGCACAGAAAAACGATCATCGTGTTGCAATAAGTTCTCAGTTTCCCTTTCCTGCTTCCGCCCAGCGGTATATAAATATATTTTGTCAGAAACCTGGTCAGCGAAATATGCCATCTTTTCCAGAATTCTACGACCGAATATGCTTTATACGGAGAATTAAAATTAACCGGTAAATCCAAATTCAGTATCCAGCTGATTCCAATCGCCATATCACTGTATCCGCTGAAATCAAAATAGATCTGGAACGAATAAAAAACGGTAATCAAAAACATACTCATACCGTTCAAGCCGGCAATATTCCCATATCCCCAATCCACAGCCTGTCCGAACATATCCGCCAGCAATACCTTTTTCCCAAGTCCGAATATGAACAGGAAAATTCCCCGATTGATCCTGTCCCAGTCGATCTCTTTACGTTTTTCACTTCTCAATATCGGAAAAAACTGATCCTGTGTCATAATCGGTCCTGATGAAATATGTGGGAAAAATGACACAAAAACCGTATATTCCAGCAGCGTACAGTTATCACATTCCCCTCTGTACGCATCCACCAGAAATGCGATCTGCTGAAATGTAATAAAACTGATTCCCAGCGGAACAATTAGCGTTCTGAAGCTATGCTCTGTATGAAAAATCCCATTCCAATTTTCAACAAAGAAATTGTAATATTTATAATAGAATAAAAGGAACAGATTTCCGGCAACCGCTCCAGCACAAAGCCACTTTCTTACTTTCTGATAACTCTTTTGATATTCCAGCCACACAAGAAGTCTGTAAACAGCGTAATTTACAAGCACTTCCAGGCTGAGGAAATATAGATATTTTACATTTCCATACGCATAAAAAACAAAGGACATCGCTGCCAGAAAAATATCTGCAAGTTTTATCTTCTTTTTTTTCAGAAGGACATAATAAACGATAAATAATACTGGAAAAAATGCGAACAAAAATAGATAGGACTGAAATGTCATAAGCCTTTCCTTTCTCGTTTTTGGAGCAATTCTACCACATTTCGAAAGATTTGTCACTGGATTTCATACTATCCATGTGCTATAATCACAATACTCTCATAATGTAAAGGACTTTTCACAAATGAAAAATTTACGAAACTACATTTTTATTCTGTTAATCAGTATTTTTGTTGGATTAGCTGCACTCTTTATTGTGTATTTACTTCCTACCGATCGCATGGAAGCTAATGTCCGCAGCTCCATCGATATTTTTTATACGGAAGGCGTTTATCCACAGCAGGCAAAGGGATATAAATCTTCCCAGCTCGACAATGAAACCGATGCGATCATGTTATTGGACGCCATCCATCCTGCCCAAAACCGTTCTGCGCTCGAAAATGCGCTGCGTGTTTCCAGAATTACGTTTTCCGATACTACGTCCTGCTGCATCGACCTGATTCAGTACGCATGGGAAAATAAAACTCCGGATCAGACTGTGGATTACACCCGCTACTGGCACGGATATCTGGTGTGGTTAAAACCGCTCCTGCTCCTGATGGATTATGCCGATTTGCGTATGTTAAATATGATGCTGCAGCTCCTTCTCTTACTGACCGTTATAAAATACTTTCTTCAAAAAAATTTAACCGGATATTTGTTTCCTTTTGCAATGTCGCTGATTGTCCTCAATCCGGTTTCAACTGCAATGTCGCTTCAATTTTCAAGCATTTATTATATTGTAATGCTTTCGATGCTTATCATTTTAAAGAAACATGAATATTTCTATCAGAAAAATTTGTATCCTTATCTTTTCTTCGGATTAGGAATTATTACCGTGTACTTCGATTTTCTTACTTATCCGCTTGCAGCGCTCTGTACTCCGCTGATCCTTGTATTGATTCTGGAATATAAGATAAGTCTCCCCAGCTGGACTTCAACGGTTCGCCAGACCCTGATCCTCGGAATCTGTTTCGGACTCGGATATGTCAGCATGTGGTTTGGGAAATGGGCAATCAGCAGCATCCTTTTACACGAAAATATTATTGCCAATGCCATATCTGAGTTCACTGTCCATACTGGGCAAACCGTGATCGAAGGAGAGGCAATTACCAAATTCGGCGCGATTTTTCGAAACCTTCGTGTGCTTTTGAAATGGCCTTATTTCATCATCCTTGGCGGATATGCCTTATATTCTCTGTTAAAAATCGACTGGCGGAAAGCAGTTCACGCCTTTGCTAATATCATACCAGTTCTTTGCGTCAGCCTTGTTCCCTTTGCATGGATTTTCGTTACATCCTCCCATGCTTCCTGGTGCTACTGGTATACTTACCGCGGCTTTATCGCTTCGATATTCGGTTTTTATGCGGCATTAAAAATGCTTCCGCAAAAAAAATTGCACTAATCTGCTAAATAAATTTTCTTACTATTTTACTTTTTCGAATAAACCATGTACATACAAAACTAAACAGCAAAATACAACAGATATAAACAGAGCATGCAAATATTCCGAATGTCCGATCTGCCAGCTGCAAATATAGCTTCAGGAATAGCTTCTGACCGATATGCTCCAGTAAGTATACGCCAAATGCACAGCTGCCCAGACATGCTATGATCCCGGCTCCTCTGATATTCGTATGCATTACAAAAAATCTGCGGACACCAAGATAAACTGCACAAGCCATCAGCGGGATCATAAGATTCAATACGGATTCATGATATTCCCCACTCAGCTTTCTGTCAGCAATCACCATAACTGCAGCTGCTATCACACTCCCTGCCAGACCAGCCGATAACTTCCACCCGGAAAGCTGTCGGCATTTTTCTGTACTAACTGCTTTTTCCAGAAAATATCCCAGCAAAACATAAAAGACATTATTTTGCAGTACAAAGAGACTCATCGGCATAGAATATCCCGTAAACTGTCCGACGATAGACATTCCGACTTTAATGATCAGCCCCAATCCCAAAAAATATTTCATGCAATCCAAATCCACATTTCTCGCAATTGCCCCAAGAAATGGAAGCATCATCAAAATTCCTATATATTCATACAGGTACCAGTAAGAAGTCTGAATCTCATTTTTAAACAGCTTCTCCACAAATGCCATTGCTGAAAATGTATCCTGATTCCATGCAAAGCACTGCAGACCATACATCAGCGCAGAAAAAGCAACTAATACTACAAGCATTCTGGAAATTCTCTTTTTAAAGATCACACTCCAGCTCTCGGCTTTTGGAATCAGCAATGCGCCTGTGATCATCATAAATAATGGAACATTAATTCTGCAAATACAGGACAAAAGCAACGACACGGAAAACGTAAGAACACTATCCGTATTTGTATAATAGGTATAATATAGATCCGAATGATTCAAGACGACCATCACTACCGCTATGATCCGCAGCATTTCGATATGAAGCTTTTTATTCACACTGTTCTCCTTTATTTTTACGCTGGATTCATCCTATCTGTAATTGTTATCTGATGTTCATTCCGTTGTCGTAACCATATCTTTTCCATAAAAGTTTCCGACAACTCTATTGGTAAATGCTTCCGGATTTTTGATGACAGGCATATGCATCAATGGTCCCTGCTCCGGATTTGTCGGACACAGATATGCTTCTTTAATGGAATCATCCCGCAATATTCTTTCCTGGGATTCCATTTGTTCCTTAAAATCTGTTGCCTGACCGCTTGCAATATAACTGCAGGAGCTGTAAAATAACGAATCCTTCAGATTTCCCCTAAATACCAGACACAAAACCAGGCAAACGAAGACAGCCGGAACTGTGATATATTTATGATAAATTTCTCTTCTTTTCAGGGTATGACGCAGTTCCAGTTTCCGCAAGATCCAGCCCTCTACATAGATAACGGAGGAAACTGACGTTAAAATAAACGTCAGATATTCCACCGTTCCAGGTCCTCCGGACACCTCCGTTGCTGCATAGAGCTCCGGTGCATACATTGCCGCATACACGCCAAACATATAGCCAACCCATAATACCGGATATTTAAACTCAAATTTTAAGTTTGCTTCTGAAAGACATTCCCATGCTACGATTGCCACAAAGAATAACAGCACAAATAAAAGTGGAGTCTCCCTCCAATAATTTACTACATTTACAGCCCCCTGCCACAATGCTTCTACAATCGTGAAAGCTGCTTTTCCTACGCTGAAGCCCATCTGCTCTCCGCCTACTCTGGCTGCATTTCCGGGTGCCGTAACCTGAAAATATAGAGCAACTATTCCGGCCAGTATCGGGAATGCAAATATCCCTGCACGCTTTTTATTTTTCACGATCACAAACATCAATACATAACTAAATAAAACCAGAAATGCCGAATAATAGCTGCTCCCTCCGATTGCGATCATTCCAAAAACAGAAAAGATAATATATCTGAATTTGTCCGTTCTTAAATATTTCAGTAAAAATCCAATCAAAAGCATTGCCAAAACATGGGGCATCATATAATGGATTACTCCAACATACCAGTACATACCGATTCCGGAGCTTGGAATCCATTGATAAAACATCAGCAGGATCAATAATGTGACTACTCCGCCTTCATACCATTTTAAGCCAAAATAGTTTGTAAAAACCTCATGTACCATATAATAAGTGGCTGCAATCATTGCCAGTGTCCAGAACACAGGTACGATCCAAAAACTTCTATATACAAAGACCTCCGGCATCAGCGTAAATATAAAAACACTGAACCAGTCTCCATTCCAGACCTGGCACATCTGCTTTGTCGTTTCCAGACCTGTCCGAAGCACTTCGATCACAGAATGCGTATGAAGCCACGTCTGATGGCTTGCTGCAGAATATCCGTAGTCGTCCCCCGAAGGTCTGGCGATAAACGCCAATAACCAGTTGGGTACCATCGACGCAAAAAATGCGAATCCGACAGCTACTGCTATTTTCTTTATACTAATCCATTCTGCCAGTTTCTTCACCGTAAAAGCCTCCGTTTTTTCTGTCTTTTCAGTTTCTTCTGTATCCTCTCTCCAAAGGACAACATTATCATTCCACCAAAAATTGAAATCAGTTCACTAATTCTCCAATACCACGGTTCTTCAAATTTTATCTGCACAATTCTCTACGCTTTCATCAGATTATTCCGTCTCGCTCTCGATTAATATTACACTGTTTTTGCGATAATAAGAGCTCATCCGGACATTTTTCCAGTTATTCGTATCCGCCTCGATATCCTCGTAAAACAGAAGATACGGCTTATTTTGAAATTCTTTCAGCTCTGCATTTTCGATCGAAGCATCCTCTAAAATTGCTACTCTTTCCTGTTCCTGCGCCCGATAAGCCCGTGCTTCGCCGTTTAATAACGATTTTGCTGCTGAAACACTGGTAAATGCATCCGGCGTCACACCTGCTACAATCAGAAAACAAAATACCGCCCCTGCCGCTGATGCGATATGCCAAAGTTGAATGTCTTTTTCTTCTACTTTCTTCCCGGAACCATATTTTTTCCAGTACCATCCATATAAATATACCAGATTCAACATAATCAGAATCAGATAGGTCAGAAAAATTACATTATAAATTCGTCCGGCTCCCGGACCGCCTCCTGCATAAATGCTCTCGGTGAACATAGACGCTAACACGCAATAGCTCCAAAGCGGCACAAGCACCGGAAACCGGAAAGAAAAATTTCCCTTATATTCCTGAACTGCATGAATCGCAAACGGAGATATCAGGATGACAAATAAAATAATCTTCCAGTCCGTCCACTGCCCCAATACATAATCCAGGCAATAATAAAAAGACTGCAGCACGGAACGAATCAATCCCGGTCTGTAAGAAAATTCTTCCTGACGAACCCAGTTTCCAGGCGCCGCCACATTCAATCCAAAGGAAATTCCCCAGAATACTGCGATTTTCAGCACTTGTCCCAGCAGCTTCTTTTTATGGCATAATACAGTCAATAAAATTCCCAGAGCAAGCCATATTCCGCATTCCAGTCCTGTAACCAGATTACCTCCGCCAATATAAATTGCCAGCAGAATTCCAATAATCGATTTTCTCTTTCCGTGCCTGGAATCCACTGTCATGGAAACGACAATTCCAGCCAGTGCCAGCAATGCAGACCACGGGAAGATATAATGACATGCACCGTTATACCAGAATAACCCTTGCGTTTTGTCAATCAAAAACTGTATTCCAAAGAAAAGAAACAAAAAGGTTACAATAAATCGCTGTGTTTTTGAACTTCCAAGCCATTTCCCCCAAAATACCTTCATGAAATAATAAACGGAAAAAATCAATGCCGCCAAAAGCATTAGTGTTCCAATCCAATATGTTCCATCCTCAAAAATTCCTGGCTGCAATGCCATCAAAAAGATCGACGCCCATGTTCCCTGCCAGATCTGATAACTTTCAGCTACTTTTCGCCCTGCTGCTCCCAGCACGGAAAACAGATTATGAGTATCTACCCACGCATGTCTGGTGTAAATACTATATCCCAAATCGTCCGCACAGGGAAAATTATAAGTAGAAAGCAATATAATAGGAATCAGGCTGACTACAAAAATAACCCCCCAGAATATAACTGAATATTTCCAGACCTTTTTCCAGTTTAAATTTCTCTTCATTCTGCTGCATCCTCTCGTATCATCTCAAAGCTTACATAAATATCGGTTCCTGCATGATCGATAACCTGTTTCGTATCCTGATCATAAATCAGAATATTGAGTCCGTTTTCTACAAAGCTATAATTTTTCCCATTCAAAATCAACTCCGTATCTTCACAATCTTCGTTATGGAGCTCAGATTTTACATAAATTTCTCCATCCTTGATCGGATACTTCTGACTGTATTCTTTTCCGCTCAAATACAGTGTCGGAACGCCATTTTCAAAAATCCAAACACCGCCCTTTTGATAATCCTCATAACATATTCCAAGTGCAGCAAGACCATCATAATAAGAATCTCCCGCTGCCATATAGTTTCCGTTCAAAGACAGAATCACCGTACGGTTCTGCAATGTACTGACTCCCTGTAAATAGCTGCCTGCATCCGTAAGCCCGTTCAGCCTATTTGTTTCTCTTTTATCATCCAGATACTGCTTATTCAAATCCCAATCTTTATATTTTGAATCTCCCCTGTGATCCGTCAGTTCATAATTTGCAGTTAAAAAACGTGCCAGATGATCTGTTACCTTTGCAGCACCGCTGTTATTTACATGATCGGAATCCCGAAAATCCACTGCATAATCCAACCCGATTTCATCTCTCAGCTGATTATAATCCAACATCGGAATACTTTCCTGCGCAGCGATTTCTGCAGTCTTATTGAAACGCATCTGTTCCTCTTCTGATAAAATATACGGAGACGCCATAAAGACCAGCTGTGTTCCGCTTTCCTTCGCCAGCTCAATGATTTTATATAAATATTCCTCGCATACCGGATTTAAATCTGCTTTTTGATCTGCCGACACTTTGACGGGTGTTTCAAACGACACAATATCAAAGCTTCCCCGATAACCTCTCATATAAGGCAAATCATCTTTAAAATCCTCTTTTGATAATTCCTTATACCGCGAATGAATGATCGGAAGCTTACATAAAACACGATTGCGATACGAAGAGCTTTCTCCCATTCCTGCTGCCATATAATCTACAAATTCAAAAAGATTTTTTGACCAATGCATTCCAAGTGTATTTCTGTAAATTGCCTCTTCACTGTACTCCATTCCGTCCAATACAGTTCCCCATACCTCCACGACCGCAATCTTTGGCTTTTGTACCCGAATTGCCTCCTTCAAAAAATAATAGGTACTATCCAGCCGCTGAGAACCAGCAGACAATGTATAACCGGCAATTCCATACTGATCCCATAACAAACCATGATCGACTGTACAATGTGCATGGCTGCTTCCAAAAAACATCACATCTGCTGTTTTTTGTGGCATATGATAAAATCGCTGCCAGCCACCTCCACCACCCGTATCTTTATAGTTCAATACGGAAGTCGTTTTTCCAAGCACGATGCAAACAACCAGAAGAAAACCGATTATTTTTATCCGATTTCGATCATTCTTTTTTTTCATTCCTTCTCCATCTCTTCCAGAAAGCGAATATGTTTAAAACTGCAAATAAATAAAGTTTGCAGATTCAAATCCCTGTCCATAATAGCCAAATACAATACAGTTCACAATCAAACAAATCAAAATCGCCCAGCGGAATACACACCACTGTCCCATCAATAATTCTGCTAATTTTTTCTGTTTCAAATATTGCAGGCAATCCACGACAATAAGCCCAGTCAACCCGATCATTAGAATATGAATCTCCTGTACATCCAGTCCCATCGTATAAAGGCTTCCGTCAAACAGAGACCACATATCGCAAAAAGAAATCATCCTTTTCACATAATACAATGCCTGTTTTACAGAGTCTGCCCGAAAGAAGATCCAGGCAAAATCCACCAGCGCAAAGGTTACTGCAGCCTTTGCAAAACGATATCCAAACGACGCTGTTTTGGTATGGCAATATCCGTTTATTTTTCGTACAACAGGTCTAAGTTCTTTTTCCAGAATCTGATAAAATCCATGTAACGCTCCCCAAATTAAAAACGTCCAGTTTGCGCCATGCCATAATCCGCTGACCATAAATGTAACCAGAATATTCCAGTATTGATGCCATTTGCTGCAGCGGTTTCCGCCCATCGAAATATATACATAATCCCTAAGCCATGTGCTCAGGGAAATATGCCACCTGTGCCAGAACTCCGTCACGCTTTGCGCAAAATAGGGTGTTTCAAAATTATTGATCAGATCAAATCCCAATGTTTTTGCTGCACCAAGTGCGATCAATGAATAACTGCTGAAATCGCAGTAAATTTGAATGCCATAGCTCACTGCCCCCAACACAAGTCCGAATGTGCCATAGCATTCCGGTCTGCCAAAGGTTGTATCTGCAATCACTGCAATCCTATCAGCAATAACCAGCTTCAAAAAGAAGCCCCAAAGCATTGTAATAAAACCGGAGGCAATCCGTTCCGTATTCCAATTACGTTTTATACTGCTATCTCGAAGCTGCCGTAACAAATTCGTCGAACGTTCAATCGGACCTGACAAAATCTGTGGAAAAAACGAAACAAATAACGCATATCGAAGGAAGTTATGTTCCGCTTCAGCCTTTCCCCGATACACATCGATCAAATATCCCAGTGCAGTCAACGTATAAAATGAAATTCCGATCGGCAGTGCAATATTCCATTCTATTTCCACTGGCGCAATACAGAATTTTGCCAGCACTACATTGATACTGTCCAAGAAAAAACCGGTATATTTAAAATATCCCAGCATTCCAATTACAGCGATAACTTCTGCAACAAGTATAATTTTTTTATTTCTCTTCTTTTTTCCCCGTTCACAGTCCATTCTCTGCAGCAGCCGCGCTCCCAAATAGGTCACCGCTGTCACTGCAAGGAGTAATATTCCATGTACCGGATTCCAGCTCATATAAAAATAATAGCTGGAAAGCAGCAGCCAGGTTGGACGGATTCTATGTGGAACAATGAAATATACCAACAAAACAGCCGGGAAAAATATCAAAAAATCTATGGAATTAAACAGCATAGAGCTTTCTCCTACCCTTATCACAAAAATGCAGCCGGGGAAACCTTCGTTGCTCGCACCCCAGCTGCATTGATGTTTGATTTTGTATTATGCCAGCATTTCTATTTACACTATTTATTCTTTCGTATCTTTCCCCACAATCTGCAGTCGGAATTCAAAATCCCTTCTGTCCTTCACGCCAAGATTGTGCAGGATAAGACCCGCAAACAGGGACTGCAATGCAGCTAATCCTGCAAATCCGCAGGCGATCAATGTCGGGAACTTCGGCACCAGACCAGTCTCCACATACTCGATTCCAACCGGAATAAAGAACCCAACTGCAATCACAAACAGCAACAGCGCCAACAGCCCAAAAAATGCAAAGGGACGATACTGACGGAACATCCGGAAAATCGTTTTCAGCACGCGGAAACCATCCGAATACGTATTTAACTTGGATTCGCTGCCCTCCGGACGGTCACGGTATGTGATCACAACATTATCTACCTGCATATTGTTATAAACCGCATGAATCGTCATCTCCGTTTCGATTTCAAAGCCACGGGACAGTACCGGGAATGTCTTGACAAAACGGTAGGAAAATGCACGATATCCCGTCATAATATCCCGAATATCCGATTTGAACAGTGCATTGATCGACGCACGGACAAGACTGTTTCCCATATTATGGAAAGGACGTTTATTCTCTTCAAAATACGTGGAAGACAGCCTGTCACCCACTACCATGTCTGAGTTGCGTTCCAGCACCAGGTCCGCCATTTCTCGCGCATTTTCCATCGGATAGGTATCATCACCGTCTACCATAATATAACACAGTGCATCAACCTCCTGAAACATTCGGCGGATTACATTGCCTTTCCCCTGTTTATATTCCTGACGCACCACCGCACCGGCCTTTTCTGCCAGCTCTGCAGTGCGGTCGGTAGAATTGTTGTTATATACATAAATAACAGCCTCCGGAAGCGCCGCTTTTGCATCCCGGACAACCTTTTCAATCGTTTTTTCTTCGTTATAACAGGGAATCAGTACCGCTATTTTATCCATCAGCGTTCTCCTTTTTATTCATGACAATAGAATGCCCTCAAAACGTGCACTCTATCGTTTTCTCGCTTTTTGTGCCAGATCCAGCGCATAAACTGCCTGCTTTTCTACACTCCGATCTGGAGAAACATGAAACACAATGGCATCTTCCTGACTGAATTCATCAGATATTTCTTCTCTTAATACCTGACCTGGATGAAACAGGATTTCAAGCATCCTGCCGTTATGCTCTGCCTTTTTTTCTATATCCGGTAAAAGCTGCCGGATTCGCTTTTCATCCATATGCCCGCTCATGATCAGTCCCCACAGATACATCGGCTTCATCCCTGCATTCCGGAACCGCTTCTGCAACAATGCAGAACAATAGTTCAATAAAATATTCTTTACAAAATTGACCGGTCGATAGGTTTTGTATAAAGAAGTCTTTTTCAAAAATACAAAAAACGGCTCCTTTGCATCCCGGATATAAGACGCTTTCCAGCCCTGCTCTTCCAATACCTCAAACAGTGCCTCCGCTACAACCGGTATCATGTGGGTATGCTGATGACTATCTATACGAAGCTCCTGCAGGTTCAATTCTGAAAACACTCCCGCCACAGCTTTGATCTGAAGTTCAATTTCTTTTTTCAGCTGTTTTTTGAACCTGTTTCTGGACGGAAGATAAGAAACAAAGAACAACTTTTCCCAGGAAATCTGAAAATGTCCTTTTTCATCCACCAGATCCGGTAAGTCCTTCGGATCTGACAGGCAGCTGCCCTCCATCAGATTTACATGGACAGAAATTGCCGGCTGCCATGGAAATTCTTCCTGTGCCTCCCGATACAGCCTCACACATTCTTCAAAACAGCTCATATTTGCAAGCACACTGATACTGTTCAATTTTCCATCCTTTAAACATTCCAGAATATCTCTGCTTGCATGAACAGATTCCCCAAAATCATCCGCATGAATATCAATCCTTACGCTCATTTTCCTGCTCTTCCTCTGCGCTATCCTCTGCATCCCGCAGAATCATGGAATCCACGATATACCGCGGACGTCCTTTGCTTTCCATATAAATCTTCCCGATATATTCCCCAATAATTCCCTGGGATAAAAGTGTAATACCGCCAATCAGACAGGTCGAAGCCACCGTTGTCGTCCAGCCGGCAACAACCGCACCATTTGCCCAGTCCACGATACAGGAAATAAACAGTCCAATGCTGAACAAAAAGGTCAAAAAACCAAGGATTACGATCATCTGCAGCGGTCTGGTGCTCATGGAAGTGATTCCATCTACTGCCAGCGTCATCATCTTTTTCAATGTATATTTCGACTGTCCGGCTTCTCTTTCCTTTACATCGAAATAAACAATATCCGACTGGAAACCCATCGTCGGAATCAATCCCCGCAGAAACAGGTTCGTTTCATGAAATTCTGACAGCGCATCCAATGCCTTCTTTGACATCAGGCGATAATCCGCATGGTTCGTAATCGTCTGGCAGCCAAGCACATGCATCAGCTTGTAAAACAGTCCTGCTGTCGTCTTTTTGAAAAATCCGTCGGTATCACGGTCATTGCGTACGCCATAGACAATCTCACAGCCATTCTGATAACATTCCAGGAACTGATCCAGTGCTTCAATATCCTGCTGCAGGTCTGCATCAATTGTCACAACCGCATCCGCCTTGCTTCTTGCAGCCATCATACCCGCCAGGATCGCGCTCTGATGACCATAATTGCGGGAAAAGCTTAAGCCTGCATATTTGCAGTTCTGACGTGTCAGCTCATAAATGATCTGCCAGGTGCTGTCCTTACTTCCGTCGTTGATAAATAAAATCTTACTCTTATCCGAAATCGTCCCCGCCTGAATCAGCCGATCCAGCTTGTCCAAAAGAACCGCTGCCGACTTATGCAGAACCTCTTCCTCGTTGTAGCAGGGAACAACGAGATATAAAATGGTGTTTGTTCGTTTCATGTTGAATTCTTCCTCATCCATAGCTGCGAATCCGGCTCATTGTGCCATGGCTCTTCTCCTGTGTCGCGCAGCCAACGCAATAAAGAACATTGTACCAGCTGCACACACGTTTATTATATAACATATTTTCTGAAAAGGCGTCCCTAAATACCAAATTCTGACAACAGCGTCTTTTTCAGAAATATCTGTCAACTCCACCAGTCCGTCGCTTCCGCGTCGGTTAATTTCTCCTGCCGAACCATCCTCCGTTTCCGCGTGATAACCTTTATACCATACCAATGGCAGCTGATATGGCGCATCTTCCTTTTTTAACCTGACAACTAATTCTCTTCCCTGAAATTCCCCTATATAGGATTTTCCACTGTTTGAAACCACGATTCCAGGCTGCTGCAGATTTTCCCGCGTTGTCACTGCCGGAAGCCATTCTTCCCCTGCACCTATTCCTGCGATTTCCTCACAGATATTTCGATTGTCCCAATTCTCTCTTGCAGGCATTTCATTGCTTTTCCAGTAAAAAAATCCGCCGAACATAGATAATACCAGAACACATCCCAGCGAAAGATTCTTCCACTTCGCACAGCTCTGATTCTTCGCAAAAATAACGGCAAAGGCAAAGATCAGTAAAACCGACGCTGCACCCATCAAACGTCCCGGGAACTGCAGGATATCAAATGCTTTTTCAAATGTTTTCCAAAATCCCTGATTCGTTGTAAGGAGAATCAAAAAAATTCCCCCTATAAAATATCCTACTCCGCTCCAGCTTTTACAAGGCCTATTCCAGACGAATGCACAAATGGCCAAGCAACTCAGCAATAAAATTACAATTCCAACACCTGATTTTCCAAATGCACTATGCAATGCAAGCACATTTTTTGATACATGCGTCCACGGCTGTGATACCCTATAGCTCTGAGCCTTCATCTGCTCCAGCATCGGTCCCCAATAAGAAACTGTAATACCGGATACACCCGCTACTGCCGTCATCAAATAGAACCACTTTTTCTTCTTTCCAATCCATTTTGGCAGCTGAAACACCAGAAATACAAAGCATAACACAAGGGCAATCGCTGTTGATAACGCATGAGAATAAATCAATCCGGTAAATCCAATTCCAAGCATCCATGGAAATTCATCCTTTTCGACAAATAAAACCATTCCCATCAATGCAAGTGGTAAAAATACCAGTGCCTGCGTCTGTGCCAGTGTAAAGCTTTTAAAAATTCCATCTATAACAGGATAAGAGAACAAATACAATGTTCCTGCCGCCAGCGCCGGATAAATCTCTCCTGTTTTTTTTCGTACACAAAAATACATGGAAACAAACAATTCCAGAAGCAAAATGAAAATATATATTTTATAAGAAACTTCCAGCGAACATCCTGCCATTCTCAAAACTGCCGGCAGATAAATAAAAAAATCAGGATAAAAAATACCTACACCATAACCGTAGGAATATGCCAGCGACGGATGCACTTTTACCGGAAATATTCCCATCTGAAGTGCCTGGTTTAAACTCTCAATTCTTGCCAGATGAAACGGAGCATCCGATCCCATCCATATTCCTTTCAAACAACATGGAATAAAGCAAATTGCTGTAACACACAAAATATAAATGATCCTTCTAAATCGGCTTTTTTTCATTTCTTTATTCCTACTATTTCTTGTAGTATTCCGCATACCAGTCTGCAAATCGCTGCAGTCCTTCCGAAAGAGGTGTTGACGGCCGAAAATCAAAATCTTTTTCCAATTCACTGACATCCGCATAGGTCTGATAAACGTCTCCCGGCTGCATCGGCAAAAATTCCTTTTCTGCAGGCTTTGAGATCACTCCCGCTTTCTGCAGACAGGTCTCCAGTGTTTCTACAAAGTACATCAGGCTTTCCGGCTGGTTATTTCCGATATTGTATATCTTATATTTTACACCGTTTTCATCCTCCTGCGGTGCTTTTCCCATCACACGATAAACCCCGTTTACAATATCATCTATGTAGGTAAAGTCACGATACATATCCCCATGATTATAAATCTGGATTTTCTCGCCCTTTACCATCTTATTCGTAAATCCGAAATACGCCATGTCCGGTCTTCCCATGGGTCCATACACTGTAAAGAAACGAAGTCCTGTAACCGGAATACCATACAGCTTTCCGTAAGAATACGCCAACAACTCATTTGATTTTTTGGTCGCAGCATATAAGGAAACCGGGTGATCCACCTGATCCTCTGTGCTGTAAGGTACTTTTTTATTTGCGCCATACACCGAAGAGCTGGACGCAAAAACCAGATGCTTTACGCCTGTATTTCCATCGTCATAGGAATGCCTGCAGCATTCCAGCACGTTATAAAATCCAATCAGATTACTCTGGATGTATGCGTCAGGATTCGTAATAGAATACCTCACTCCTGCCTGTGCAGCCAGATTTACTACGATATCCGGTTTTTCGCTTTCAAACAGCGCCTTCATTGCAGCAGCATCCGCAATATCCATTCGAATAAACTTAAAATTCGTATAACCGTCCAGCTTTTTTAACCGCTCTTCTTTCAATCTGACATCATAATAATCATTCAGACTATCAATACCGATTACCTGAAACTGTTCCTTTAATAATTTTTCTGCAAGATAGGAACCAATAAAACCTGCCGCTCCGGTAATCAAAATTTTATCTGTCTGTTCCATTTGAATTCCTTTCTTCCACTATCTATCTTCCAATGCTGTAATACTCCACCCCAGCCTTTTCCATATCTGCTTTCGCATATACATTTCTCCCATCATATACAAGAGGTGTTCTCATCTTTTGGGAATAGGTCTCCGGTGCAATCGCCTTTACTTCCTTCCACTCTGTGAAAATAAAGCAAATTGTCGCATCCTGCAGTGCATCCTCCGGATTTTTCACATAAGTGATCGTTCCCTTTCCATGTGTTCCCTCCGGATATTTCTTCCTGAAATTTTCCGCTGCAACAGGATCATAGGCATAAATGTCTGCTCCGTTATCCAGAAGAAGCTTCACATTGTCAAGAGACGGGGCTTCCCGCAGATCATCCGTACCCGGCTTAAATGCAAGTCCCAATACTGCAACTTTTAAATGCTCAAAGGTGATCAGACGGTCGCTGGCCTTTTTAAACAGCCGGATTTTCTGCTCCGTGTTCACATCTACCGCTGCCTCTACGGTGCGCAGATGATATCCAACCTGATTTGCCTGAAATTTCAGTGCTTTTGTATCTTTCGGGAAACAGCTTCCGCCATAACCAATTCCTGCTTTTAAAAAGTTCGCTCCGATTCTTGCATCATAGCTCATTCCTTCTGCGACTTTTTCAATATCAGCGCCCATTTTCTCACATAAATTGGCAATATCATTCATATAAGAAATCTTCAGTGCCAGAAAATCGTTGCAGGCATATTTTGTCATCTCCGCTGACCGACGGTTCATCGCCACGATCGGCAGCTGAAAGGGCTCGTAAATTTTTCTCAGTTTTTCCTCTGCCTGAACACTCTCTGTGCCAATAATGATCCTCGCAGCATGGAGCGTATCATGCACTGCAGACCCCTGTGCCAGAAATTCCGGATTAGACGCAACCTCAATATGCAGCTCTTTGCGAATCAGGAAATCTTTAATAAACTGCTCCACACGGTCATTGGTTCCAACCGGGACGGTAGACTTTACAACGACCAGACAGTCCTGTTCTACGTTTTCCGCAATCTCTCTGCACACAGTCGCAATATAATTCAGATTGGCGGAACCATCCGGCTGCTCCGGTGTCCCAACACCGATAAAAATCGCATCCGGATTCCGATATGCTGATTTGTAATCTGTCGTATAATGTAAACGTCCGGCTGCATTATTCTTTTTCATCAGTTCTTCCAGTCCCGCCTCATAAATCGGCGAAACTCCTGATTCCATCAGCCTTACTTTATTTTCATCCACGTCCACGCAAGTAACATCATGTCCCATTTCCGCAAAACATACACCTGCCACAAGACCTACATAACCGGTTCCTGCTACTACCAGCTTCATAGCTTTTCCTCCGTTTTTATTTTGCATTATAGATAAATATGATATTTTACAATTCTCTATTTTTTCCTAATATGTCCCGCTAATAGAACCTGAAAACCCGTTAATATCGTTAATATAAATAAAAATATCAATTTACTTTCTCTTTCTCAAATACATATTCAGCAGAACGTTCTACAACTTTTCCTTCTCCTACCTCATAAATAATATCAGCATTTTTGACCGTAGTCAAACGATGTGCAATAATGATCATCGTCTTGCTTCCTTTTAAACTTTCAATTGATTCCATAACCGCTGCTTCTGTATCATTATCCAATGCCGATGTCGCCTCATCCAATACCAAGATTTCCGGATCGTGATAAAGTGCTCTTGCAATTCCAATTCGTTGTCTCTGTCCCCCAGACAATCTTATTCCTCTATCACCGATAACTGTATCCAAACCATCAGGAAGCATTTCCACAAACTCCAATAGTTGTGCTTTCTGCAATGCTATTTTAACAGCTTTTTCATCAATCTCCTCTTCATTTATGCCAAAAGCAATATTATTGCGAATCGTATCATCCGACAAATAAATTATTTGTGGAATATAACCAATCTGATGATGCCACATTGTTAGGTTTTTGAATATATCTATATCATCCACCAAAACTTTTCCGCGCTGTGGAGTAAGCAAACCTAAAATTATATCCACCATCGTTGTTTTTCCAGCTCCCGAACTTCCTATAAAAGCAACCGTTTTTCCTTTTGGAATTTCACACCCAGTATCTTCCAATACATTCTTTTCTGTGTTTGGATAAGCATATGTAATATGCTTTGCGATAATAGCATTCTTAAAGCTCCAGCTTCTTTCCTCTTCTATTCCATTTTCATTCTGATATTCTTCAATATTCTTCAGATCTTCATAAATCAAATTCAAGGAAGGTACCGCATACAAAATATTACTTACGTGTTCGTTGATTCTTCCTACCGAAGGAAGTAATCGAAATGCTGCCACTGCAAACGTCGCTAATTGTGGAATAAACGCATCCAGCTCTTTTCTGCCAAAATTTAATTTCAAAATAATTGCAATTAAAAGTCCAGCCATACACACTGCTTCTACCATATATTTAGGAGAAATTGAAAGCAACCGATTAAGTCTAACCCCCTTAATATAAAGTTCATAATAATTCTTATATGAAGAGATAAAAAAATGTTCTCTATTTAACACTTTAATTTCTTTTACACCGCCAAGAGACTGATTTACCCATTGGTATAACTTCCCCTTATAGAATTGAGATTCTTTTCCAAGTTGTTCATTAAATTTTTTTGTAAGCTTTGTAAAAAGCGCAACACATACTACTAATAATCCGACAATTATCGTTGTAATAGAGTGACTTACACGAAACAAATAAATCCCTAAAACAATACATACAATTATCTCTGCGACAAGTTGTAACGCATGCATTAATAATTGCGTAAAAAGTGCCGTATCTTCCTGCATACTTCTCTGCAATTCTGCCGTATTTTTATTAAGATGAAATGTATAGGGCTCTGACAAATATGTAGTCAGAAGTCTTGTAGATAATTTTTGCTGCATACCATAAGTAAATTTCAGAATCATATCCTGCTCTATCCACAAATAAATATTTTTCACAATATAAATTGCAATAATACCTACAGCTACTATCGTCAAAAAAGATTCCGTTGTTTTACAGCAAAAAAAATTATACACATTCAAAAGATGTTCATTCTTTTGAATAATTTCCGGTGACATAATAATATTGACAAATGGCTGAAATACAGCTATTCCCATCATTTCCAAAAAGCTTCCAGCAGCCATAATCAAAAACAATATCACTATTTTATATTTATCTCGCTTTGAAAAAATATATGAAATTTTTTTATACATAATTTCTCCTACTCTCCATGTTTTATTTTTAAGTTTTACTATTTTTCGATTCAGTGAATAATTGCTATAATCTGCTGCAAATAGTCAAAATAACCAGCTGCTTCATTTTCTTGTCTATTACAAATTTCATGTTTTAAAAGTCTTCTTTTTTCTATATCCCCCCCCAAGAACCATTCATACTCCATGTCTAAATTACCAATATCGATCGAACGGTATCCCAAGCGATGCAAGTCGACCGCTAACACCTTTCCAGCCGTTCCAAGCGAAATCAAGATCAATCGATCTGGCGATTGTTTTTTACAAACAGCCAAGATTTCCTCATATTTTTCCCATGCCTGTGAGCTCGGACAAATAATTCGTTCTATAGACGCTGCGGTTTCAAATAAATCTACGCCCACACCATTATGAGTAGTATTTCCCTCTACAAATACAATTTTTTTACCATTCCAAATGTGCTTCATTTTTTCAAATCGTGAAAAACAAATATCTTTATTTTTATACATAATATACGGTCTTGAAAAAAATGCATTTTCATACTTCCTGTTACTGCAATATTGTTTATATTCTTTACGATGAAATAATAAATGTTCCATCCAAAAATTTCTGCTTCTATCAGTGTAGGCTGATAATCCTGAAAATATGTCCGGCAATGCAATACATACTCCTTGTTCCTCAGTCTGTAATATTTCTTTTAAACGTTCTATCAACCTTTGATCTGGTTTCTGAAGAGGAATCTCTTTTCCAGAAATCAACTTTATTTCACCATCTCCAAATCTTACTAAACTGTCCTCTGTCGTAAGCATATGATCAACAGTCTGTTCTATCGAATTTACAGAAATTTTATTTTTTAAAAAATTTTTTTCATATAATTGAAAAACAAATGTAGCCAAGAAACGTTTGACTTTTTCTTTCATTAACAATTCATTCCTTCCCCAATTTTTTCAGCAGTTCCTTTATTCCCTCCAGATAATTTTTGATCTGATATTTTTCCTGAATCAGTCGGTAGCTTTCCTGTCCCATTTTCTGCAATTGCTCCGGACTTCCTACCATTTTGTCCAGCACTTCCTTCAGGGAAGCCTTCTGGTTATCCTGAAACTGCCATCCGTTCACGCCATTTTCCACATAGCATGCAGTTCCGTTTTTGTCTCCGCACACAACCGGAAGGGAAAATGCCATTGCCTCCAGCTGTGAAATCGATGCAGGTTCTCTTGTACTTGGGATGACAAACAGATCTGCCTTCCGATATTGTTCTGCGACCTGCTGTCTGTTGAGATTGGCAAGAAGCGTCACCTTATCCTGCAGGCCATGATCGGCAATATAAGCCGCTAACCGATCATAATATGCCTGATGTGCAGAAGTTGTCCGTTCCCCTGCAATGGTTAGATGTATGTTATAAACAGCAGACAGCTCTTCCACAATCTCCACCAGCATCCGGTGATTTTTTCTCTCTTCATATTTTCCGATGGAAAAAATATGTGTGATACCGTCTTTTATCCAGCGTTTTTCCTCCGCTTTTTGCTCCGGTTCCATTACAAACGGAACAAATGCAGCCCCCGGCTCTTTTACCTTTCTGCCGTCCTGAACGCCCATTACCGGCGTCATTCTCACTGTCGGAGTCAATAAACGCATCAGTCGATGCGCCGGGTCATTTTTTATACAGTCCTCCCAGAGCGGACTTTGGTTATATAAAATTGCCGGGATTTTATACTTTTTGCAAAGTAAATAGGCGCAGATCGAATACACGGAACGTTCCCGTAAAATTGCCACATCCCCATGGCTGTCCCGAATCGCCCGTTTTAATTTTCCGATCGGAGGAAACCCGCACTTCATCTTTCTGTCTCCGGCATAGGCGTCCCTATTTTTCATAAGGGCCATATAGATTCGGTCAAAAAACAGGAAAAATCCGGAATACCCGATCACTGTCGGCGTCAGATCGGAATAGTCCTCCACTTTTCCGGCATATTGACTTAAAAAGCATACTTCGTGCCCTTTTCGTTTTAATCCGCGTATGATCGGAACCTGATTTGTATGATATCTCGGCGCAACATATAAAAACCGCATTTTCCGTCTCCTGTTGTTATAGTTTCCTTCTTTATTTTCTTATTTCCGATAATTCATCCAACCATTTTTGGCTGATGGTTTCTTCTGAAAAGCTGCTGCGGATGTTTGCCGCCTCTTTTCCCAGAGCGTCCGCATATTCCCGATCCTTTGCCAGACACATCATGGCCTCCGCAAATTTTTCTTCCTCTCCGCAGGGAACGAGAAGTCCATTTTTCCCATCCTGAATGCACATTTTTGAACCGCCGATAGGGCAATCTGTAGAAATTACCGGAAGTCCGATCGCCATTGCTTCCAAGAGCGCATTGGAAATTCCCTCATAATTTGACGGCAAAACATACATTCCTGCGGAAAGGATACAACTCAGGACATCCTTTCGGAAGCCTTCCCATACAACTGCCGCATCGATCTGCAGCTGTTGTGCCTCCTTCTGCAGCTCCTCCAGCATTTCTCCCTTTCCATAAATGTGCAGACTGTACTCCGGATATTTCTTGTGAAAGCGTGCAAATGCTTTCAGCAGCATGCCATAATTTTTCTGGGTCTGCAGTCTTCCGACGGCAACGATCGTTTTTTCCCGTTCTCCCACAAACGCAGACGGCAGTCCCTTCATAACCGGATTCGGAATCACGCATCCCTTTTTTCGTAATTTTTCAGGGAAGCTCTGCATGGCATCCTCGGTCTGAAAAACCAGACGATCCGCCCTTGCATAAATCAGATTTCTCAAATACGGATGTCCACAGGCTGCCGGGTCATTTCTTTCAGAAATGCAAAGCGGATGGTCTAAAAACAGATCCGCAAGTACTGTAAAAAAGCTCGTCCCCGGACCAAAGGAAATAAGTACCGCATCCCGATTCTTTTTCAGAAAGCGACGCATATTTTTGATCCGTTCAAGACGCTTCTTCATACTTCCGCCGGACACGCTTCCCGCACAGAACAATTCAATTGCAGGATCCAATTCATAGGCAACCGTATCTCCTGCAGTCATCAGGATTGCAACCTGATTTCCCAGCTTCACAAAACGGTTTGCCAGAATAGAAATCACCCGTTCTGCTCCGCCTCCTGCCATATTTACCATTACAAAAATTATTTTCATTCCAGTTATCCCTTTAACACGCTGTCATAAAATGCTTCAATCTGAAGTGCCATGTCTTTTTCATTATGTACTCTTTTCACATAATCTGCCGCATTGCTCCCAATGGTTTCCCTGCGTTCCGGATTTTTTAAAAAATCTTCCATTTTACCGCATAGATCCGAAGCATTTTTTGCTTCATAAAAGCATGCGTTCTCCCCATCTTGTACATAGTCCAGCATACTCGGCACTTTTGCTACAATCACAGCTTTTCCCAGTGCCATCTGCTGCAGGAGCGTCATCTGTCCATAGGAATACAAAAACGACTCCAACGGGAGTACACAAAATTGTGCATTTTGGATCTGTGTCATCAATTCCCTCACCGGAATATATGGGATCAGCTCCAGCTTTGCACATTCCGACAGTCTTTCGCCTTCCGGAGGCTGATATTCTGCCTTGCCGACCATTCTCAACACCGGCAGCATAAACCCAGGTCTCTGCAGTTCATATTGCTTTGCAAGCGCTGCATATGCACGATACAGAGTATCCCAGTCCCGCTTGATATAACCCACACACAGGATATAGGGCACGGAGCTATTTTCCACTGCAGCAGCGCCTTCTATCTCCTCTTTGGAGTCTGTTTCCTTTTTCCAGAAAACACCATCTGTTCCAAATCGGACAAACTGAGATTTTTCGACCAGCCATGGGAAAAATTTTTCATAATACGCATGCTGTGCACTCGTATGATAAATCAGTCCGTCAATCGACCTGGATGCAAACTGCATCAGCTTCAGAGCGCTGCCGCTTTCTGCCGCACTGTTAAAGGAGCCGATATCAAAAACAATATGTTTTTCTTTTCCCCTAAAAAAGCGCCGATACAGGCATACTACAACCGCACTCTGCATCCCGTGTGACACGATCAGGTCATATTTATGGAGTTTAGGAATTGCTTTCAATGCCTGAAGCACATAAAACCGCAGCTTTTTCCGTTCGAAATTTTCAAGCCACGAAACACTCGATATATCGATAATATCTACATCATCTTTCTGATTAAAATATCTGTAAAACCAATAAGGCTCTCCTTCTACCCGATAATCCGGAGGCTGTTTATCATTCGGCGTTTCTTTACAGGAAAGCACCTTCCAGTTTACCAGCATCAGAATTTTCATTGCTCTGCATCCTCTTTCTTCTTACGCGATCCCACAGCTATTGCTGCCGCAAAAGCAATGCTGCCTCCAAGAACTCCTCCACCAAGGGCTGCACTCAGCTCTCTTCTATATTTTTCCAGCGTAACCGTGCTTCCTTCAAACACATATACCTTCGTATCCTCTCCCTGGCAGGCTATCTGCAGGCTATCTGCACGGATTTCTTCCGGAAGCTCCCCGAAGATTTCATAATCCTCTCTGCCTCCAACGCGGTCGCTGCAGCTTTTATTCACGATGACATAAGACGGAACGTGAATCAACTCCATGCCCAGGATACCGCCAAGTAAAATACCCGCGATCATGCCGGATACCGTTATCCATTTTTTTCTTCTGATCGTGATCTCTCTGACCTTTCCAAACCGGGGCGGAATACAAATCACAAAACTGTCCTTTTTCAGACATAGAAGCCGAAATGTACCAATTTTCTTTTTCTCTTTGCTTTGCAATTTTGCAAAAAGGCTGTAAAAATAAGCTCCAAGGAAAAGGAGTGTCAAATTTTTAAAGGAAAAATTGAACAAAAACGGCTCTGTAAAGCCTGCTGCCAAAAACCCTACCACTACAGCCAGTGCGTCATCCTGTCTCCTGCGGATCAGATCTGCAATACAGCCGGCATATGCCACAAAAAACAAAACGGCTAAAACAACACCGTAATACATCAGACAATACACATAGGAGCAGTCAACCGACCAGCTGTTTCCGCCTTTCACCTGTCCTCCGAACAAGGTCAGCGGATAGTTCGTCAGATAATGCCGGGACAGATAAAACCGGGTATTTACCAGCTTATTTACGATATCGAATGCTTTCCCCGTCAAAACAAGAGGACCGATCACAGAGCCCAGCGCACATACAGGGTAAATACACCACAGCAGCACATTTTCTGCTTTCGTCCTTTTTTTGCGAAAAGAAATATATACCAAAAGCACGAGATAAAAAACTGTCAGTGCAAAGCCTGTATAGCTCAAAGAATATGCAAAAATATAGAGATTTCCCAGAAAGGCTATCCCCACAGCTTTCAGCAGCTTTTCCCCAGTCCACTGAAACGTATAGAACCAGAATGCGAGTAAAATTACATAGGAAATATGTAATACATTCGGATGCGTGTATCCCAAAGAATTTCGTATCACATAGCCCAGCCCTGCCTTATTGTGTACCAGCATAAGTGGTTCAATTGTGCCGGTCAAAGCAAGCAATACCGTGACAACAAAGCATCCCGTCCAGATCACAAGCCCTGTCCGAAATACCTTCCGCACAGATACCCCTTTCATCCCGGTAATTACCATCATGGAAACAAGGGCTGCCTTTTCCCCTGATGAGCGATATGCCGTCCATCCAAGAAGCAGTAAAATAACAGCAGTCAGAAGTTCTCTGATCTCCCACTCTGTTGTCAGCATTTTCAGGCCCCAAAATGCCGATGCGATCAACAGAAAAATTCGGAATATGCCCTGTCCGTCATATAAACCTACTCCTTTGGCAAACAAAAGCGTCCCAAAAAACAGGCAGAAAAAAATTTCTCCCGTCGTTAATTCCTCTTTCCAAGCTCTGTCATTTCCGGTTATTTCCATTTATTCCCCCTTGTAAAGCCCGCACAGTTTTTCACAGTATTCTTCCAATGTATCAAAATGTACTGTTTTACAATTCTCCGCATATTTTTCACAACGTTTTCGATCCTGCCACAGCGCTTTTACCTTCTGCGTCAGCTCTTCCTCATTCCCTGCTTCAAACAGCTCTCCTGTTTTTCCTTCTTCGATCAGCTCCGGAACTCCGCCTGCATTTGTTCCAATGACCGGGGTAGCGTTCAAAACAGACTCCATTACGCTGAAGGGACAGTTTTCGTAACATTCTGATGGGAAAATCGTAAATCGGGCTTCCGCAATTTTTCTGCTCAGCGCCTCTCCCGACAAAAATCCAACATTTTCCACGTTTGGAGCTGCATTTACCAGATTTTCCAGATCTCCGCTGCCGGCAAAGACAAACGGAATTTCCGGCAAATTCCGGCAGACCTTTAACAAAGTCCGGATTCCTTTTTCCTCCGAATATCTGCCAAAATAGAAGACATAATCCTTTTTCTGACTTCCATCTGACGTCTCCATATCTGCAAAATTGCGCAGCAATATAAGCCTGGGTTTCAGCACAGAATCTGTCGCAAGGCGCTCCTGCATAAACTGGCTCGGACAGATAATCTGATCGATTCTTCGATAGGTTTTGAGATTTCTGTACAGCGTATGTTCAAAAGCAGCCAGAATGCTCTGCACAGTTGATCCATGAATACATTTTCCCTGTACACAGCACCACGCATTTTTTTCCATGCATTTCGTGCACCGCTGTCCGGTAATCGGATTCTGCATTAGATGGTTCGGACAGACTAACTGGCTGTCATGCGCCGTGTACAAAATACGCACATGCCGTCCTGTCTGTTTTTCATATTTCCGGATCTCATACAGGATGGAAGGGGTAAGCTGAAAGTTAAAATTATTCAAATGTACAACATCCGGCTGGAAGTCATCCAAAACCAGCCGGATTTTCTTTCGTGCCTCGGACGAATAAATGATCTGAAACGGATACAGGATTTTATTTAATTTCATATCCTTCAGGTTCATGTTTCTGGTATAGCTTTCCACCCGGTTTCCAACGATACGGTTCTCATGCTCCATTCCAAAATACTGTACCTCATGCCCCATTTTCTGAAGCTGCTGTCCGATTTTGAAAATATAAGTTTCTGAACCGCCGTTTGGATATAAAAATTTATTAACAATCAGTATCCTCATGCTTTGATTTCCTTCGATATAATTTCAAAGTGCGTTCTACCACATCGTCCCAGTTATAACGACTGCAGATAAAGTCCGCACTCTGTTTCGCCTTTTCCTGTACCATTTCCGGATGTTCCAGCAGCTTTTCGAGCACTCTCTTTAAATCGGCTGTGTCCGATTTACGGAACGTATATCCGCACTGCTGGATCACTTCGGTATTTTCCGGTATATCGCTTACCAGACAGCAATTTCCATAGCTCATTGCTTCCAGCAGACTGATGGCCATTCCTTCAATATCGCTTGGCAAAACAAACAGCCATGCATTGCTGTAAAGCTCCTCCAACTCTCTGCCCTGCACAAAACCGGTCAGAACGATCCGGTGGTCTGTTGCGCAGATCCTGCGGATCTCGTCTATATATTCCTGACTGTGGCTGCAGCCGCCTGCAATGACCAGCTTTTTCTCCGTATCCAACTGACGGTACGCATCAATTAAATAATGCAGTCCTTTTTCCGGCACGATTCTCGCCAGAAACAGGATGTAGCCATCCTTTTCCAGTCCAAAACGTTCCTGAATCAAATCAGCTTCCCGGTGTTGTGGTCTGCTGATTCCATTGGGAATATAAACCGTATGCCGCTGATACGTTTCCTGAAAATATTCCTGCACATTTTTGGAAAGGACAATAATTTCATCCGCATGTCGCGCAGCCGTTTTTTCACCCTGCTTCAGCATTTTAGAGGCAAAATTTCCCCATTTTGCCCGCTGCCAGTCTAATCCGTGAATAGTTGCAACCACATGGATTCCAAACAGCTTTGGAATCCAGAGCATCATACAGGGTCCTTCTGCATGATAATGCAGCACATCATAACCGCCTGCGAGAGCTTTTGCAGTCGCCACGATCGTCGCAAGAAAAGAATATACTACTGCATTCAGGCTGCTGTTATGAAATGTTGGTATTGTGATGAGCCGCACCCCTTCGTAAATCCGACCGCGTTTCTCATCGAACTTTTTTCCGGAAACATGATAACCGGAACGATTGTAGGCATCCACCTGATGACCGAGCTTTACCATTCTGGTGGACAGTTCATCTACCACAATTTCCACGCCGCCCTCTCTGGACGGTATTCTCTTATGCCCGATCATGGCGATCTTCAGTCTGTCTCTGTTTGTTTTTTTGTATTTTTTTATGTGTTTTTCCGCTTTTTTTCGTTTTTTACTTTCTTTCATCAGATAATATAAAAACGAAAAATTTGTATCCAGATAACGGGGAAATAGCCGCTTCGGATCCTGCATCATACGCCACAGCCATTCCATACACACTTCCTGCATCCAACGCGGTGCACGAAGCACCGTTCCGGCATGAAAATCAAATCCCGCACCAACGCCGAGCATAATTCCGTTCACTTTTCCTTTATGCTCTGCCATCCAGCGCTCCTGTTTGGGCGCGCCAAGACCAACCCAGATAAAATCCGGTTTTGTCTCATTGATCTGTTCGATAATTTCTGCATCCTCTTCTACCGTCATCGGTCGAAACGGCGGAGAATACATTCCAACAATCTGCAGTCTGGGATAGGCTTCTTTCAGGCGTATTCCAAGCTTCTCAATCGTCTCAGGCGTGCTGCCATAAAAATAGTGCCGATATCCTCTTTTTTCTGAAAGTTTAAAGATCGCAGGCATCAGGTCCGGCCCAGGTACTCTTCCTGCCTGTGTATATCCTCTTAATTTCTGTACAATCGAGAGGGGTTTTCCATCCGGCATATTTAAAATGCTTCCGTTTTGAACCTTCCGATATTCTTCGTCCCGGTATGCGGTCACGGTAGTATGCACATTTGAAATACAGATGTACTCCCCTCTCATCTGCTCTAAATATTTGTCGATATATCCTACTGCCTCATCAATATTTGTTACATTGATGTTTGTCTTCAGAATCTCTGTGTAAGGTAAACGTTCCATCTGATTCTCTTTCTCTCTTTTCAGAGTCTTTATATTCCATCCCCTCTTTAAGCCAGCATGACCACATGCGCAGTCTGTCAGCATTTTATTAGTAAATTATACCCCTTTCGGGGAGAATTAACAATCGTTTCCTGCTTTTTCTATGATTAACAAA
>OKWR01000654.1_pt1 | contig 32650 bp, 29 predicted proteins | sample 1607101 | NCBI WGS metagenome assembly OKWR01 (sample SAMN04414076, study PRJEB24778) | human gut metagenome | material: faecal | host: Homo sapiens
AAAGGCGCGCAAATATCCGGACGCCCTGCACGCTTCGCTGGATGCGACCAACGTGCCTGTGGAAGTCTATCATAACCTGATCGAAGCCGTTCATGAGGACATCGGCATCCTGCACCGTTATATGCGTCTGCGCAAAAAGCTGATGAAGACGGATGAGCTTCATATGTACGATCTTTACACCTCCCTCGTTGCGGATGCGGATGTGAAGATTCCGTTTGAAAAAGCGAAGGAGGAAGTGCTGGATGCGACTGCCGTTCTCGGAAAAGAGTACGGGGAAGTGTTAAAGCACGGCTTTGAAAGCCGCTGGATCGACGTTTACGAAAACAAAGGCAAGCGCGGCGGTGCGTACAGCGCAGGACAGATTGTGCATCCGTATGTGCTTTTAAATTATAAGGGCACGCTGGATTCCGAGTTCACGCTGGCGCACGAGATGGGACATGCGATGCACTCCTATCTTTCCACCAAAAATCAGGAGCCTGTGGACAGAGAGTATGTAATTTTTGTTGCGGAAGTCGCATCTACCTGCAATGAGTCGCTTCTGATGCAGCATCTGCTGAAAAAAACGCAGGACAAAAAGACCAGAGCGTACCTGATCAACTATTTCCTCGAGCAGTTCCGTACGACTCTGTACCGCCAGACGATGTTTGCAGAGTTCGAGTTAAAGATCAACGAGCTGGTACAAAACGGCGGCAGCTTAACGGCAGAGGGCCTGAACAAAATTTACCACGACTTAAACGTATTCTATTATGGGGATGCGGTTGTTGTGGATGACTTAATCGACCGCGAATGGGCGAGAATTCCGCATTTTTATTACAACTATTATGTGTTCCAGTATTCGACGGGCTTTTCCGCTGCGATGGCGCTGTCTGAACGGATTTTGAGCGAGGGCGAGCCTGCGGTGAAGGATTACTTAAACTTCCTGTCCGGCGGCTGCTCCAAAGATCCGATTTCCCTGCTGCAGGGCGCTGGCGTTGATATGCGCACCGCAGAGCCGGTACACCGCGCACTGAAGCTGTTTGACAGCCTGCTTGACGAGATGGAAGCATTGATGGAAGCATGATGTTGGACAAAAATCAGAATTGTTTAATGAGATGTCCTGAAAATAGGATATAATAAGAAGAAATGACGATTCCGCCGGACACTTCTGGAAAAGAAAGGTCCGGCGGATTGTGCAATCTGGATGCTAAAATAAAAAATAAAAGGACAAAATAAGACAAAATGAAAAATAAAGGTTGACTTCTGAATGGATGTTCAGTATACTAAGGTCAGTTGGTACGACAGCACGATAAGATAAATTGGATTGTTACTGGCAGGCAGGCAAAACCAAGTTTTATAAATTAGTTTTTCAGATATTATATATTTCTGCAGAACTGGTTTATAAAATTTGGTTTTTTGTTTCTAAAGAGTCTGCAAGACCATGTGGGATACCGGACAGTTGATTGTTGCGCATGGGCTGCATTTCAGGAGCGGGGCATGAGGATAGAAAGGGTAATCAATAACAATGTGATCTCCGCGCTGGATGATCAGGGACGGGAGATCGTGGCGATGGGCAGGGGCATCGGCTTCCAGAAAAAAAGCGGTCAGGAGATCAAGGCTGCGCAGGTGGAGAAGATTTTTCATCTGGGAAGTCCGGATTTACAGGCACGGTTTCAGGAGCTGCTTGCCAATATGCCAATGGAATGCGTTCAGGTTTCAGATGAGATTATTTCCTATGCGAAGAGTCATCTTTCCATGCAGCTTAATCAAAACGTTTATCTTGCGCTGACTGACCATATCGATTTCGCACTGAGACGGTTTAAGGACGGCATGCTGTTTGAAAATGCGCTTTACAGCGAAATTCGCAGATTTTATCCGGAAGAATTCCAGATTGGCTGTCATGCCCTCGATCTGATCGAGGAGCGGATCAAAGTGAGACTGCCGGAGGATGAGGCTGCATCGATCGCGTTTCATCTGGTCAACAGCGAATTTGGCGGGATGCGCCTGAGAGATACTCAGATTATGACGGAGATAATCCGTCACCTGATCGGAATGATTCGGGCAGATTACCATTTTCCGGAAGACCTGGTTTATGAGGACCGGTTGATCACGAATCTGAAGTTTATGCTGAACCGGTTGATCCAGAACAAAGAGGGCTGGATTACAGAGGATGCTCGCTTTAACGAATTTGTCAGGGCAAATTACAGAAATGAGTATGAGCTGGCAAGAGCGATGAGAGACTATATAGAATCCGTGGTTTCCTGCAAGATGACGGAGGAGGAAGTGATCTATCTCGCAGTCCAGCTGAAATATGCAGATATCAAAAAAAAGGAAGGAAAGAAAAATGGGATTTTTTGATCGTTTTAAAAAGGATAAAGGGATTGAGCTTACAGCACCGATGAAGGGAAAATGTGTCAGCATTAAGGAGGTTCCGGATCCGACCTTCGCTGAGGAAATCCTCGGTAAGGGCATTGCTGTGATCCCGCAGGACGGACATGTTTACGCTCCGGCAGACGGCAAGATCAGTACCGTATTTCCGACCGGTCATGCGGTAGGCATTACGACTGCAGATGGTGCTGAAATTCTGATCCATATCGGTCTGGATACTGTAGAATTAAAAGGTGAGCCCTTTGAACAGAAGGTAAAAGAGGGTCAGGATGTGAAAAAGGGCGATCTGCTTGTCGTTGCAGACCTGGACAAGATCAAAGCGAGTGGAAAAGAAACGATCACACCGATGATCATTTGCAATTCTGATGCATATGAGCAGGTAGAAACCTTTACCGGCAAGGACGTGGAAACAACAGATGCGGTTATGAAGCTGCATCCTGCAAAATAAATGTTCAAAGAGGATGATGAAATGGTAGTTTGTCAGGGAAAAAGCGTTCTGAAGGGAATTGCGATCGGGAAAATTTACCTTTATGAAAAGCAGGAATATGTCCTGGAGCAGAAGCAGGTTGCTGATGCAGAGGCAGAGGTTGCCCGGTTCGAAGCAGCTAAGGAGACTGCCATCGGACAGTTGGATGACTTATATGAAAAAGCGCTTGCAGAAGCAGGCGAAGAACAGGCGATGATCTTCGATGTGCATAAGATGATGCTGGATGATGGCGATTATCTCGACGCGATCACCGGACTGATCCGGAGTGAAAAGGTCAATGCAGAATATGCAGTGCATACCACAGGAGAGCAGTTCGCAGCAGTATTTGCTTCCATGGATGATGATTATATGAAAGCGCGCAGCGCAGATGTCAAAGATATTTCCGGACGTGTGATCCGTATCCTGGCAGGCATCGGGGACGGCAGCATTGCTTCAGAGGAGCCGGTGATCCTACTGGCAGATGATCTGACTCCGAGTGAGACGGTTTCTCTTGATAAAAGTAAGATTCTCGCATTTGTAACCCGCAACGGTTCAGCAAATTCTCATACAGCGATTCTGGCACGTTCGATGAATATTCCGGCATTGGTGCAGACCGATGTGGAGCTGTTAAAAGAATACCACGGCATGGATGCAGTTGTAGATGGTCTGGATGGAAAGCTTTATCTGGATCCGGAAGAGGCTGTGCTTGCGGAATTAGTTCAGAAAAAGGAAGCCTGCGGCAGAGAACGTGCGGAGCTTGAAAAGCTGATCGGACTCGATAATGTAACAAGAGACGGTCGAAAGATTAACGTTTATGCGAATATCGGAAGCCCGGAAGATGTGGATAAGGTGCTTTTAAATGATGCAGGCGGTATCGGACTTTTCAGAAGCGAATTTTTGTATCTCGGACGGGAAGACTATCCTTCCGAGGAAGAGCAGTTTGAAATTTATAAAGAAGTATTGAGCCGGATGGAAGGCAAAAAGGTTATCATCCGTACACTTGATATCGGAGCGGACAAGCAGGTGGATTACTTCAAGCTTCCAAAAGAAGAAAATCCAGCGATGGGCTATCGTGCGATCCGTATCTGTTTGGATCGGATTGACGTGTTTAAAACACAGCTCCGTGCAATTTACAGAGCGTCCGTTTATGGCACTGCAGCCATCATGTTCCCGATGATTATCTCAGTCAAAGAGATCCTTCGAATCAAAGAGATCGTGGAAGAGGTTAAGGCAGAGCTGACAGCGGCAGGAATTGAGATTGCACCAGTTGAATTGGGTATTATGGTAGAGACACCTGCAGCAGTCATGATCAGTGAAGAGTTGGCAAAGGAAGTATCCTTCTTCAGTATCGGTACAAACGACCTGACGCAGTACACTTTGGCGATCGACCGTCAGAACCAGAGCCTTGATACCATTTATGATTCCCATCATCCTGCAGTGCTTCGGATGATCCGGATGACGATCGAAAATGGTCATAAAGGCGGCGCGTGGGTCGGCATCTGCGGAGAGCTTGGAGCAGATACGACGCTGACAAAGACCTTTGTGGATATGGGGATTGACGAATTGTCCGTTTCCCCGACCTATGTACTGGGGCTTCGCAAGGCGATTCGGGAAATTTGAAAATAATAGAATGCATGCGCTCTGCGAGTATTCTATTGTCATGAATAAAAGCAATGCCGCACATAAATTTCTGAAGCGGCACTGCAAAGAGAATAAGAAGTGACCACAGGAGGAACAGAACATGACACAGTTTTCTTACACAATTCAGGATGAGCTCGGTCTTCATGCAAGACCGGCAGGGCTCTTGGCAAAGGAAGCCGCAAAGTTTAAAAGCACCGTTACGGTAGAAAGCGGCGCAAAAAAGGGAGATGCAAAGAAGATCATGTCCCTGATGATGCTGGGCGCAAAGAAAGAGCATACACTTTCCTTTACTGTAGAAGGAGAGGATGAAGAAGCCTGCGCAGCAGCGCTGGAAGCGTTTTTAAAAGAAAATTTATAAATCGATAACGCTGACAGTTTTCCAAAGTATTCGTTAAGGTGTGTACCTTTATGAATAAATCCGCGGCCAGGGCGGAAACCACAGTGCAGAAAGAATCTGCATTGTATTAAACAAGAAGGGGGTAACTTTTATGAAATGGTTACAGAAACTTGGTAAGGCTTTAATGCTTCCGGTAGCTTGCCTTCCCATTTGCGGTATCCTGATGGGTATCGGTTATTTACTTTGTCCGTCCACCATGCAGGGTGGTGACGTAGTTGGCTTTGCTCAGACACTGGGATTCTTCCTGGTAAAAGCAGGCGGAGCTTTGATCGATAACATTGCGATCCTGTTCGTTATCGGTGTTGGTGTCGGCATGTCCGATAAAAATGATGGCACCGGCGGCCTGGCAGCTCTGGCTTCCTGGCTGATGATGACAACTCTGCTTTCCACAGGCGTGGTTACAACCATCATGCCTTCTATGGCAGAAAAAGAAAGCGCTATGCTGGCATTTGGAAAAATCGCGAACCCTTTCATCGGTATTTTAGCTGGTGTGATCGGTTCTACCTGCTACAACAAGTTTAAGAGCACGAAGCTGCCTGATTGGCTGGCATTCTTCTCTGGCAAACGTTGTGTAGCGATCATCGCAGGCGTTATTTCCATCGTTGTTTCTGCAGTGCTGCTGTTTGTATGGCCTCTGATCTTCGGTGGTCTGGTAGCTCTTGGTGAGGGTATTGTAGGCCTTGACGCTGTAGGTGCAGGTATCTACGCATTCTTAAACCGTCTGCTGATCCCTGTTGGTCTGCATCATGCATTGAACAACGTATTCTGGTTTGACACCATCGGCCTTGGCGATCTGTCCCACTTCTGGGCAGGTGAGACCAGCGCAGACGTAAGCTGGAGCCTTGGTATGTACATGTCCGGTTTCTTCCCTTGTATGATGTTTGGTGTTCCCGGTGCAGCGCTGGCTATGATCCAGACTGCAAAGAGCACGAAGAAGAAAGTTGCAATCGGTCTGGTTGGTTCCGCAGCTCTGTGTGCATTCATCTGCGGCGTTACCGAGCCTTTTGAATTCGCATTCATGTTCCTTGCACCCGGTCTGTATGTTGTATACGCTCTGCTGTACGGCATCTTCACCGTAATCACTGTTTTAGTTGGCTTCCGTGCAGGCTTCTCCTTCTCCGCAGGCGCAACAGACCTTCTGTTCTCTGCATCCCTGCCGGCAGCAGCAAATACCTGGATGATCATTCCTCTGGGCATTGCAGCATTCGTTGTATTCTATCTGGTATTCCGTTTCGCGATCGTGAAGTTTGATCTGAAGACTCCCGGCCGTGAGGATGATGATACAGAAGCTGAAAAGCAGGTTGTTCTGGCAAATAACGACTACACCAAGGTTGGTGAGATCGTGCTGGAAGGTATCGGCGGCAAGGATAACGTTGTCAGCCTGGATAACTGCATTACCAGACTTCGTTTCGAAATCAAGGATTACACCAAGGTTGACGAGAAGAAGATCAAATCTGCAGGCGTTGCAGGCGTTATCCGCCCCAACAAGAACAATGTTCAGGTTATCGTCGGAACCAAGGTTCAGTTTGTAGCAGACGAAATCCAGAAGATGCTGTAAAACATTTTTACAGTACAGGAATTATCGTTTACATTCTTATCGAAGGGAAAAGCCCTCCATTCGATAGATACAGGAAATTAAATATTGACAGTGCCCTGCGGCACGAAAAACCTGGCACATCGGAGGCTCCTCGCAAGAGGGGCTTCCGATTCTTTTTCAAAACAGCGGAATGTTCGTAAAGCGTACCTTCTGGTGTTTTGCAGCTGCAGGATCTGCACATTTGGTTTCCCGACACAGCCCAGGCGCGTGTGAACTGTAATCTTATGAGTAAACCTGGGACAATTATTTTTTTAAAACAATTGAGAAAAAAGTCGGGATGTATTAGAATGAATAGAGTAGCCGGAGAGGTTCTGGCACAAAATAACATTATCAGAAACGGGAGAATAAGAGATATGAGAATTATCAAAACCAAAGATTATAACGATATGAGCAGAAAAGCTGCAAACTATATTGGTGCACTGATCATCAACAAGCCTGACTGCGTACTGGGTCTGGCAACCGGTTCCACACCGATCGGCACATACAAAAATCTGGTAGCTGGCTATGAAAATGGCGACTACGATTTTTCCAACGTAAGAAGCGTAAACCTGGACGAGTACAAGGGCCTGCCCAAGGAGAACGAGCAGAGCTATTACTACTTCATGCATGACAATCTGTTCTCTCATGTAAATATTGATCCTGCAAACACCCATCTGCCGGACGGCACAGAGCCTGACAGTCAGAAAGCCTGTGAGGAATACAATAAAGTGATCGCATCCATGGGCGGTGTTGATCTGCAGCTGCTGGGTCTTGGACATGATGGACACATTGGCTTCAACGAGCCTAACGACGAGTTCGACAAAGAGACTCATTGCGTAGATTTAACAGAGATGACTATCGAAGCAAACAAGCGTTTCTTTAACTCCATCGACGAAGTTCCGCGTCAGGCTTACACCATGGGTATTGCTACGATCATGCGTGCAAAATGCGTTCTGATGGTTGTCAGCGGCAAAGATAAAGCAGAGATTTTAAAGAAATCCTTCTTTGGACCGATCACACCTCAGGTTCCGGCTTCTATTCTGCAGCTGCATCCGAACTTTGTTTTGATCGCAGATGAGGACGCTCTGTCCGCACTTTAATGCATTCTGTTGCTGAAAATGATAACAGGGTCAAAAATCAGAAAGCCGTTGCAGGTTTGTCTGCAGGAGGCTTTCTGAACGTTTGATTTGCCAAAGAAGGAGGCAGGAGACCATGGTTTTACAGAGCAGAAGAGTTTGGCTGGCAGGACAGTTTGTTCCCGCTCAGCTGGAAGTGGCCGATGGAAAAATCGTAAATGTATATCCTTTTGGGACAAAGACTGCAGATGTGGATTACGGCAATAAGCGGATTGTTCCCGGTTTTATTGACGTGCATACGCATGGTGCTTATGGATTCGATACCAACGACGGCGAGCCGGAAGGTCTGCGCGACTGGATGAGACGGATTCCGGAAGAAGGCGTTACCTCGATTCTTCCGACAACCGTAACTCAGATGCCGGAGGTTCTGACCAAAGCGGTTGCAAATGTCGCAAAGGTTGTGGAAGAAGGCTACGAGGGTGCAGAGATTCTGGGGATCCATTTCGAAGGACCTTATCTGGATATGGAATACAAGGGTGCACAGCCCCCGGAAGCGATTGCAAAACCGACCGTAGAACAGTTTAAAATGTATCAGGAAGCCGCACATGGCATGATCAAATATATCACGATGGCTCCTGAGCACGATCCGGAATTTGCTCTGACAAAATACTGCAGCCAGAACGGTGTAGTAGTCAGCATGGGACATTCCAGCGCGTCGTATGAGCAGGCGCTGATGGGAATCGCCAATGGCGCGATGAGCATGACACATGTATACAACGGCATGACGCCTTATCATCACAGAAAGCCCGGATTGGTCGGAACCGCGTTGCGCGTCCGCGATATTTACGGTGAGATCATCTGTGACGGCTGTCATTCCCATCTGGCTGCACTGAATAACTTCTTCACCGCGAAAGGAAGAGATTATTCCATTATGATCAGTGATTCCCTGCGTGCAAAGCACTGCCCGCCCGGCGGTAATTATGAGCTTGGCGGTCATCCGATCGAGATCGGAGAGGACGGTCTGGCAAGATTAAAAGGAACTGATACGATCGCCGGAAGCACCTTAAATATCAACAAGGGTCTGCGGATTCTTGTGGAAGAGGCGATGGTTCCCTTCGATGCAGCTTTAAATTCCTGCACGATCAACCCTGCCCGTGTTCTTCGGGTAGATGATCGGAAGGGTAAATTAACTGCCGGCTATGATGCGGATATCGTTGTTCTGGAAGACGATTATGCGGTTGCACAGACCTATTGTAAAGGAATTGCAATGTTATAAAAAATATGAGATACTAATGGGGCATTTTAGGCACAGCCTGGGATGCCCCTGATGTTTTATGAAAGGAGACTCTGTGATATGACAGATCTGGACTGCAAACAGACCGAAAAGCTGATTCCTCAGTTTTTGAAGGACGAACTGGATAACCGCACGGAAAAGAAATTTTTAAATCATGTGGATGGATGCAGTTTCTGCCTTGAGGAGCTGAGCATACAGTTTCTGGTGACAACCGGGATGCAGCGCCTGGAAAACGGCGATACGTTCGATTTAAACAGAGAGCTGCGCATGCGGATTGATACAGAGAAGCGACATCTGCATATCCTGAGTTCCTTACAGCATGGGCTGTATGCGACAGAAGCGATGGCGATTCTGGCGGCGACTATGATTTTGACGATGGTGGTATTATAAATGAGTGAAAAACTGGTTTTAATTGACGGACACAGCATTTTGAACCGCGCCTTCTATGGCGTGCCGGATTTATCCAATTCCGAGGGGCTTCACACGAATGCGGTCTATGGCTTTTTAAATATTTTATTCAAGCTTCTGGAGGAAGAGAAGCCGGAATATCTGACGGTCGCGTTCGACGTGAAAGCGCCGACGTTCCGGCACGAGATGTACCCGGAATATAAAGGGACGAGAAAGCCGATGCCGCAGGAGCTGCACGAGCAGGTTCCTGTGATGAAGCAGGTGCTGCATGCCATGGGAATCCGGACGATGGAGCAGCCAGGACTGGAAGCGGACGACATTTTGGGGACGCTTGCAAAGCGCGCGGAAAAAGAGGGGATGGATGTATCCCTGGTTTCCGGGGACAGGGATCTTTTACAGATCGCGAGTGACAAAATTAAAATCAGAATTCCGAAGACCAAGGGCGCGCGGACAGAGGTCGAGGATTATTATGCAGCAGATGTTGAAGCAAAGTACGGCGTGACGCCTGCCGGCTTTATCGAATTAAAGGCGCTGATGGGCGATACGGCGGACAATATCCCCGGCGTGCCCAAGGTCGGTGAAAAGACGGCTTCCGAGCTATTAAAGCAGTTTCAAACGCTGGACAATTTGTATGCGCATGTCGAAGAGGTGACGAAAAAAGCGGTGCGAGAATCGCTGATCGCCAATAAAGATCTGGCATATCTGAGTCTTGATCTTGCGACGATCCGCATCGACAGTCCTGTGGTGCTTGACTGGAATGAAGCGCGGCTGGGAGAGCTGTATACAGAGGATGCGTATCAGCTGTTCCGGAAGTTGGAATTTAAAAATCTGCTTGGACGATTCGAGCAGAAAGAGACGAAGCAGGATAGCTTGACGGCAAAAATTCATGTGACGAGCGATTTGGCAGATGCACAGGAGATTTTCGAGGCGGTCAAAAAAGCGGGACACTGTGGCTTTGCAGTGTTATCCGATCAGAAAAAATGCAGAAAAATAGAAGAAACCGAGTTTTGCGGACTGGCGCTGTGCTGGGGCGAAGAACAGATCGCAGTGCTTCCGGCGGAGGGCTTTTTGACCGCGCAGTGGCTCTGCAGTCAGCTTTCCGATCTGTATCTGGCGGGCATAGACCTTTCTACGTTTGAAATCAAAAAAGCGTATCCTGCTCTTTTGTCCAATGGAGAAAAAGACCAGGACAGCTGCGGTACAAAGACGCTGTTCGATGTTTTGATTGCCGCGTATCTGTTAAATCCGCTCAAAAACGATTATGAGCCGGAGGACATTGCAAAGGAGCAGCTCGACCGCATGATCCGCACGAGAAAGCAGCTGTTTGAAAAGCTTTCTTTAAAGGAAGCATATGCGCAGAGACCGGAAGAATTTTATGAATATGCCGGAACACTGGCGTATGTGTGCTATGCGGCTGTGCCGGTGCTTTCCCAAAAACTGGAAGAAGCCGGGATGCAGAAGCTGTTTGACGAAATTGAGATGCCGGTATCCCGTGTGCTTTATGAGATGGAAAAAGAGGGCGTGCTGGTACGCAGACAGGAGCTGCAGGCATACGGTGATGCGCTGGTGGACAGGATTAACGAGCTGGAAACAAAAATCCACGAAGCGGCAGGCTGTGAATTTAATATCAATTCGCCGAAGCAGCTGGGAGAAATTTTGTTTGAAAAGATGGGCTTAAAGGGCGGAAAGAAAACCAAAACCGGATATTCGACCGCTGCAGACATTCTGGAAAAGCTCGCAGCAGACAATCCGATTGTTGCGGATATCCTGGAATATCGGGGTCTGACGAAATTAAAATCGACCTATGCGGACGGTCTGGCGGATTATATCGAGGAGGACGGCAGAATCCACACGTCCTTCAATCAGACGATCACGGCGACCGGACGGATTTCTTCAACGGAACCGAATCTGCAGAACATTCCGATGCGTACAGAACTGGGACGGCTGATCCGCAAGGTATTTGTGCCAAAGGACAACTACTTGTTTACGGACGCGGACTATTCCCAGATCGAGCTTCGTGTGCTCGCGCATATTTCCGGGGACGAGCAGCTGATCGAGGCGTACAAAAGTGACGCGGATATCCATCGGATTACGGCATCCAAGGTGTTCCATACGCCGTTTGAGGAAGTCACGGACTTACAGCGGCGCAATGCAAAGGCGGTCAATTTCGGTATCGTTTACGGCATCAGCTCCTTTGGTTTGAGTCAGGATCTGAGCATCACGCGGAAAGAGGCAGCAACCTATATCGAGCAGTATTTTGCAACCTATCCGCAGGTCAAGACATTTCTGGACAAACAGGTGGAGGATGCGAAGCAAAACGGTTATGTGACGACGCTCTACGGGCGCAGACGTCCGATTCCGGAGCTGAAATCCAGCAATTTTATGCAGCGTTCCTTTGGCGAGCGCGTGGCGATGAATTCTCCGATTCAGGGTACGGCGGCAGATATCATGAAGCTTGCGATGATCCATGTCTGGGAAGAGCTGCATCGCAGGAAATTGAATTCCAGGCTCAGTCTGCAGATTCACGACGAGCTGCTGATCGAGACCGATCGTGCGGAAGCTACGGAGGTGGCAGAGCTTTTAAAGGATAAGATGAAGCATGCGGCAGAGCTTTCCGTTTCGCTGGAGGTGGATCTGCATACCGGCGAAAACTGGTATGACGCGAAATAGTAGAATGCACGCTCTGCGAGCATTCTACTGTCATGAATAAAAGGAACGAAATGATGAAAACAATAGGAATTACCGGCGGGGTTGGTGCCGGAAAATCGAAGATTTTAGCATATATTCAGACACACTGCAACTGCCGGATTTTGCTGGCGGATGAAGCAGCGCATAAGGTTCGTGAGCCGGGAAATCCCTGCTACAACGCCCTCGTCCGGCTTCTGGGAACAGACACGCTGGAAGAGGACGGTCAGATCAACCGGCAGAAAATGGCGGCGAAAATTTTTGCAGACCATAAGTTGCTGGAAGCGATCAATGCGGTCATCCATCCGGCGGTTAAAGCCTATATTTTGCAGGAGATCGAAGCCGAACGCGAAGCTGGAAAAATCGACGCCTTTTTTGTGGAAGCGGCGCTCCTGATTGAGGAAGGCTATGGCGAGCTGCTGGATGAGCTATGGTACATTTTTGCACAAAAAGAAGTACGCAGGAAGCGGCTGATGCAGGATCGTGGATATTCCGAAGAAAAGGTAGAACAGATTTTTGCGAGTCAGCTTTCGGAAGAAGAATTTCGATGTCACTGTAAAGTGGTGATTGACAATAGTGCCGACCTGGGGGATACTTACAGACAGATAGACGAAAGATTAAAGGAAGCAGGGCTGAGCAGATGAGATTATGCAGTATTGCCAGCGGAAGCAGCGGAAACTGTATTTATGCGGGAACGGATACGACCCATGTGCTGGTGGATGCAGGCATCAGCGGCAAGCGCGTGGAAAACGGCTTGAACGATATTGGTTTGACAGGACGGGATATTGATGCGATTTTGATCACTCATGAACATATTGACCATATCGCCGGACTTGGTGTTTTAAGCAGACGGTATGGAATTCCGATTTATACGACGGAAAAGACTGCGGACGCGATTCAGGAAACGAAGAGTGTGGGAAAGATCCCGGAAGAGCTTTTTCATCCCGTCTGTGCAGAGGAAGCGTTTACAATTAAGGATCTGACGGTAAATCCGATGCGTATTTCTCACGATGCCGCAGATCCGGTGGGCTATCGTTTTTCTTATGGCAGTAGCCATGCTGCTGTGTGTACAGACCTTGGTACTTATAATGACTACACCGTGGAATGCTTAAAGGGGATGGATGTCCTTTTACTGGAGGCAAATCACGATGTAAATATGCTGCAGGTGGGGAGCTATCCCTATTATCTCAAGCAGCGGATACTCGGAAACCGCGGGCATCTTTCGAATGAAAATTCGGGCAGACTGTTAAGCAGGGTGCTGCATGATAACCTGAAAAAAGTGATCCTGGGACATCTGAGTCAGGAAAACAACCTGCCGGAGCTTGCATATGAGACCGTGCGGATGGAAATTGACCTGGCGGATAATCCGTATCATGGGGGTGATTTCCCGATTCAGGTGGCGAAGCGCAATGAGGTTTCGGAGATGATCTGTTTTTAAAAAAATGAGGAACTGTGAGAGGAGAAAGATTGAAAAATAAAATTTTCAATCGCGGGATTTGTGTCTGCGCGCACTTGACACAAACTTGACATGCGCAAAAAGCGTGCGCGGAAAAGAGGAGAAAAGCATGAAGAAAAGCATTATCACTGTAGTAGGGAAGGACACTGTCGGAATTATTGCAAGAGTATGTGCATATCTGGCAGATAACAACATCAACATTCTGGATATTTCCCAGACCATTGTGCAGGGATATTTTAATATGATGATGATCGTGGATATGAATAATGTATCCAAGGAGTTCGGAACCATTGCGCAGGAGCTGGATGCGCTCGGAGAGAATATTGGCGTTATTATCAAATGCCAGCGGGAAGAAATTTTTGACCAGATGCACAGGATCTGAGACACCAGTTTGCGAATGGCGCGGTAAACGGCTCAATCACGACAAATACATCTGCGAAATGGAGAAAATAGCATGATCAATATCTATGAAGTAACCGAAACCAATAACATGGTGGAGAAAGAAAATCTGGACGTACGCACCATTACGATGGGAATCAGCCTTTTGGACTGCATCGATTCGGATTTAAACGCATGTCTGGATAAAATTTATAAAAAGATTACCGAATCCGCAAAGGATCTGGTAAAGACCGGCGAAGAGATTGCACAGGAATTCGGTGTGCCGATTGTAAACAAGCGTATTTCCGTGACTCCGATTGCGCTGGTCGGCGGTGCCGCATGTAAGACGCCGGAGGATTTTGCAAAGATCGCAGAAGTGATGGATAAAGCTGCCCACGAGGTAGGCGTAAACTTTATCGGCGGTTATTCTGCGTTGGTGAATAAAGGCATGACCCATGCGGATGAGCTTTTAATCCGTTCGATTCCGATGGCATTGTCCAGAACTGAAAATGTCTGCAGCTCTGTCAACGTCGGTTCCACCCGCTGCGGTATCAACATGGATGCTGTCCGACTGCTGGGCGAAATCATCAAAGAGACGGCGGAGTACACAAAGGAGCAGGATTCCTTAGGCTGTGCAAAGCTGGTGGTATTCTGCAATGCGCCGGACGATAACCCGTTCATGGCGGGCGCGTTCCACGGCGTGACAGAGGCTGACCGTATCATCAATGTCGGCGTCAGCGGTCCCGGCGTTGTAAAGACTGCACTGGAATCTGTGCGCGGCGAGAGCTTTGAGGTGCTCTGCGAGACGATCAAAAAGACCGCATTCAAGGTTACGAGAGTCGGTCAGCTGGTGGCAAAAGAGGCTTCGAAGCGGTTAAAGGTTCCCTTCGGTATTGTCGATCTTTCGCTGGCTCCGACGCCTGCAATCGGCGACTCTGTTGCAGATATTTTATGTGAAATCGGTCTGGAGCATGCCGGCGCACCTGGAACGACGGCAGCCCTTGCCCTGTTAAATGATCAGGTGAAAAAAGGCGGCGTTATGGCATCTTCCTATGTTGGCGGCTTGAGCGGGGCATTCATTCCGGTCAGTGAAGACCAGGGTATGATCGATGCGGTGACAGCAGGTGCGCTGACACTGGAAAAGCTCGAGGCGATGACCTGTGTCTGCTCTGTAGGCCTTGACATGATCGCGATTCCCGGAGATACAAAGGCAACCACGATTTCCGGCATCATTGCGGATGAAATGGCGATCGGTATGATCAATAACAAGACAACCGCTGTTCGCCTGATCCCCGTTATCGGTAAGGGTGTTGGCGAAACCGTTGAGTTTGGCGGACTGCTGGGCTATGCGCCGATTATGCCGGTCAACCAGTTCAGCTGTGACGCATTTGTAAACCGCGGCGGACGGATTCCTGCACCGATCCATAGCTTCAAGAACTAAGCGGTATCGTAGCAGGAGCAGGACGAATTCTGAAAAAATATAAACAATAGAATGCACGCTCTGCGAGCATTCTATTGTCATGAATGAAAAAGACCGTCGGTTTTGCAGAGCCTTGGGAAGGCGCGAACCGACGGTCTTTTGGATTTTTTGGAAAGAATTTTGTTTCACAGTTTTTCGCCTGTGGCAGGGAGGGAAAGCAATAGCTTTATGCAGCGTGCCGCTTTTCCAGTTCGACACAGATGCGGTCGTATTCTGTTTCGTCCAGAATATATTTTTTCTTATAAAGGAAGTAGGACAGAAGCATCATCGCGCAGGGCAGCAGGGACATGCACAGCAAAAGTCCGGTGCTCTGCAGCGAGGTCGTGCTGGAGAGCACGCCGGAAATTAAGTCGAGCTTTTCACTTTCGGTAATCAACCCCTGGGTGCACTGCTGCTCCAGCGAAGAAATCTGGTTGGTGTAGCTGGTAACGTCGAACAGCAGATAGGTTGCAGATGTCAGGACAGCGGTCAGTGCGGAGGCAAGCTTTGTGATGAATGGGCGAAGGGAAGCGATGACGGCTTCATCCCTCGTCCCGAATTTGTACTCATTATATTCCACCGTATTGAGGATGGAGATCATCATAATCAGGTAATAGCAATACTGACCGAAATTGGAGAGCATGTAGCCTAACACGAGCAGGACAAAGCCGAGGGTACCGGTCTTTGCCAGAAAGCCGGAGATCAGGAGGAACGCGTAGCCGATCACCGCGATGATTGCCATGATGGACATCAGCTGTTTGCGCGGGCATTTGCGGGAAATGGCAGGGTAGAAGACCATCAGAAATGCAGTTGCGGACATGCCGACCATTGTGAACAGGGAATATAGACCGCCTTCATAGCCGAACGTCAGATAAATATAGGTAGATCCAAGTCCGCCGACGATCAGTCCATTACCGATCTGCTGCAGCAAAAAGATGACTGCGATCCAGACTAACTGATCGTTGCGCAGGATGGTCTGGATGATTTCGCGGAAGCGGAAGCGTTCCTGCTTTGCTGCGGGAGGGTCACGGCGTTCGCGTACACCGAAGATTGTGATGCTCAAAAACAGAGGCGCTAAAATCGCAATGATCAGGGCGATGCGTCCATAGGCGGTAAAGGAACTTCCGCCTATGGCATTTTTGCCGGTAGAAAAGACTGGAATCAGGATAGAGGCCAGAGTAGAACCGATTCCTGCAAACAGCGTGGCACGGGAGGTAAACTGATTGCGTGCGTTGGCATCAGAGCCGAGCGCCGGAATCATACCCCAGTAGGAAATATCATTCATGGTATAGGTGATGCTGAACAAAAAATAAAGGATGCCGAACAGGCAGACGAAGCTCCAACCGTGCAGGTCTGTATTGAAAAACAGATAAATGACGACGGAGGTGGATAAAACGCCGATTGTCAGCCAGGGTTTAAATTTGCCGAAACGGGAATGGGTGTGTTCGATGATGCTTCCCATGATCGGGTCGTTTAGTGCGTCAAAAATCCGGGCAGCGACCATAATTGCGGTGATCGCGGTCAGCTGTGCGGCGTTTAACGAGCGGGTAAATAAAACGAAAGTCAGAAGAAAGCTGTTGATCAGGGCGTAGACAGCATCTCTTCCGACCGTCCCGAGGGGGAACAGAAGTAGATTTCGTTTTTGGTACTTTTGCTGTTCGTTCATGGATTTTTCCTCCGTTTTTTATTCTGTTTTCATTATATTGCGATTTAAAACAGGATGCAACAGAGAAAAATGGCGAATTCCGGAGAGTGGGAAATGAGATTGTCGGAGGATGCGGCAGGGTGGCACAGCGTGCTGTAAAACGCGGGCACTGCAGCGGCAGCGCAGTCTTGTTGTCTGACTACAGCAGAATCAGTTGGCGTGTATACTCGTGAACCGGCAGCTGCCCGGTTTTTGCGCAGCGTGCAGTTTGCGTCAGATGTGCAGCGAGCACATCCTTTTCATAGAGGGCGAGTGCTTCCGGAGAAAGGCTGCGGGCTGCAGCAGCGGGGCGGGAGATGAGCGGAATGCTGCTGTTTTTCTTGAGCACGGACAGCAGGGGAGACGCACTCTTACGAAAACCAAGAATCCGGGCGTAAGGTGTATAGTCGTTATCGCGGGCAGCAAGGAGCATTTCCTGCGAAACAGAGAGCAGAATCCGACACAGACAGCGGCTGATTTTGCTGTAGGTGATTTCACGGGTCTTGAGTCTTGCGCAGAGGTCGTCCCAGTTGGTAAAGGAAAGGCGGTTCGCTTCGAGCTTGTCGGCAAGCTCTTTTCCGACCTCAGCATACGTCCCAAAGGAACCCGGAGCGGCAGTGAGCAGTCGATAGTGCAATGGACTGGATAAGTCATTGGAGAATAAAAACGTGTTCTGCGATAAAACTTCCTCCCAGAGCGGCAGCAAGGGCTGCAGTTCGGGATAGCACTGCAGCTGCGACAAAAGAGCCTGCTTCCCTTGTTTGGCGAGCAGACTGCGCAGCGCGGATGCAGAGGGAAAGTCTGCTGCACCGTCGAGCGGATCGTGATAGCCGCTGCCAACGCGCGAGATCGTGAACGGGCGGATGGAGCTGTTTCGCCGCAGCAGCGCCAAGGTATATTCCAATCCCAGAAGGTTGTTGGGGGAAGAAAGCAGGGCAACAATCTGTTCTGCTGTGGAATTGTTGTCGGGGCAGGCTGTTGATGGCATATCTTTTGCCATATCGAGGCATAAAAGCAGCGCCTGCTGGCGTGCGGCAGGAAAAGATAGCCCGGATTTTAATGCTTTTTTCAAAGCATTGGAAAAAGCAGCAGATTCGCACTGCAGCAGAGTTGCCGTTTTTTCAAATAAGGAAATGTCGCCGGATTCGCTGCCAAAGCAAAGACCGTCCACACAGCCGAGCTTGTCCAGCAGGGAAACTGCCCCGGCGGCAAAATCCCCGGCGCTTCCGGTGGCGAAGCAGACGGGCAGCTCAATCACAACGTCTGCTCCGGCAAGCAGCGCCATCCGGGTACGGGTATACTTGTCCAGAAGCGCCGGAGCGCCCCGCTGGACAAAGCTGCCGCTCATGACTGCGATCAGATAGTCCGCGCCGGTTTGCTTCCGCGCCTGTTCCATATGGTAAATATGTCCCGGGTGAAGCGGGTTGTATTCTACGATGATGCCTGTTGTTTTCAAGGTTAAATATACCTCCTTGCACATAGCTTATGCATAGCGTTTGCATGGAATGAAATAGCCGGACGAAACCGGAGGACGGGAAGTTGACGTTTTTCATCAGCATATAAATACGAAGTTGTCAGTCTAAAATCAGGATGCCTGCGCAATCGGACATTTGCGTAAATGAAAGACTTGGAAAATCTTTTCTCAGTTCCTCAACGACAAAGTAGATTTCATCATTATCCCAAGTGTCTCCAGTCTTCAATTTACACTCTTCTAAGTCCTTTCGTGTTTCAAAGGCAACATCGCCGATTATAATTTTACCGTTTTCCTTTAAGTGGTTACGCAAGTCTAACAGGAAATCGCTTTTTTGCGCATCCGTCAAATGATGCAGAGAGTATGTCGCAACAATATAATCATAACGAAAGTTCCGCAATGGTTCGACAAGCCCTTTTGAAAAGTCCCCCTGATATAAATGTGCATTTGGCATTTTTTCAGATGCCAGCGCAATCATTCTTGATGAAAAATCCTGCCCATAAATGGAGCAGCCTCGCTCGTATAGTTTTGTCGTTAATGTGCCTGTTCCGAATCCAATATCCAGCACAACGGCATTTTCGACTCTCATTATGGTCTGGAAAATGAACCCAAGTACCTTTTTATAACCGGCAAAAGGATATGTGTTTTCCTCATCAGAAATGCCGACAGTTTTGTCATAACCATCAGCCCAAAGGTCGAACTCTATGTTGTTTAGCATACTTACTTTCTCCATAACTTCCAATTGTTCTATGATGCGATAAACATGCCATATTCTTTTGGCACATTTAAAATTCCATTTGTAGTATGAGCGGTCAAAATATCTTTTTTAGCCTGTTTGGGAATGCCGGTGATCGACGTCATACTGGAAAGAGAATAAAGATATTCGATTATGTCATCGATATTGCTTTTGGCAGCTGCGATCATCGCTTTTGAAAAATCTGAAAGAGTCAGCCTGGAACACAGACGGATCAAATCTTCTTTGTTTTTCCACATATCGCCTGTCCCGCAGCCTAATTCCAAAATGCGCATTCCGGGGGCAATTTTATAATTGGAAAAAATCCAGTTTCCGAATCCCATCTTGTTTGTCGAATATTTATCATGAATGGTAATTCTCGTTTGCAAATTGGTTGCAGTAGCATACTGCTGTTCCACAACGGACATATCATTCAGCTGATCCATACATAACCTCGCTTTGATTTCTTGTTTTTGATCCTGGTATTTGGAAAACAGTATAACATAAAATAAAGGCACATGGGAAGCTGCGGAAAGCATTGAAGATGCAGCTTGGCGAATGGTGTAGATGAACGATAACCTAAAATAGCAAAAAGAAGTTTTAACGGAAAGATCTTGTGCTGCTTCATATAGATTTTTCTGTTTTGAGTATGGTATACTGTAAGAGTATGTGAGAAAACTTAGCCTTCTTATATATTTCTAACGAACTAAAAATTTATTTTATATAGAGAGGGATCGGCAGATGGGAAATAAGGAATTATTTAAAACAGTTTTATTCGGCGGATTTCAAAAAGAAGAAGTATGGAACTACATGCAGGAGGTTGAGGCGGAGATAGAAGGGGGACGTCAGGTTGCGGAACGCGCACAGCAGGAATATGCGCAGCAGCTGGAAGAGGAAAACCTGATGCGGCAGAAACTGAGCCAGCAGCTTTCGGATGAACAGGAACGCACGGAGAAGCTGGAAGAAGAAAAGAATGCGATGGAGTCGGAACTTGGCACACTGCAAGCAGAAGCAGAAAGTCTGCGCGCAGAAAAAGCAGAACTGCAGACCGAGCTGAACAAGCTGCAGGAAGAAAAGATCGGGCTGGAAGCGGCAGTTGAAACCTTAAATACAGAAAAAGCCGGACAGCAGGCAGAAGTTGAAGCGCTGCAGAAGGCAAAGGACGAATTACAGGCAAGAACAGAAGTTTTAGAAGCTGAGAAAGAGAAAGCTTTGTCAGAGCTGAAAAGTCTGAGGACTGAGAAAGTCAAACTGGAAACCGAAGCAGAAAAATTGCGTGCAGAGCAGCAGGAATTGAAAGCGGAAGCTGACGATCTGAGTGTCCAGCTGGAAACGCAGCAACTTGCGCTTGCAAAGGAGAAAGAACACACTGCAGCACGGCTGGCAGAATGGAAGAGCCGGGAGGACAGCCTGAAAATAGAATTAAAGCGCAAAAAGGCAGAGGCTCAGACGATTTTCCAGAAACAACAGCAGGAGATTCGGCAGTTAAAACAGCAGTTGGCAGCTTTAAAGTCAGATCATGCAAGAAGTGCAGGACAGAGTAGCCTGGACAGCTTGAAGAATGGTCTGGGACAGATGTTCTTTAAGGTTACAGGAAATGCAGGCAGAAATAGTGCTGGAAAACGCAGCGAAGCGATGCGGCAGTGGGACACAGACAGCTACAGCGAAGAAAGAACGCAGTGGGGATATGCAGAAAATCCTAGCCGTGCCGAAAAAACGCAGGGACAAGCAGATGGCTACAGGGAAAAATCGCAGGAAATCGTAAAAACGGACCATGCGAGTCAAAAAAACGATACGGCAGTCACAGAGCAGGGCGCGCCCGCTGCAGGACAGAACATGACCGTTACGGCTGCAGTCCACCCTGCGTCCAACACAATTTCCGATGTCGCACTCGACACCACATCTGATACAGTTCCGGCGCCTACCGCACCGGATGAAAATAACTTGACCGATACGGTCAATAAGACGACCGACGACGCGATCGCAGAAGCTGAAAAAGCCTGCGAGGACATGCAGGCGGCACAGGAAGCCAAAACGCAGGATTCAGAGAATGCAGATGTACAGCAAAAGCAGCAGGAAAAAGATACTTATTATAAAGAGCATGTGAATACGGTCAACGAGACGATCGCCCGGGCGCAGGAGCGGATTGCAAAAATGCTTCAGGAGCTTCAGACAGAGGTAGAATAAAAGAGAACCCTTTTGGACAGACTAAAGCAAAAAGTCCGGGAGGAAGATTTCCATGACGATGAAAAAAGTGAGCGGCGATCTGGCGAAGAACAGAGACTATCTGGATCGACAGCTGGGCGTTGGGGAAAGCTTTGACGTATTGTACCGAAATGTGGAGATCGGGAAGAAAAATGCAGCTTTGTATATGATCGACGGATTCTGTAAAGATGAAGTGATGCAGAAGCTGCTGCAGCATTTTATCGGAATCACGAAAGAGCAGATGCCGGAGGACGCGGCAGAGATGAGCAGGCAGCTTGTGCCCTATGGAGAGGTTGATCTGTGCGGCGATCTGGATGAAATCTGCAGGCAGGTGATGTCCGGCGTGACCGCCTTGCTGTTGGAGGGATATGAGCAGGGCATTTTGATCGATGCCAGAACCTATCCGGCGCGAAGTGTCGGTGAGCCGGAAAAGGATAAGGTGCTGCGCGGTTCGAAGGACGGTTTTGTGGAAACCATTGTCTTTAACACGGCGCTGATCCGCCGCAGGATCCGAAGCACACAGCTGAGGATGGAAATGCTGCAGGCAGGAAAAACGTCCCACACCGACATCGTTTTGTGCTATATGGAGGATCGGGTAGATCAGCAGTTCCTTGAAAAGATCCGGAACCGGATTCAGAACCTGCAGGTGGATGCGCTGACGCTGAACCAGGAAAGCCTTGCGGAGTGCCTGTATCAGGGACGTTGGTGGAATCCGTTTCCGAAGTTCCGATTTTCTGAACGTCCGGACACCGCGGCGGCACAGGTGTTGGAGGGAAATATCATCATTCTGGTGGACAACTCGCCGTCGGCGCTGATCACACCGACCTCCCTGTTTGACGTGCTGGAGGAAGCGGACGATTATTATTTTCCGCCGATCACGGGAACGTATCTGAGACTGTCGCGCCTGCTGATCGCCATTGTAACGTATTTTCTGACACCGACGTTTCTTTTGTTGATGGAATATCCACAGTGGATTCCCAAAGGCTTTGAGTTCATCGCAGTGCGGGATACGGTCTATATTCCGCTGATCTGGCAGCTTTTATTGCTGGAGCTTGCAATCGACGGTCTGAAGCTTGCGGCGGTCAACACCCCGAATATGCTCAGTACGCCGCTGTCGGTCATGGCGGCGTTGGTTTTGGGAGAGTTCAGTGTAAAGAGTGGGTGGTTTAATAGTGAGGTCATGTTGTACATGGCATTCGTCGCAGTCGCCAACTACACACAGAACAGCCTGGAGCTTGGCTATGCGCTGAAATTTATGCGGATTATCAATTTGGTGCTGACGGCAATTTTTGGCGTCTGGGGATATGTTGGAGGAATCGTGATTCTGGCGGTTTCTCTGTTGTTTAACCGGACGGTGAGCAGCAGAAGCTATCTGTATCCACTGGTGCCGTTTCATGGAAAACAGCTCGGGCATCAGCTGTTTCGGACAAGGCTGCCGGCGGCAAGAAAATAGGCCTGGCGCAAGGATGGAAAATGAAAAAGCAGCACTGGCAGCGCTTATGAGAAAATGGTGCGAAGAAAAGGATAATGCAGTCAGGATGGAGTCCAGGATGAAAACAGTAATTGCAATCGATTCTTTTAAAGGAAGCATGACTTCGATGGAGGCTGGAAACGCGGCGGCAGCAGGCGTGAAAGCAGTTTTCCCGGACGCTGAGATCGTCGTGCGTCCGCTGGCGGACGGCGGGGAAGGCACGGTGGAAGCATTGACAACCGGAATGGGCGGACGCATGGAAACAGCGCTGGTAAGCGACCCGCTCGGCAGGAAAATTTCAGCGTCCTACGGTATTTTGGAAAAAAATAAAACAGCGGTAATAGAAATGGCGGCAGCTGCAGGGCTGCCGTTACTTTCCAAAGAAGAACGCAATCCGCTACATACAACGACCTACGGCGTTGGGGAACTGATCTGGGATGCGATTCGGAAAGGCTGCAGGCATTTTATTGTCGGGATCGGCGGCAGTGCGACAAACGACGGCGGAGTTGGGATGCTTTCGGCGCTTGGATTTGAATTTCTGGATAAAAGTGGTCAGCCGGTGCGAAACGGGGCGGCCGGGTTAGCCGATCTTGCGGAAATTCGGAGTGGACATGTACTGCCGGTTTTAAAGGAGTGCACGTTTCGGGTTGCCTGTGACGTGGAAAATTCCCTCTGCGGAGAGCTTGGCTGCAGCAGCGTATTCGGACCGCAAAAGGGTGCTGATGAAAAGAGCATCCGGCAGATGGATCAATGGCTCTTTTCCTATGCACAGCTGACGAAAGAGCACTTTCTACAGGCAGATGAAAATTGTCCGGGGGCGGGTGCCGCTGGCGGTCTTGGGTTTGCATTCCAGAGCTACTTAGGTGCGCGGCTCGAGCCGGGAATCCGGATTGTATCGGAAGAGACCGGGCTGGAACGCGAGATGGCGGACGCGGATTTTGTTCTTACCGGAGAGGGCAGGATGGACGAACAGACTGCGATGGGGAAAGCCCCTGTAGGCGTGGCAAAGCTCGCGAAAAAGCATGGCTGTACGGTGATCGCTTTTGCCGGAGCACTGCAGGAGGGTTTTGCAGTCTGCCATGAGATCGGAATCGACGCAGCGTTTTGCATTCAGAAAAGGGCAGTCAGCCTGGAAGAGGCGATGGATCGGGACGCTGCGATGCAAAATCTGACGGATACCTGCAAAGAGGCGTTCCGGCTGGTGAAAGCTGTCGTGGGTGTTCCACAATGAGACAGTATTCTATGTCCCATATTGCCGGTGTTGTCCCATAATGAGGTGTTGACAATTATCCCGTTTTAGCGCAGAATATAAGGATGACTGGTTAGGAATGACGAATCCTGTAGAAAGCAGTCAAAGCAAAGAAACGGAGATTTAAGATTGAAAAATAAAATTTTTCAATCGCGAGATTTGTGTCTGTGCGCACTTGACACAAACTCGGCATGCGCAAAAAAGCGTGCGCAGAAATGAGAGGAAAACATGACAAAAATAGATATTGTATCCGGATTCCTTGGAGCCGGTAAGACAACCCTGATCAAGAAGCTGTTAAAGGAAGCGCTGGCAGGAACCCAGACCGTCCTGATCGAAAACGAATTCGGTGAAATCGGCATCGACGGAGGATTTTTAAAGGACGCTGGAATCGAAATCAAAGAAATGAATTCCGGCTGTATCTGCTGCTCCCTGGTAGGCGATTTCGGAACTTCTTTAAAGGAAGTTTTAAACACCTATCATCCCGACCGTATTCTGATTGAGCCCTCCGGCGTCGGCAAGCTTTCTGACGTTATGAAAGCAGTCCAGAATGCGGGACTTGGCACAGAGGTTGAGTTAAACAGCGCGGTTGCTGTCGTAGACGCTTCCAAGTGCAAAATGTATATCAAGAACTTCGGTGAGTTCTTCATCAACCAGATTGAGCACGCCGGAACGATTATTTTAAGCCGTACAGACGTTGCATCCGAAGAAAAGGTAAAACAGGCGGTAGAGCTGATCCGGGAGCACAACGAGAAAGCGACCATTATTACAACACCGCTGGCACAGCTGGAAGGCAAGGAGATTCTTGCTACTATTGAGGGGGCAAAGGATCTGGAAGCAGAGCTGATGGAGCAGGTAAAGGCAATGCATGACGAGCATGAGCACCACCATCACCATGAAGAGGACGAAGACGAACACGAGCATTGCTGCCATCATCACCATGATGAGGAGGAAGATGAACACGAGCATGAGCACCACCATCACCATGATGAGGAGGAAGACGAACACGAGCATTGCTGCCATCATCACCATGATGAGGACGAAGACGAACATGAGCATCATCATGAGCACGACGAAAACTGCACCTGCGGCTGTCACGATCATGACCACCACCATCACCATCATGCCGATGAAATCTTCACCAGCTGGGGCTTTGAAACTCCTGCAACCTACACGACAGAAGAGGTTGAGGGCTTCTTAAAAGAGCTGGACAACGAAGAAAAGTACGGCATCGTTCTGCGTGCAAAGGGTATGATTCCGGCAGCAGACGGCACATGGATTTATTTCGACTATGTTCCCGAAGAGAGCAATGTGCGTGCTGGTAAGCCTGATGTAACCGGTAAGATTTGCGTCATCGGTTCGAAGTTAAAGGAAGCAGAGCTGGAAAACCTGTTCAGAAAATAATAGAATGCTCTGGGAGCATTCTATTATCATGAATAATCGAATGCGAGTTCTGAAAGCATTTTGTTATCAAGAATAAAAAGAGGAGAACTGTATGAAGCCGGTTTATATTATCAACGGATTTTTAGGGAGCGGAAAGACAGAGTTCATTAACTTTACACTGGATCAGCCGTATTTCCAGAGCTCCGGCAAAACCCTGCTTCTGCTGTGCGAGGAGGGCGAGGAAGACTACGACCCTTACGTTTTAAAGCGCAGCAAGACGATCGTGGAAACCATCGAGGAAGAGGCGGATTTTACTCCGGAAAAGATGGTCGAGCTGGAAAAGAAGTATCATCCGGAGCGCATTATCATAGAATATAACGGTATGTGGAAGTTCCGCGACCTGCGCCTGCCGTGGCACTGGAAGGTGGAGCAGCAGATCACAACGATCGATGCATCCACCTTCCCTATGTATTTTACGAATATGAAATCCATGGTTTCGGACATGATCCGTAAATCCGAAATGATTATCTTCAACCGCTGCGATGGTATCGAAGACCTCAATACCTATAAGAGAAATGTCAAGGCACTCAACCAGACTGCAGAAATTATTTTCGAGGATCAGGATGGGGAAATCGACGAGATTATGGAAGAGGATCTCCCATATGACTTAAAGGCGGATAAAATCGTGTTGGATGACAATACCTACGGCATCTGGTATCTGGACAGTCTGGATCATGTGGATCGCTATGTCGGCAAGACGATCGAGTTTATCGGCATGGTGATGAAGCCGGAGGAATTCCCGAAAGGCTATTTTGTGCCCGGACGTATGGCAATGACCTGCTGTGCAGAGGATATGACCTTCCTCGGCTTTGCGTGCGTTTACGATAAGATCGATCTGTATCAGGAACGCGACTGGGTAAAAGTGACCGCAGTAGTCAAAAAAGAATATTTTGCGGATTATGAAGGCGAAGGTCCTGTGCTGTACGCAGAGTCTGTGACAAAGGCAAAACAGCCTAAAGAGCCGGTTATCAGCTTTACCTGATCGGCAGGAAACGGTTATGGCAGAGAGGGATAAGGAACTGCAGCTTTTGGAGAAGCGGTTTGCAGAGCTTGCAGACCGCGCCTGGCAGCAGAATCTGTTTGTTTTTACCGGCTTTTTATCGCTGGCAGAGCAGGAAGTGCTCTGGAGAAGCGCTGCAAAGGCGGGAGTACATAATCGAATTATACGGCGGAATGGATGGTGCAGAGCGGTGTATGGGCAGGTTCGGAGATCCGGAGGAATTCGGATATGAAGAGCCGTTTCCGATCTGTGCGGTAAAAATCGAGCCGCTGGCGGAAAAATTTGCGGAAAATTTCAGCCACAGGGATTTTATGGGCGCGATTCTAAATCTTGGGATCGACCGGAGCACGATCGGGGATATCTGTGTGGAGGGCAAATGCGCGTATGTGTTCTGTACGTCTGCGATGTCTGTATTTTTACAGGAAACTCTCGAACAGGTGCGCCATACAAAGGTGCGTTGCGTGCCAGTAAAAGAGCTGGAGGCGCTGCCGGAGAAAAAACTTTCTTACCGGGAAGAGCATGTGGCGAGCCTGCGCTGCGACGGAATTGTGAGCGCGGTCTGGAGACTGTCGCGCAGCCAGGGGCAGACGCTTTTTTCACAGAAAAAGGTCTTTGTCAACGGGAGGTTGACGGAAAACGGCAGCCAGATGTTAAAGGACGGGGATACGGTATCGGTCAGAGGTTTCGGAAAATTTATTTTCCGGGGTGAAAAAAACACAACCAAAAAGGGACGGCTTGTGATCGGAGCCGATCTTTTTGTATAGGAGGATGTATGCTGGGATATACCTGGATTCAATGGCTGTTTTTCTTTTTCTTTTACAGCTTTTTTGGTTGGTGCTTTGAATCGACCTATGTTTCACTGCATGAGAAACGGTTTGTAAATCGCGGCTTTATCCGCGGACCTTTTCTGCCGCTGTATGGAACGGGCGCATTGATGATGCTGATCGTGTCGATGCCGTTTCAGGACAATCTGATTTTAACGTATGTGGCGGGCTGCGTGGGTGCGACAGTGCTGGAATATATCACGGGCGTGCTGATGGAAACGCTGTTCAAAGTCCGTTACTGGGATTATTCCCATAAAAAATTCAACTTCCAGGGTCAAATCTGCCTGGAATCTTCGCTGGCATGGGGATTTCTGACGATCCTGATGACGCGGATGATCCACAAGCCGATCGAAGCGTTTGCACTCTGGCTTCCGTCTTCGGTGCTGACGGGTGTGACGATGGTTGTGACTGTGATTTTTGCAGCGGACTTCGCCCTTTCCTTCAAGGCGGCCCTGGATTTGCGCGATGTACTGGTTCGGATGGAGCAGGCCAAGGACGAACTGGAAAAGATGCAGAGGCGTCTGGATGTGATTCTGGCGGTTTCCGAAGAAAACTGGGAAAACCGCAAAAAAGAGTGGAACCAGAGTGTCGAGAGCACCAGGGCTGGCTTTGTACAGCGCCGGGATGAGCTGGTAAGCGGTATCGAAAAGCGTTTCGAGCGTGCAAAGGAGCTGTTGCCCAGCGGAAGATTGAATGTCAACCGGGAAGAGCTGTTCGACCTGCGTTCAAAATTTGGTGTGAACCTACAGCGTCCGGAGCTGGCCTCTTTCCTGAAGGATTTCACAAAACGCGATATGCTGCGCGGCAACCCGAGCATGGTTTCGAAGAAGTTCTCCGAAGCATTGGAAGAACTGAAGAAATCCGCTGTGGAATATAAGAAAAGAGAAAAAAAATAAAATGCACGCTCTGCGAGCATTCTATTGTCAGGAATAATAACAGGGTGCGCAGAAATGGGAGGAAGCATGACAGTTTTTTGGGGATTGATGATTCCGCTTGCCGGGACGACGCTCGGCTCGGCATGTGTATTTTTTCTGAAAGACAAACTCAACGAGCTGCTGCAGAAAGGGCTGTTGGGCTTTGCATCCGGCGTCATGGTAGCGGCGTCTGTCTGGTCGCTTTTGATTCCGTCGATGGATATGGCGGCGGGAATGGGACGGCTTGCATTTGTACCGGCGGCAGCTGGCATGCTTTTGGGCATGGCGTTTTTACTGGGGATGGACCGCGTTATTCCGCATCTGCACCTTGGTACACAGGAAGCGGAGGGACCAAAAACCTCCCTGAAAAAGACAACGATGCTTGTCCTTGCGGTGACACTGCATAACATTCCGGAGGGCATGGCGGTCGGCGTCGTGTTCGCGGGCATGCTTTCGGGCAGCACCGGGATTACCGCCGCCGGAGCGTTTTCACTGGCGATCGGAATTGCGATCCAAAACTTCCCGGAGGGTGCAATCATTTCGATGCCGTTAAAGAGCGAAGGACAGATGAGCCGCAAAAAGGCGTTTCTGTACGGAACGCTTTCGGGAGCGGTAGAGCCGGTCGGTGCGGCGCTGACCATCGCACTCGCCAGCGTGATCGATCCGTTTTTGCCGTATCTGTTGTCATTTGCGGCGGGCGCGATGCTCTATGTTGTCGTAGAAGAGCTGATTCCGGAAGCCTCGGAGGGCGAGCATTCGAATCTGGGAACGGTTGGATTTGCGGTCGGATTTGTACTGATGATGGTGCTGGATGTGGCGCTGGGATAAAAGGATGCCCCCGGCAGCAGAGGATTTTGGTTCTCTGTTGCCGGGGGCAATTGTTCATGACAATAGAATGCTCGCAGAGCGTGCATTCTATTGTTTATTTCATAGGAAAATGCGTCCTATGAAATAAAAACGCTCCGCGTGGATCGCACTGCAGCGGAATGGAAGAATGTCGCTTGCGCGACCCGCCGCAGGCGGAGAATCCTGCTTCGTAGGATTCTTTTTTAGACAACTTCCAGGTGCCAGGTATAATAGAGCTTCGGATAATCGGAAAGATAATGCTCGAGCTCGAAATCATACCGAACGGTGCCGCTTGCTGTAAACGGGAGCGGTGCGAAGCTGCCGTCTTTTAAGGAAACGGACAGGTCGCTGATGACAAAGCCCTGTTTTTTCATTTCTTCTTTAAAATAATTGAAATAAAAGGTGCCGTCTTTGGAAAGCGTATAGCGTACCTCGTAGCGGTAGCCGGAAAAGAGGCGTTTGCTCTGTGTCAGAATTTCCTTTTCCTGCATCCGGTCGCGAGACAGAAACGGATAAAAGTTTGCAAGCAGGGCCGTTCCCTGACGGTAGTCGCCCTCGTGCCAGAGGCGGGTTCCATCGAAAAGATGCTTGCCGCCGACGGTCTGGTATTTCCCGCTGCGGGCATCCTGACGGATGGTTTCCTGCAAGGTCTTTAACTCTTCCTGAACGAATTCCGGCATGCGCTCCGGCAAAACGGGAGCTGTGGGGGTAGGTTCAGAAGCAGCCTGTGGAGCCTGGGCGGCAGACACCTGCTCTGCCAAATTTGACTTCTGGTTCTGCTCTGTCTGGATTTCTGTTTTAATTTCATCAAAAAAGGACATGATGGGATTCTCCTTTGTATACTACCCCCTATTTTAAGCATTAAAGATTTTGTTTGTCAAATTTTTCTTCACAGTATTTGCAGCGATAAACTTCCTTGTTCGGGTCAGCGAGGACGAAGATCTGCGGCAGCTCCTGCTCGATCGAGGTAATACAGCGGGGATTTTTGCAGCGAATGACGTTTTTGATCTGTTTGGGAAGCTTTAATTCCTTCTTTTCGACGATATCCCCGCTTTTGATGACATTGACGGTGATGTTATGGTCGATAAAGCCGAGAACGTCGAGGTCGAGCATGTTGACATCGCATTCTACCTTCAGAATGTCCTTTTTGCCCATCTTGTCGCTGCGCGCATTTTTGATGATCGCAACGGTGCAGTCGAGCTTATCGAGCTGCAGATGGTGATAGATGGACATTGCCATGCCTGCCTGAATATGGTCGAGTACAAAGCCTTCTTCAATTTTACCTACGTTTAACATAAGAAATCTCCTTTTTCTCAGTCCACATGAATATTTAAGAGGGTCAGAATCAGCGCCATCCGAACATAGACCGCGTACTGCACTTGTTTGAAATAAACGGCTCTCGGGTCGTCATCCACATCGACAGAGATTTCGTTAACTCTGGGGAGGGGGTGCAGCACCAGCATGTCGGGCGGTGCGAGCTTCATTTTTTTAGCAGTCAGGATATAGAAATCCTTCAGGCGGACATAATCCTCTTCGTTGAAGAAACGCTCTTTCTGAACGCGGGTCATGTAAAGAACGTCCAGCTCGGGCAGCTTGTCTTCCAGACGGATGACTTCTTCATAAGGAATATTTTTTTCACGCAGCATCTCTGTGATATAATCCGGAACCCGCAGCTCGGTCGGGGAAATGAAGATGAACCGGAGGTTGTCGTAGCGGGAGAGCGCGTTGACTAAGGAGTGCACGGTACGACCGAATTTTAAGTCGCCGCACAGACCGATGGTCAGGTTGTTTAAATGCCCCTTTAAGGAACGGATGGTCAGCAGATCGGCATAGGTCTGGGTCGGATGCTGATGACCGCCGTCACCGGCATTGATGACGGGAATGCGGGATTTCTCAGCGGCAACGATCGGAGCACCCTCTTTGGGATGGCGCATTGCGCAGATATCGGCGTAGCAGGAAATGACGCGGATCGTGTCGGAAACACTTTCGCCTTTGGAAGCGGAGGAATTGGATGCATCCGCAAATCCGAGCACTTTGCCGCCCAGGTTCATCATAGCGGCTTCAAAGCTTAAACGGGTTCTGGTGCTCGGCTCGTAGAAACAGGTCGCCAGCTTTTTGCCCTCGCAGGTATGGGCATATTTGTCGGGGTGTTTCTCGATGTCGTTGGCAAGATCAAAGAGCTGATCCAGCTCTTCCACAGAAAAATCCAGTGGGTTCATCAGGTGTCTCATGAATGATAATCCTCCTTGAACAGTTGAGTTTCAGACATAATAAAATCGAAGAGAATCAAACTCCCTTCGATTTGAAACAAAATGCCTGTATTTCTTTTTAAAAAAATGAAATCCATGTCCTCTGCCGGAAATAATCTGACAAAGAAAAGAAAAAAACGAACTTCCGAATAAACAGAACTGTTGAAAATAAAACATGACAGACTGCATGGTCATCGCGCTTCCTCCTTTGGGTTTCATTTTGCTTGGACAAGTATAGCATAGAGATATTTTGAATGCAAGGAAGAATTGAAAAAAATATCGCGATGGCGTATAATGATACTACAGTTCACTCGAACGTTCCTGTGGGCAGATCTCATGCTTGTATGAAAATCTGTTTGCAGAATGCCACGAAGGGAGCGCCACTTCATGAGCAAAAAGAGCTGCGAAGCAGCGGGAAGCATCGAAGATGCGCTTTTGCGAATGGCGCGGTGAACTGTTCGCAAAGCTGTGGAATGCTCGAATGGCGCGATGAACTGTATCGAATCCACCAGATGCAAAAGGAGGAAATAGCATGGAATTTCGGGAAAAGAAAAGATGGGGATTTTTTGGACTTCCCTTTACCTTTACAACCTACATGGTTACAGAAGAGCTGATTACTGTGGAAGAGGGATTTATTAACAAGCGGGAGAACGACTGCTACATATATAAAGTACAGGACGTAGAACTGATCCGGACGCTGGGGGAGCGGATGTTCGGACTTGGTACTGTAAAGTGCTACACCGGCGATACGACAAATCCGGAGCTGTATCTGACCCATATCAAAAATGCAAAAAATATCAAAAACTTTATTCTGGAAGCGTCTGAGAAGGCGCGGTTGAAGCGCAGGACGATGAATATGCTCGACATCGGTGCTGATGCAGATATTCCGGAAGAAAACTAATTTTCAAAAAAGTATTGACAAAGAAATCAGACTGTTTTAATATGCTTTTAACAAGTTGAACTTATATCAATTTAAACCGATGAAGTGGAGATAACGGTACAGGCGCACTTCCAGAGAGTCCGGGCAGGTGGGAGCCGGGCAGAAAGCGGAGTATCAAATGGACCACAGAGGGCACAGTCAAAGGAATTTTGTTCCGAGTATTCTGTGACGGAGGGCATCCGTTATTTGCCGGGGGTATGTTAGTATCCTTTGGAATGTTTGAATTCTTTAAAAGATATCTGTACCCTGATAAAGAGTGCGTACGATCGCAAAGCAAGGTGGTACCGCGGGAAGACAGGTATAAAGTGCCTGCAGCTTAAAAGATGATGAGCCCCCGTCCTTGACAGACAAATCTGTCATGGGCGGGGGTATTTTTTTATCGTATAGGAAACTTTGTTTCCATACGATAAAAAACGCTCTACGA
>OKWR01000661.1_pt1 | contig 31919 bp, 25 predicted proteins | sample 1607101 | NCBI WGS metagenome assembly OKWR01 (sample SAMN04414076, study PRJEB24778) | human gut metagenome | material: faecal | host: Homo sapiens
GGTGTCCAGCAGTCCGAACAACGCGCAGAGCTTTGTCAGAACGTCGCGGGTCGCTTTGTCGCGGTGCGTCTGCCGGTGCGTCAAATAGTAAATGTCCGTGATGGCTTTCGCCGTCAAAAATCCTTCAAACTGCCGGTTGGCGCAGAGCAGGAAAATTGACTGTGCATCCTTGCAGAACGGTTCACGGCTTTGCAGCGCGTCCACGATGACGCAGGTATCAATGACAGCTCTCATATCCGGTTCAGCCTTTCTTCCTTTGCCTCCTCCAACGTCACATCAGCCGGAAGAATCCCGAACAGGGACTTGGCGATGTCCACTCTGTCCTGATGGGGATTGGAAAGCTTGGCGACAACCTTGCCGTTGCGGGTGATGAAAATGTCCTCCGTCGCTGCAAGCAGAAGATACTTTCCGAGATTGAGCTTTAGTTCAGTTGCGGTAATGGACATAGGTCAAACCTCCTTTCGATGTACTCTCATTATATACGAATCGAACGAAATTATCAAGAGGAATCGCACGATTTGATATTATAATCCCATCATCTCCCGCACCACCCGATCTGCCATCTTTACAGACCCTACGAGAATGAGCATATTGAAAATCAGCTCTCCGATATAGCTCCACACCATCGTAGCAGCTGCCGCCCCTGCATCCACCACAGGGGGCGAGGATGCAAAGGCGGAGAAAATCACGCAGGCCAACACAATGACGGCTCCTTCCAGGCAAACGGAAGCGTAGCTTTTGAGAAAGCTCTTGCCAATGCTCTGGGTAGGTTCCCCGGCAAAGGTGGACAGTGGAATGGGGGCAATGGCTGTGTACATATACATTTTGAAGAAGCGTCCGTAAACGCTGAGGATCATCTGAAAAGACAGCACCCAGATGAACAGGCCGCCGATCAGCGTGACGGCCCACAACGGGATGGATTCAAAAAATCCGCAGTCCTCAATGGCCGAGACGATTTCAGATGGCAGCACAGCGGACTGGGGCTGCCCAAAGCCAGCTGCCTGCATGATGGTGGAGATCACCCCCTGCACAATGTCCAATAGTGCCAGCATCAAATCCATGCCGTAGGAGATCACGCCCTTAGCAAGGGCAAACCGCACGAACAGCCGCAATGCGTGTTCTGGGCGTTTGACTTCCGTCAAAGAACCGCAGGTTTTCATCACACCGATCACAAAGAACAGCACCAGCAGGGCATAACCTATGGCCTGCAAGGCACCGTGGATGCTGGACACCACATTCCAAAGGGTGCCGCCCTTGAAGCTGGTGGGGGACTGGGTAATGAGCTGCCAGATCTCACTGAGCTTGTCATTCCAGACATTCAGGGCTTTTTCCAGGTTTTGTACGACCCAGTTGTCTGACAATGGTTTTCACCTCCTATCCTGGGCAGGCCCTGCGGCCTGCCCTTTGTGGTTTCTTACGCAATGATCAGGTCCAGAATCTCCTTGGCGAAGGTGATGACGATACCACCGGCCAGAGTCAGGAAGCCGTTGCTCCGCTGGGAGGGGTCATGGGACTGCAAGGAAAGGCCCACCTGGACAATGCCCCAGCCCAACAAAATGAGGCCCACGGCCCGGATCAGGCCGAAGATGAAGGTGCTCAGGTTGTTGACCACGGTCAGCGGGTCGCCCGCGGCATAGGCGGGCATGGCCAGGCCCAGGATCATGGCACCGGTGAGTACAGCGCAGCTGTAGCGGCGGAAACCTTTGCGGACGGGTTCGGGCATGGGCAAGCGGTTAGAAGTCCGACGGGTGGTGGGATGGATGATGTTGTGGATGATGTTTTTCATAAGTTACCTCCTGATAATTTGAATTTTGATGTTGGTTATTTTCCTGCGCTTTCTTGCGCATGAAGTCATAGACTTCCTCCTCGGTAAGGACGACATAGTCCCCAGTGTCGGTGTCCTCGGGAATCGCCTGTTTCAGCTTTTCCAGGTTGATGGAAACAGCGGCAACACTCAACGGGTCAGTGCCGTGCTGGTAAGCCACAGCCTTTCCATCTGTGGTGAGGGCCACATTGGGGTGCTTGAGAATGTTGTATTTCAGATCCTTCACAGGGCGTTCGCCCCGAATAAAAAGAAGTGCGTAGCGGTTGTCCAGCATACGCACTTCATCCGGGGTCATCAGCTCCCGTCCGGCAGTCTGAAAGTTGGTGGTGTAGCTTCCGCTGCGGCCTTTGGATTGGCCGTAGGTGTTGGTGTCGATGGTCTGTTTTCCCAGCAGCTTGGACACATACTCGTGGGTGGATTGCTCATTGCCGCCAAGATACAAAAAAGTGTCACAATTGCCTACGATGCTTTCCCACTGCTTATCAAAGAGTGCTTTCAGCTGGGCCAGATTCTGGAGGATGATGCTGACGGAAATTTCCCGGCTTCGCATGGTGGCAAGAAGCTTGTCGAAATCATCCGGCAAGGCCACGTTGGCAAACTCGTCCATGACAAAGTGGACATGGATCGGCAGCCGCCCGCCATGCTCAAAGTCCGCCTTTCGGTAGAGCTGCTGGAACAATTGGGTGTAGAGCATTCCAACGATGAAGTTGTAGGAGCTGTCACTGTCGGGGATCACCGCAAAGACGGCGGTTTTCCGCTCTCCAATTTCTCCAAGCTCCATTTCATCCGTCTGGGTGATTCCCGCCAGAGAAGTCAGGTTGAACTTCTCCAGATGGGAGATCAGAGTGATCTGAATGGATTTCAGGGTCTTGCCGCTGCCGGAGTGGTAGCCCTTGTAATACCGCACGGCGATATGTTCCGGGTTCTTCCGCTCCAACCGCTCAAACAGCTCGTCCAGGGTGGAAACATATTCCTCGTTGTCCTCCTTCACGTCTCCGGCCCGGATCATGTCCATGACCATGGGGAAGTTCTGCTCCTCCGGGGGTGCCTCGTAGTGAAGATAGGAGATCAGAGCCTTTAAGAGCATGGCCGCCATATCTTCCCAGAAGTGGTCGGAGGATTTACTGTCCTTGGGGGTGGTGTTCTTCATAATGTTGGTGGCGAGCCGCTGAATGTCATCATCATCCCGGAGATACACAAAGGGATTGTAGCAATGGCTCCGTTCCGGGTTGATTAAATCCAGGACCTTGATGACATAGCCTTTTTCCTCCAACAAATGGCCGGTGTCTCGCAGCAGTTCTCCCTTGGGGTCCAGGATCACAAAGGAAGTGTTGGCCTGCATGATATTGGGCTTCGCGTAAAAGCGAGTCTTGCCGGCACCGGAACCACCGCAGATCAGGACATTTAAGTTCCTACGGTGCTTTCTTCCGTCCAGGCCCAGCGCCACCTGCTGGGTAAGCAGCTTGTTAGCATTCCCACTCTGCTGGTAACGCTTGGCAATGGATAGAGGATTCCCCCACCGGGCAGAACCCTGTTCCTCCCGCCGCCTGTAGACACGCTCGTTGGAAACGTAGATGCCAATGCCCAGGCCATAGAGCATGAGGAAGATCAGCAGTGTTTTGAGGCTCTTGTCACACCAGACGATATGAAAGGGATTTTCCAGTGCTGTACCGAAGCCCTTCAACAGCGTACCCAGACCACCTTCCAATAGAGGAGCGGCCAGCAAGGCCAGCCAGACAACGGGGACAATACCGCAGACATAGAGAACGCAATTTTGCCGGGACAGCTTATCGTTCACGTTCAAACTTCCTTTTTGCCTTTTTCTCCGGCGCGTCAATGACCTTGATCAGCAGGGCGTTGATGTCCTCCGTGGGTTTGCCGTCCCGGATCAGGTCATTGCGGAAAGCGTTAAGGCCATTGACCATGAGCCGCTGCTCATAGTCGCTGACCTGGATCAGATGCTGTACTTCTGCCATGCGCACCTCCTTTACCGGGCATCGTCCAGCTGTCGGCTGCCGTGGCTTTTGGCATCCAGGAAGCGGAACATATCAGCAGAGATCTGATTGGCGGCGGTGCGGATGGATTTCAGCTCCTCCCGCAGCTGTTTCGGCTCCATCTCCGTATACTTCTGGGGCAGCTGGGTGATGGCAAGACCTTTGCCATCGATCCCATTGCGCTGGCAGAGAATGTTGCCGACACACTGGGCGAGAAATATATTGTTTTCCCGGCTGTAGTTCCCGGTATCCAGATAGGCGTGGGCAAGCTCCTGGGCCACACCCCGGAATACGTCCTCCATGGACTGGCCCCGCCGAACAAAGACGGTTTTCTCCTGGGGACTGTAGAGGGCACTTTGCCCATCCGGCAGCTCGTCCCGGAAGTCCACTTTGCAGGGGGCGTAGCGCACCATAGCGTTGAGAAGCAGCCGGGTGTCCTGGCTGACAGCAGGCTGCTTTGTGGGGGTCAACGTGGTCTGGGAAATATCAAAGACACGCTTGATATGGATGTTGACACCTTTGGAACCATCCTTTCGAGTGTAGGAATTTCCTGGTTCCATGAGAAGAATGCCGGATTCTCCCTTTCGGATATAGCCGCCCCGGCCACGCCAGAAATTGGCATCTCCCAGATCGGTGGCCTCCGGTTTCTGGGCGGCAACCAACAAGGCATTGCTGACGGAATACCGCTCGAATTTGGACTGCACATCCAGGTAGGTCTGGAAAGCCTTTCCGTTTGTACCCATCTTTTTCAGAGTGTCATCTACCATGGCATAGGCAGTTTCCCGGTCCTGCTGCTTGCGGCTGGCCCATTCCTCCTTGTCAAAAATTTCGTTCATTTCATCGTTCCTTTCCTTTCGCAATTTTTTCTACCACCTTATCGGCAATGGTGTTCTGGGGCTGGTGTGCAGCCCTTTCCTGCCGAATGATTTTCATCGCCTCACGGACAGAGGGGCGGTCAGAAGACATTTCTGCGGCCCATCTGCTCTGCGATGTACTCTCGGACGGACGTTCGGCCTCGGTCCGTCCGATCTGAGGGTTTTCCTCCACAATGTGTTTCTCCGGGTCCTCACCAAACAGCTCCTTCACGAAATCATCGTTATGGGGTTTGTCAGAACCGGAGCGCACATCCGCGTCCTCCTCGGTACGGGCCTTATTCTGCTCCTTGACAAGCTCTGTTTTGAGAGACGCCAAATCCACAGTGGCAAGACCGAACCGGGTAAAAATGCGGTTGACCTTGGCGGCGTCCTCTGCCCGCACCATAATGTCCGTAATACCATCGGTGGCGTTTTTGTCTTTGAGGACACAATAAAGAACACCGTACTTCTTGGCCTCCTCGCAGAATTTCTGAAGGTCCCCATCCTTGACGGCGAACACCTTCAGCTCCTTGCCGGAGCGGAGCATATTGGTCAGACGGATTTTGCCTTTGGTTTTCTTCTGGTCTTTCAAAATGGCGTAAATCATAATCGCCAGCTGCTTGGCGGCGGAGCCGGACAATTTTGCCGCAACCTCAACGCCGTTCAAGCTCAGACGGACGACCTGATCTGCCGCCTCGCCGGAATAGCTCATGCTGTTCTTCCTCCTTTCTTTCAATTTCCTGTTCCTGCTGCAATTGCTCCAGATTCCGCTCCATCAGAGCGGAACGGGCTTCAATTCCGTCACATAATTTCACCTCCTGACGCAGTGTTTTTATCTCAGAGGATACCTCTTTGATACGAGATTTAAGGCTTTCCACCGCGGGGGCATCCTCCCTGCGGGTGGCTGCCCGAAGCTGGTTTCTGAGGGCGTTTCGCTCCTGTTCCAGTTCGGAGATTCTATCTGTGGATTTTTCCTTGTGGGATTCCAGTTCGGCGGCGGTGCCGTATTCGTGCTTGGCAAGGAAGAGTGTCTCCGCATCCAGCTTATCCAGAATGATCAAGTCCTGCCGCATAGAAAAAGGCACCCGCTTCACGGATGCCGGATGCTTTTGGATGATGCGCAGCTCATAGCAGTAGCGCAAATACAGGGCGTGAATGCCCTTGGCTTTGGGATAAGGAATAAAGGGGTTTCGCTGCTTTGCCATCCGGTCCGCCTCCGGAAAGGGGGTCTGCCGCCTTACATTGTCATAAACCCGGTCCAGAATTTCGGTCAGAGAATACCCAGGCCCCAGCCGGTGGAAGCGGAAGTAACCCTTTGCTCCGGGCGGTTTCAGTGCCGGATATTTGAGGGGCTGTCCATCCGGGGTGCGGGTTTTGAAGGTGTAGCCCATGGCCTGCATGGCTTCCTGAAAATTCCGCTGGGTGGTGGAGGCCAGAATGGCACGGTCAATGTCGGAGCGGATGACGCTGCGCAGGGTGGGACGGCCTTGCTGCTCGGCTTTCCATTCGCCGTAATGTTTGCCTCGACCTTTGGGAGTGCGGATAACAGACAGGTTGTATTCCCGGCAAAGCGCATCGGATACCCGCTGCATTTCTTTGTAATCCTGTTTCGTGCGGTGGTACTTGATGCCATCCACAAAGGAAACGGTGTTTACAACAAAGTGGGAATGCAGGTGGTTTGCCTTGTCCAGATGGGTCGCTACCAATACCTGGTAACGGTCCCCCCACAACCGCTGTGCCAGCTTGATCCCAATTTCATGGGCAAGCTCCGGGGTAGCTTCTCCCGGGGCAAAGGATTGGTAGCCGTGGTAGGCAAGCGTTCCGCCTTCCTTGCCAAAGCGTCGCTTGACCATGAGCATTTCTTCCCCTGCGGTATCCGGGTGGCAGTTGACACCCGAAACAAAGCGGAGCATGACGGGCTGTTCTTCATCTCCGCTTTCCTTGACGGTTTTCCGTTGCTGCATCGCGTAATTGATAACGTCCGACAAATCTCGCTCACAGCCAGGGGATGCAGCCGGATTGGCTGCGGATGGGTTTGTTGTTTTCTCTGGATTTTCGGCATAGTCGATGATTTTTCCCAGGCGGCCCCCTACACGCCAGATCGATGTTGTAGCCAATAAGTGTCACCTCGCTGCCTGTCGAGGAAGCAGCACTGCGGCCTGAATTTTCTGAACCGCTTCCCGAAATTCTCGGACGGCTTCATCGTAGTGCCTTGTATCGATGGCACCCAGCGCATGGGCTTTTAGCGCAATCTGATTCAGATTATTGCCGATGCGGTAGAGCTGCTGCATCATAGAAAAGTAATCCGGCGGTGGTGCGTCCTGTGGAACAACGCCGGAAATAAGCTGCCGCAGATAGGCTTCACGGGATAGCTTGGAGCCATTCACCAGCCGGTTCAAATGTACCATTTCCGCTTGCGTTAGCCGGATCTTAATTTCATAGTTTCTATTGTTCATGTCACTCCTTATAAATAGAGGGTTTCAGGGATACGCCCTGACAAGCTGCCTTTTGGGGACAAAAGGCGATGCTTGCGAGGACAATACAAAACCTCCTACCGATAGCTTCTTCTATGACCGGGCCGAAGAAACAGCCATGCCTCCCGACGCTCCTGCATAAACTCGTCGTATTGGGACTGGTACAGTTTTTCTTTCAGCCATCGTTTTTCCTCCGGGGAAATGGGGGTCGTCCTGGGCTTGCCGCAGCCACGGGATGCTGTGGATTTTGTGTTCAAATGGGCATCACCTCCTTGCAATTTGGATATAAAAAAGCACCACCCTTTCAGGCGGTGCATAGTGCTTAGAATAGATTTTTGCAACCAGACACATTTTTCTATTCTTCACATCGCACATGACAAAAAGCAGCTGTTTCCTGTTGTGTTGGAAAATGAAATTACATGGCATATTTTCTTCTATAATTGCACATTCTGCGTATTCTGTGAAAAATGGAATCATCTTATATTTCAGAAAAACTTGATTTCCTGAAATGCCCGTGTTTTTCAGGCATAAAAAGACATCTGCCGGTGTGAAGACAGATGCCTTTTTATGGTTTGGATTATTGCAATGCACTCAGATCGATTTCGTATTTCATTGTTTTGGGCGGTTGGTGGACTTTCATAAACATGACCATATACCAAGGATAATACCATACCCCGTCAACGAATTCGATATTTCCTTTGCAGAGTACGGTTGCTTTTTCAAATCTCCATCCCTCTATTCTGCGGATTCTGTCCATGGCGGAATGTACCTTGAAATCGTTTCCGGATTTGGCCTCAATCAGTTCGATTCCCATACCATTTTGAATGACGAAGTCGATTTCGCCGGTTTTCTTTCCGTCATAATAATTCAGCTGGAATCCATTGCATTTTAGCTGCTGCGCGATCATATTTTCCAGAATGCTGCCCATATTGATTTGCAGTGCCCCGTTTAGAATTTCAAACTGCACATTTTCCATACAGGCAGCACACAGCAGGCCCGTATCTGCCATAAACAATTTGAAAAGATTCCGTTTTTCATTGAGCATGAGCGGTGGCTGCGGCTCCTCCACATTGTAACAGGGAAGCGCAACGCCCGCATCTGCCAACCAGTTGAAGCTGTCTGCATAGCGGAGCTGACGACCGTTGGGGTCTAATGCGGCCAGCACAAATCTTCGCTTTTTATCATTCAACTGGCTGGGAATGCTGTCAAAAATAGCGCGGACCTTTACCTTTTCGCTGCCCTGTGTATACTGCGCAATATCCAATCGGTACAGCTCTAATATTTCCGTTTGACGGGCAATCACCTGGGCAATATCGTGGGTATTTACATAGGTCTGGACAACATCCGGCATACCGCCGACCACTATATAGCTATAGAGCAGCTTGCACATGGTCTGATGAATGGCATCCGTAACCGGCGTTCCCGTTTCATAGCAATCCTTGAGGTACTGAATGGTCGATTTTTGTACGCCGTTAGCCCACAGATATTCTTCCAGGTCCATGGGATACATCTGATAAAGTTCCTCAAAGCCCACCGGGTAGGACCGCACCTCTTTGTGCCGGACACCCAAAAGGGAACCGGATTCGATATAGTCGAAGCGGCCATCCTCCACAAGAAACTTGATGGCGGTCCTGGCGTTGGGGCATGCCTGAATTTCATCCAGAAGCACCAACGTGTTTCCGGGAATCATTGGCTTTCTGGTGTAGGCGGTCAGATTCGTGATGATCGTATTGGCATCCAGATTCCCGGTGAATATCTTTGTTGCGTCGGTATCGGTAATAAAATTGATTTCCACAAAACAGGAATACTGTTCCTTACCAAATTGACGAATAACGGTTGTCTTGCCGATCTGACGCGCACCCATAATGCAAAGGGCCTTTCTTTTCGGTTGTCCTTTCCACTCCAGCAGCCTGTCATATGCCTTCCGATACAGCATTCTGTCACCTCCTGATCGTATTGTAACGCAGTTAGTGTAACATTATTCTGCTAATTTGTCAAATAGAGTGTAACGCTTTTCTTTGCTGGAGAGGGCAATACTTAACGCTCCCGATTTTGAGGCTTATAAGGTACAGATTCAATGCCGTCTCTTGAACGGAAGAACCGTTCCGGGAGACGGTATTTTTCCAGATACCGCTTCTGCTGCTCCTGGGAAAGGCTGCCGAAGGATTCGCCGCTGCAATCGCAGATGAAGAAAGTACCGGCAATAATATCCGCAATATCCCCGGTATCCTCATCCCGGATGGCCCGGTTCAGGGGCAGACCGTTGATTTTTCCTTCCTCGTTGCAGACGATACAGACCTGTTCCTCGAAAGGGTAATAGGCTTCAATGTCGCCGCCTACGGTTCGCTGCATGGCATCCAAGGTAGTGCCGACTTCTGCGATCCGGGCCAGCTTTCCAGGCTCCACCAGGACCACCTGGATGGTGGGTGACTGGACAACATCGTTGGCAAGCTCCGGCTGAAAAGGGATCTCCTTGAAGCCGATGCTGTCACAGAAATAAAAGCCCGGTGTGATGCTGGCGGCATCTTCCACCTCCACAACATCCGAAACGGACAGACTGTGGCCCTGAAAGCCCTCCGGTTTGCCGGACTGAAAGAGGACAAACACATCCTCCAGATTCCGGCATTTCACATCCCCGGAATAGACCTTATCGTATGCGGCACAATCCGGCTCTGCGGAACGCAGCACCTTGCGGACGGCATCCAGGCCCATGAATTTGAACCGCTGGGTGTCCCGGTCCTGGTTGATCTGATAGATATTGATTTTCAACGACTGTATTCCTCCTTTCGCTTCAAGCCGACCCTGATTTTCAGCTGGTCGTTAACATCCTTGCCCCACCTGGGCAGCTCGTCCCAGATTTCATATCGGTCCCGCAGACCGCCTACGATTCCGGCTGCCGCACCTCGGCCAATGGAATCATTATCCAGATGGAGCCGCAGGGCCTGGATCTCCGGATGATCTGCCAGATACCGGGACAGTGCCACCGGCACCACGTTCTCCCGCTTGGTGACAAACACTCCTGCAAGGGACAGCAAGTGATCCTCGCGCCAATTCCGGCCTTCGAACAATTCCAGGGTAGCGTAGCTTAGTGCGTCAATGGCAGATTCAAAAACATGGACGGTCTGGCTGTTTCCGGGAATGGAGAAGGAATAGTGCTTGTCGCTGCCAGATAGCTCCCCCTTGTAGTCCCCAACGGTTCCCCGGACATTGCCGTATCGGGGAACACCGCCCTTGTCGTAGCCCAGGAACACGGCACTGTGGTATTTCCGGGATTCAAAGAGCAGATCATTTTCCAGACAGTAGCGGATGATGACATCATGGATGCCCCGGCCTTTCAGGTAGCGGATGACCGCATCAGCGTTGTCGTTCCACTCCGGGAGCAAAAGCCGTTTCGGCTCCTGCTTTGGAGCCGGTGCGGGAATTGCCTTGGGCAGCGGTTTCCCCTGAATGGTTTCCATGGCCTCCAAAAAGGAACAGCCCTTGACCTTTACAAGATAGTCAAGGGCTGTTTTGCCGCCAATTTGTCGGGAGAACCAGTGCCATTTCCCGTTGCTGATTTTGAGAGAATCGTGTTCTTTGGTGCAGTAGGTATCGCCGGACACCTTTACCAGCTGGTCCGGCTCATAGATTTGGAGGTATGTGAGCAAGTCCAGCTGCTTGGCCTGCTGAATGTCCTCCGGGGTGAAGTAGGCCATAGGCTATCGCTCCTCCCGGTGGGACTTGGCTTTCGCCGCCTGAATGACCGTATTCGCGCGATCTTCGACAACAGACCAGAGTTCTTCCATGTGGGCACTTTCACACTTCTCCCATGTTTGGAAAACATCTTCCAAAGGACAGGGAGACTTCAGAAGTGCTTGACACTGCTTGTCGGTCAGATCGTTATACTCCAAAGACAGCAGAATGTCCTCTCTGGTGGTGTACGCATAGGCACAGTCCAGAATTTCTTCCGGGGGCAGCGTCAGAAGGTGCTGCCGATAGCGTTCCTGCTCGGCAAACATCTTTTGATAGAGTTGGGTATTCAGTTCTTGATTGGTGATAAAATCAACTTCCTTTCTTTTGGGGTACAGAAAAGCACCCGCTGTGTGTAGCAGATGCTTTTCGTGTGGATTCGTTCACTTATAAAGCTTCAATAAGAGACCATTCACATCCTCGGTGGGTAGCCCCTTGGCAATGAGGGCATTGCGGAATTGAATGAGGGCGTACTTTGCAAGGCGCAGTTCGGAATCACTTAGGGTTACATAACGCATTTTCTTCTTGGCAAACAGCATCATGGACAGCACCTTTGCTTTTTTCTTCCATTATACTGCATACCAACCCAGGTGACAAATGTGCGATGTGTTTACCTGTCCCATCCACGAGATTCCCGCTGGGGCTGGATTTCGCCCTCGTCCTGCACGCCATCCACGATCTCATTTTCCCGCTTGTCCATGTTCAGCAGAATATTCAGCTGATCCAGCCGGGCGGATTTCTCTTTCAGCTCCTCCTCTCTGGGGAAGGGCTTTTCTACCTCCTGCTTGGCAATCTCCACCTGGATTTCTAAGTTTTTCAGTTTCTCCTTGTAGTCCAGCTGCCTTGTGGGCATACTTTCCAGCAGGTTATCCATACGCTGAATGTTGCCAAACACATCCGTTCCAAGACCAACTTTGTAGGTCAGCGTACCCTGCATGGAAATTTTGAACAGCTTTTCAAAGCTGTCAAAGCAGAGTGTCAGTTTCAATCCTCGGTAAGAACCAAGGGGGACCGGGTCGGCACTGGTCAGGGCATTGCAGGCATCCAAGAGTGCGGTGCCGGCAGCTTTCTTTTCGGTGTAGGTCTGCCCGCCTATCATCATGGGGCAGAATCCATCCGCGTTTGGCTTGGTTTTGTCTTTCAGCAGGGCCATGTCCGCTTCCAGACCGTTGATCCACTGGTGCATGGAACCGATCTCCTTGGGAAATTTTCGAATAAGCTGATCTTCCAGGGCATACCGCTGGCTCATATGGTTCGAGCGCAGGAGTTTCAGCTTCTGCACCTCAATATCCAGATCCATTTTTTCCTTGATGTGGGGGTTGCCGGAACACAGGGCCTTGATCTCGGCGTAGCTCAAAGCGGTTTCATCAATGTCCTCCGCACTGCGTACCGGGGATTTGGAGGTCATGATCTGACCGATGAACTTCTGTTTCCCCTCCACCAGCTGATACAGGTAGCTGTCAAAGGTGTTTTCTGTCACATAGGTGTAGATGTCTACCTTGGGATTCTCATTGCCCTGACGGATAATACGTCCCTCCCGCTGCTGCAAATCCGAGGGCCGCCAGGGACAATCCATATGGTGCAAGGCAATGAGCTTCCGCTGAGCGTTGGTCCCGGCACCCATTTTCTGGGTGGAACCAATCAAAACACGCACCTCGCCGGAGCGCACCTTTCCGAACAGCTCCTTTTTGGCGGCTTCCGTTTTGGCGTTGTGGATGTAGGCGATCTCGGATTCCGGGATGCCTTTGTCCAGCAGCTTCTTTTTCAGATCGTCATACACATTGAACTGCCCGTCATTGTGGGGCGTGGACAGGTCAACAAAAACCATCTGCGTGGACTTTTGCGCTGCCGTCCGTTCCCAGATGTTGTACACATTTTCCGCACAGACAGCAACCTTTCCCGTATCACTGTCCGGTAACATGGGATTGATCAGCCGCTGATCCAGTGCCAGCTTCCGTCCATCGTTGGTAATGACCAGCATATTGTCCTCATTGGAATCCACCTGCTTATTGCGCACCTTTTCTGCCCGCTGGGATAGGCTTGCCACGATCTCCTTTTGCTGCTCCGAGGGCTTCAGCACCACGTTGTGGTATTCCGCTTCCGGCACCGGCAGCTTCAGCATATCCGCCGTCTGAATATCCGCAATCTCCTTGAACATGGACATCAGTTCCGGGAGGTTGTAGAACTTGGCAAACCGGGTCTTGGCCCGGTAGCCGGTGCCCTCCGGGGCCAGTTCAATGGCGGTGACGGTCTCTCCAAAGGTGGAGGCCCAGGCATCAAAATGGAGCAGGTCATTCTCTTTCAGGGTGTTGTATTGCAGATATTTCTGCATGGTATAAAGCTCCACCATAGAGTTGCTGATTGGTGTGCCGGTGGCAAATACCACGCCCCGGCCTCCGGTCAGCTCATCTAAGTAGCGGCACTTCATATAGAGGTCACTGGACTTCTGGGCTTCCGTCTGGGAGATACCAGCCACATTGCGCATTTTCGTAAATGCGGCGAGATTTTTGAACATGTGGGCCTCGTCCACGAAAATCCGGTCAACACCCAGCTCCTCAAAGGTGATAACATCGTCCTTGCGGCTCTGGTCATTGAGCTTTTCCAATCTCTGCTGAATGCTTTTCCTGCTGCGCTCCAGCTGCTTCACGGAAAAATTGTCGCCGTTGTTGCGCTTCAGCTCCCGAATGCCGTCCAGAATCTCCTGCTTCTGCTGCTCCAAAATGAACTTTTGCCGCTCCTGGGACATGGGGATCTTTTCAAACTGGCTGTGGCCGATGATGATGGCATCGTAGTCACCGGTAGCGATTCGGGAACAAAACCGTTTTCGGTTTTTGGTTTCAAAATCCTTTTTGGTGGCAACCAGAATATTGGCGGCGGGGTACAGCTGCAAATATTCGGCGGCCCACTGCTCGGTCAGGTGATTTGGCACCACAAACAGGCTTTTCTGACACAGCCCCAGCCGCTTGCTCTCCTGGGCTGCTGCCACCATTTCAAAGGTTTTGCCGGCACCAACTACATGGGCAAGCAATGTATTCCCACCGTAAAGAATATGGGCAATGGCATTCACCTGATGAGGCCGCAGGGTGATTTCCGGGTTGATGCCTACAAAATTCAGATGGCTTCCATCGTACTCTCTGGGGCGAATGCTGTTGAACTTTTCATTGTAAAGCGTGGTCAGCCGTTCCCTGCGATTGGGGTCAGCCCAGATCCAATCCGCAAATTCCTGTTTGATCTGCTCCTGCTTTCCCTGGGCAATGGCGGTCTGCTTCGTGTTGAGGATAGCCACCTTTTTACCGGAGTCATCATATTCATAATCGAAAATCCGTACATCCCGCAGATTCAGGGTTTCCTCAATGATTTTGTAGGCGTTGATGCGCTCTGTACCAAAGGTGTTCTCAGAGCGGACATTCCCTCTGTCGAGACTTTTTCCGTCGATATTCCACTCGTCGGTATAGGGACTGTAATGCACCTTGATGTTCCGCCTCTGGTAGTAAGGCGTCCGCAGAAGGTCGAATAGGAAGTCCCGCACAACCTCGGTAGGTAGCCAGGTGGCCCCCAGCCGGACAGAAATCTCACTGGCCGTCAGGTCAACGGGCTGCACCGCTTCCAGGGAACGTACATTGATGGTATACCGTTCGTCCTGTTCGGCAAGCGTTTTTGCTGTCCGCAGTTTCTCCCGGACATTGCCGGAAAGGTATTCATCCGCAGGCAAATATTTATGGGCAACATCCTCATTTCCGTCATGCTCTGGGTTCAGGAAGATCACGCCTTTCAGATCAGAGCGAATTTCTTCCTCGCTCTTGTGGGTCAGCTCCATCATGTAGGGCATATCTACTTTTGCTTTTTCAGCCAGTGACAGAGCCAGGGCTTCCGAAGCGGTATCTACGGAGGTGACGGATATTTTTTGCCGGATGGTCCGCTTGGAGAACATATCCGCTTTCCGCAGGAAATTACCCTCACTGTCCCGCACCTCCAAAGAGGACAGCAGATAGTAGGCATTGTCGGAGGAGAAGGCGGTGCTGTTGGCCCGGCTGTTGATCCGGCCATACTTTTCCGCAAAGCTGTCATAGAGGGCATTTAAGCGCACCTGCGCTTCCTGGATCATGGCCTCCGGGTAATCCTCGGTCTGATACTCAATGAGCGTTCGCACACAGTCCCGGATACCGATAAGCCCACGGATGCGCTGCTCGGCGGTGGCCGATACGGAGACCGGATTCATAAGGCTGTTTTCCCGGAAGTACAGCTTGCCGTCCACAACAGCGAAACTAAAATTCCGTACACCGGGGTCAGCTGGCAGGGTGTCCGCCTCCTCCACAGGAAGGTCGTCCAGGTCTATATTCTGCATTTCGCCTTGGATTTGGCCAATGGCGGCAGTGAGCAGGGATTCCAGGCTCTGCCCCTTCTGGGGAATACAGGCGGTTTCCATGCCATAAGGGCCGGACACTTCCTGCATTTGCCCCAGAACCATTTCCGGGTGGGAGACAAAGTAGGCGTTCATTTTCAGCCCCTTTTCATCAGTGTCCAGATGCACCCAGTCCGGCTCCAGGTCGGTCATACCGCTGCGCTTTTGCAGGAACAGAATGTCGGAAGTGACCTCTGTACCGGCAGCGGCCTTGAACGTATCATTGGGCAGTCGGATGGCACCAAGGAGGTCCGCCCTCTGGGCAATGTACTTTCGCACAGAGGGATTTTCCTTGTCCATGGTACCCTTGCTGGTAATGAAGGCCACCACGCCACCGGGCCGCACTTTGTCCAGGGCGCGGGCAAAGAAATAGTCATGGATCAGGAAATTGTACTTGTCGTATTTCTTGTCCAAAACCTTGAACGTCCCAAAGGGCACGTTGCCAATGGCTACATCAAAGAAGCTGTCCGGCAGATCGGTCTTTTCAAATCCTTGTACCGCAATGCTGTTCTTCTGGTACAGCTGCTGGGCAATGCGCCCGGAAATGCTGTCCAGCTCCACGCCGTACATCTTGGAATTACCCATATTCTCCGGCAGCAGACCCATGAAGTTTCCAACGCCGCAGCTGGGTTCCAGGATATTGCCGGTCTGGAAGCCCAGATTGGACAGCCCCTTGTACATGGCCCGGATCACCATAGGCGGGGTGTAGAACGCAGTCAAGGTGGATTCCCGGGCGGCGGCGTATTCATCCTCGGTCAGCAGGGCTTTTAGCTCGGCATAATGGGCGTTGGTTTCCTCAAAAAACTGGGGCAGACCGCCCCAGCCGACGTATTGGGAGAGAATGCCCTGTTCATTTGGTGTAGCCAGACGGTTTTCGGATTCCAGGGTGTGCAGCAGACGAATGGCGTTTACGTTGTTGTTAAAACGCTCCAGCGGAGTGCCTACCCCAAGATCATCCGTGGGAATATGGAAGTTTGTGCGGCTGTCCGTGGAAATTTCCGGGTGGAGAACATGGAGGCGACGTTCTACAGGACGGGGAACCGCAGCCGGCACCGGGAGAGATTCGATGTTCTGCACATCCTCCATGACCTGACGGATAAAGGGAGAATTGTCCAGAGCCTCCGGGTCTACCACTTCGCCGTCTACGATGCCGACCGCTTCCAGATTTTTTCGTATCTGCTGGGGGTCAATGTCATCAAAGGAATCTTCCTCTACGTCCAGTGCGGAATCATTAATTTCCACTGCCTGGGGATGGTAGCCTCGCATTTCCTTGACAGCTTCCTCCAGGGTATCATAGGGGCCGTCCACATATTTGGCGGTTCCGTTTACCACATTGTAATGGTTATAATAGAAGCCGTTCACATGATACTGTATCTGGATTTCTTCGCCGCTTTCGGTAAATCTTTGAACGACCTTATTGCGGATACCGTGGAGGGCAACCTTGGCAAGTTGCTCGTCCGAAAAGGCCACAAGCTCGTCAAAATCCGGATCAACAAGCTCCTGCTCGGTCAGTTCTTTCAGCGTGTCATATTTTCGGGAATCCACGATGATGCCGTCAATGGATCGGTCCAGCCTGAAATCCACCAGGTCAACGCTGACCTGAACGGGAACTTCCTCGTCTGTAATGGTGGTGTAGGCAATATCGACTTTTCGCAGATTGGAAAAATCCGGTTTGCTGTCATATTCTTCGGAACAGAATTCTGTAATAAGCCCTTTGGCCTTTTCCAAATCCTCATTAACGGCCTGCCTCGCCAGCGGGCGAAGGGTGTGGCCTTTGCCAAATACAGAGAATGTACCGGCCAGGTAGCCTTCCACAGCCTCCATGCCCTGCTTCCGGGCTTCAAAGAAACGATCATCTGGCGGTGTCGCTTCCATGAGGGGCTTCATCATGGTCTGGTAGATGGTATGGACCTGTTCCGGGTCAGAAAGCTGCTCCTGGATCTCCGTAACGCCCTCCCAATAATCAAAATCACTTCTGGGGGTGGGCCGCTGAAAACCGTCTGGGGTATTGGAAAAGAACGACATGATCCGTCTGGCAAGTTGGTTGATCTCATAGTCCGCCATTTTATTCGCATCGCTGGGATACAGATAAGTGCCGGAGGAAATCATATTGGACACCCATTTGGTAACGGCAGGCCATTTCATGTTCAGCTGGGCATAAGGGGCAGTTAAATCTCCATGGCTAAAGGAAAATCCGGCAGAGGTATAGGTTTTGTTGTCATTTCCGCCATGGTAGCCGCTGTATTCCCCATGCTGCCGTTTCAGAAACTGTTCCCGCTCTTTCGTGTCCGTGTTTTGGTTGAAAAAGGAGAATACATCCAGCCGGGAACGGAATGCACGCTCATGCCCACGCAGTGCCTGGTTGATCTCATCATCGGAAATGAAATACCGCCGCAGAGGGTTAAAGCTCTGGGCGGCGGTAAAAATCAGGGGCGTTCGCTGTAAATCTTCCAGCTTTTGCAAAAGCTTGGCAGGGTTATACAGGCGGCTTACCATAAGGCTGCGATCATTGGCATGGGCAGCCGCAAATAACGTCCATTCATCCACAAGCTGTTTCAGCGTATCCGGGGATTCCAGAAGCCGCTGCATCTGGGCCTCGATTTTGGGGAAGCCCTTATTGGAGTAATCGATTTCCGTTGTGAGGGGAAGATACCCGGCCTCTTTCGCCTGTGCGGAACACTCCCGTACCGCAAACGCAAGGGCCTGGGCAAGTCTGCGCCGCTCAAAGTCCGGAACTTGATCCAGTTCTGCCTGGGGCATATACCGTCCCATATCCAGCAGTTCCCGGATGCGCTTTGCGGCCTGTTCCCAGGTCACGCGGGTGGTATGCAGCTTCTGAACCGTGCGCCCGGTGGAGATGCGAATGCCCTCCGGGTCATACCAGACGGCGTATTCCTGGCCCTGGATGATCAGCCCCGCACCGTTGGTGCCATAGCTTTCTTGCAGGAAAGCGGCGTTGTCCGGCTTGTCCTTCATAAAGTAGGCACAGATGATTTTCCGGCTGTCCCGGTCATTAAAGCCCATGCACAGGGATTCGTCAATGATCTGCTGAGGAAGCTGCAATTGCGGGAAAAAGGTCTGCTGCGCTGCTTCCGATACAGAAAAGCCGCCGTCCAGGAAGGAAATCTGTTCCTCCACGCTGGGCAGCGGCGATTCTTCAATTACGTGTAGATCAGCTGATTGTAGATGATCTCCTCCGCGGCCTGTCGGATGTTGTTCATCCGCTGCACCCATAGCATCTGCTCCTGGGCTTTCAGCGCCTCCGTCACGCCCTGCTCCTGGGCCATCTGCGTTGTCAGCTGTTCCAGCATCCGGTTGGCCTCCCGGTCTACCTCCTCCAGATGGGCGTTCAGGGTCCCCTTCATCAGCATTCCGGTGTACAGCCCCTCCCGGTGCTTGCGCAGATAGCTGTGCCGCAGCATTCCGTACTTGCCTACCTTGGGACTCTCTGGGGGAATCAGGTTGGGTAGACGGTAGTCCCCCTGCATTGTGTAAGTCAGTTCCATTATTCTGGCTCCTTTCCAGTTCATTTTTTCTGGCTTCATTGTACACAGTGTCTCCGAAAGAATCAAATGTACGAGACTGCTGTCGTTCCAGAGATTTCACGGCGACACCAATTTCTCGGAGGATGGATTCGGATAAGGCGCTGACAGCGGAACCCAACAGAGAATCGGTGATTTCGGTGTTAAAATCCTGGATGCGCCCAAAAACATCATTGTCCAGCTCGGGCGCATAGCCGCAACGATGGAGGACCATATAGCGGACACTTTCGCGAACGGATTCCTTCAACCATCTGGCGACACTGCCGTCGTCCAGTTCTTCCAGAAAGCTGTCCTGCTTGTTGTTCAGCAGGTCGGGAAGGTAATCTCCGACGGCTTCCTCCGCAAGCTGCTGGGAAAGTGCCTCTACAACCTCACCCCAATAATGATTGGAATCCAGCAGGAATTTACCCTGTAGGGTATGGATGACCTCGTTTTCGTACTCCGGCTTCATCTGCCAAAGGGAAATTTCCCGATTCTCCCGGCTGTTGGTATCCGAAACATCGAATACATAGCGGATACGATATGGAAGGTTGGGGCTGCGCAACAGGGCAATACCGGTGGCTCCCCGGTTTACCCAGCGACCCAGCCGGTTCCACACGCCGATTTCCGCACAGGCGGTGGCATCCGGGCGCTGTGCGTGGATAAGCACCTGCTCTTGAAAACCGTACTTGTAATTTCGGGCGGCGGTTTGAAGAAATGCTGTGTATTTTCCGGGGCTGCTTACAATCTCCTGTGTTTTGGAGGAGAGCAACCCCGAAAGGATTTCGTCTTTTCTGGGCATAGTTCCTCCTTATCGAACGGTAACGGACACTTCCACCGTCACGCCGCCATCCTGAATGGAGGCGTACAAAAGCCCCGTCCTGGCGTTGGAAACTTTCGTCACCATCTGATTGAGCCGACATACCGTGCCGTTGATCTCCTCCTGGCTGTCGGCATAGTAGTAGCCCCGTTCGTCGCTGCAAATGGGGTAGCCCTCCTGCCGCAGACTGTTGATCTTTCTGCGCAGGCCTCGCCCGTCAATGGAAAAGAGCCGCTGCAGCTCACGGCTGTAAACGGCTCTTTCTCCACCGGTATGGTGCTTTTTGAGATACTGGCAGATCGCTGTTTTCTTGTCCATTGTTTCACATCCTTATCTTGCTTCTTGCTGTTTTAACTTGGGTTTAGGAATCTCCCAGCCATAGACCCGTGCAATTTCGTCACCCAGACGGTGGGTGAGCCGGGTAATATCGGCACGGGTGGCAACGCCATCGTAAATTTTGCCTTTCAGCCGGTCAATCTGATCCTCTGTCACACCGTCCTTGTAGGTGCGGTAGAGGTAGTGGTTGGTGCCGTCGTGGTGAACAGCATCGCACCGAAGGTCGCCCAGCTTATCCATGTACCATGTGCTGTAGTCGGTGTCACTGTAGAGGCAATCCCGGATATTGCCGGAGGGAATTTCCTTGTAGCCCATGACTCGTCCGTTCCAACGGCCCAGATCAGCAATGACTAAAATGGGCTGGGACAGCTGAATATTCAGATTGGTACGTTCGTCATCCAGGTAGTCGGCGTTCAGCTCATACATAAGCGCCTCCCGCTGGGCTTCCGTCAAATCTGGGTAATCCTCTGCCAGAGAATCCCGCCAATCCTCATAATCCAGATTTTCATTGCTCCAGATGATATTGGGGCGGTCTGACATGGCATCACCTTATGCTTTCTGTTTGGCAGCACTGGAATACTCCATTTTTGTGGATTCCCAGTGAATCGCGCCGGTGAACAGCTTGCTCCTGGCTGCGGCCTCCGCCTTTTCGGGAGAATCCGCTTCCACGGTGACATGGCCCTGGCTGATTGCCTGGATGTTCACTTCATACTTCATCTTGCATCCCTCTCTCTGTGATTTTTGATAGGTACACCCTTGGCATCATAATTCTTGGGGTCGGCGGCGGGTGTAGCCCAGCCGAACATGGAGCCTGCCACCATAGCGGCCTCCTGCGCCCTGGTGATACCTGCGGCATCATTGAGGGCGGCGGCAGCCTCTTTCGGGGAAACACCCTCCTGCGGGTACTGCCCTGTGGGGGTATAGCCTTTTTCGCCTTTGGTAACGGTGATGATCTCACCGGTGCTTTCCAGAGCGCTGAAACACTTCTCCGGGAGCGACTGGCGCAGGGGAATAACTTGGATACCGCCGCGCTGCGCCAGCTCCGCAAACTCGCAGATGTGGTAGAGATTGTTTCCAACCTCCAAATGGGTTTCATCCACAAAACGGCAGGGCTTATCCTGTGTCTTACCGGAGGAGAAGGTCATGCGGATACTGTCACCGTCCGCAATGCGGAACTTCTCCTTGTAGCTGGGGGTGATAAACCGAATACCGTACTCGGCATTCCGCATATTCCGGTCCAGGTAATCCCGTTTATAGCAATAGACACAGAAATTGTAGTTGCCGGGACTGGAATTCAGCCGCAGAAGGTAGGCGTAGTCCTGGGTATTTACCCGAAAACCAGATTCATCCCGTCCGAACTTCGGCGCGGTGGATTGGCGGCAGACATTGTACAGACTGCTTCGGTCCGTCAGAATGCCGCCGTACTGTGGATTTTCCCGCAGAGCGTTGATTACCTGGTCCAGCTCTGTCTGAAATTCTGGTGTTTTCAGATACGCCATGTTGTCAAACCAGCTGGAATAGAACTCTTTCCCGGTGGAGCCAAAGTCCCCACGCAGATACCCGATACATCCCGTCTGGGCATCCAGCTGGTGGCTCTGCCTATAGGTGTATTTCTGTTCGGGCTGGGTCAATTCTCGCAGTTCCATTAACGTTCACGCTCCTTTCGCTTTTCAGATCGTTCCCGCTGATACTGTTCCAGCCCCAGCTTGGCCCACTGAGGGAGCTGTTCAGGCTCCAGTGTCCCGAGAATGTCACGCCGCTCAAACCTGGAGCTGTCACCAGAGTGCAAATCCACACAGAAACAGGCAGAACCCCGGCTGTGGGGACTGGCCCCAAAACCGCCGATGCAGAGCTTTAGCTGGCGGGTTGCCAACTGATACTCCCTCCGCAGCACACCCGGACGAATGACAACAATTTTTCCATTCAGGTCATCATCATAGGTAATGGGGGTACAGTCCTTGTTGGTCAGGGGTGTCACATCGATGCCCTGAAATTTGGGTTTCAATACCTCTGCACGGGTTTTCTCCGCCTGTTCCGACAGCCTATCCGCAAAGAGCTTGACGATTTCACAGTAATCGTCAGTGACCATGACCTCATTGTAGAGGGCCGCAATTTCGTTCTGCTGGCAGTAGGCGCACATGTAGCGTTCCTCCGGTTTCGCATTCAGGTCCTCCCCAAGGACGATTTCCCGGTCCCCGATGCGGAATGCCTGGATGATCTCATAGCTGCCGGCCTTTCTTTTTTCATCTTCCATTTTCTTCCCCCATTCTTTCGCAAATCACTAAGAACCGCTGCCTGCCGCCGCTGGCGTAAGGGTGGCAGGTCAGCAGGGTAATTAAATCCCGCCCAGGCTGGATTTTGATGGCATCAATATCATTGGGCTGGATGATTCTGGTTTCCACAACCTTGTAGTGCAGGGTGCCCCAAAGGTTCGTAATGTCCACCGAATCCCCAACCTGCAATTCCGGCACATAGCGGAAGTAGGGCGCACCATTGTAGCCCCGGTGTCCGGCAATGACGGCGTTGGTATTCTCGCCGCCAATGGGAATACTGGTCTGCCCCAGCTGGGCGGCCCCGTCTGCCATGTGCTTGTCAGTGGCTCCCAGATACAGGGGCATTTCCATTTCCAGCTTTGGAATGGACAGCACCCCGAACACATCCCCAGTCTGTCCGCTGACACTGAACAGCACGCCCGGCTGCTCGGTGGCTGCCAGACTGCTGAGCTTCGACTGGTCATCTTCATACAGCTCTCGGTTGTAGGCTTCCAGCATGTCCAGCAGCTCCGGGTAGGGCGTGGGCGGCTCTGTTTCTTCAATCGGTTCTGTGGTAAGCGGATTATCCAATGTGCTTTCCGTGGGGCTGGTGCCGTAGAAAGATTCCACAGAGCTTTCCATTCGTTTGCCTGTGTAGTAGTTGTTGATCGCCGGATACAGAAGGATTCCCATGCCCACCAGGTACACCCACAGGAACAGAAGGGTCATGAGAACGCCTTTACGCCGCATTGCTTTCTCCTTTCTGCGTGAGCCAGATAATGAACAGAATCAGGCAAATCAGAGCCACAATACCAATGGCAAGATACACACCCTTTTCGTACTCCTGTTCCCAGGTGGAATCTACGCTTTCCTCTGTTTCAGCCAGTTCTATGGTGGGATTTTCCGTGTTCTCTGGGGTGTAGGGAATCCGGTGGCCACGAACCAAGAGCCTATGGGTATTGACCCCAAATGGGGTGCAGGTCACAAGAGTACACAAGTCCTTGTTTTCCTCCAGCCCCAGATAGGTGGTGTCATGGGGCAGAACGGTGTTGATCTGGTCAACCTCATAGGCCAGGACTTCATTCAGCACCTCCAGATAGAAAGTGTCCCCAACTTCCAGCTTGTCCAGGTCGGAAAACATCTTCTGGCTGGCTAGGCCGGAGTGACCGGTGAGGATGGTGTGGGTGCTGCTGCCGCCAATGGGCAGGGAGCTTCCTATGAGGTGGCCCACACCACGCTCCAAGGTTTCCTCCTCCGTGCCGTGGTAGATGGGCAGGGTGACGGCCAGCTTTGGAATATGGACATAGCCCATGGTTCCGGTGCCGGTAAGGTCTAAGAGCTGGGCATATTCCTCCACAGCGGAGGTTACGGAATCTTTGGAATAGCTGCCGTATCGGACGATGCTGCTCCACAATTCCTCATTGTACGCCTGGGCTTTGACCCTGGCCTCCGGGATGGCGGTGTCCGGCAGAGCCTGAACCGCCTCTCGGTACTCCGTATGGATCTGGGACTGGTGGGCCTCATTGTAGCGGCTGCTGAAGATGGGATAGACGGTCAGCCCCAGTGCCAGCAGGAAAAACAGGACTGCCAGAGCGATGGTGATGATTTTTCTGCGCTTGTCTCGGATAGGATCTCCTCCTTTCGGACGGCACCCCGGAGTGTTTTTCCGGGGTGCCAGATATTTACCGGCCATTCTTCTTTTTGACAGTCAGAACAATGACACCGGCTGCGGTGGACATCAGGAGAATGCCCACCAGGCTGTACATCCAGGTACCGTGATCGCCGGTCTTGGGCAGGTCAAAGCCCTTGGTGTTCTTCACGGTCAGGGGGACTTGGGCGTTGGCAGAGCCGTTGTCCTCCAGCATGGTGACGTCATTCTTGTCCACCGTTGCGGAAGCGGTGGGATAGTTGTGGGACAGTGCCCGCTGGGGAATGTTTGCCAGCTTCAGATCCTCTCCGCCGTCAAAAGCATAGTGAGGGTCATTCTGGAGAACACCCAGCACATCCTTGGCGTAGACATTGCAGGTATTGGAAGTGTTTTCCTTGATGCTAATGGTGACAGTGATTGCGTTTTTCAGCAGAGTATATCCGTTAGCCGTCTGGGTTTCGGTGACGGTGTAGGTGTCCTCCTCCAAGCCCTTGACCATGATGTGGCCACAGGACTTGCCCACGGTGACGGGGGTAAAGACGGTGGCATCTGCTTCCTTGTCGGTATGGCCGGTGACATAGTAGACCCCTTCCTCGTCATTGCGCTTGGCAATGATCCAGGTGCCGTCGGTCTTGTTCTGAATCTTGAACTTCACGCTGTCATACAGCTTGGTTTCCGCGGCGGTTTCCGCATCCACATCGGAGAACAGCTTGGTCAGGTCCAGGCCGAAGGAAAACACATGGCAGTCGTCAATGAGGGTGTCGTAGTAATCGCCGGAGGTACGCTTCCAGGTCAGAATGACGGTATTCTCATTGCCCTTTTCACCGTAGACAAAAGACTTGTCGGAATTGATGACGGCACTGTAGGTCACACGGACGGTGTAGTTGGAGTAGCCGGTGTAGAGTTTGCCGTTTTTGTTGGCGGTAGCTCCGTTGATTTCATCCAGACCGGCCTTGGTGATGTCCACGGTCATATGGCGGCCATCCTCACTGTAGGTGACGGTGAACTTGCCGGAATCCTTGTTCCAGGAGGCGGCCTTGTCGGTGCAGGCGGCATCGGTGAAGAACTCCACCGTCACGCCTGCGTCCTTGTCATAGGTCAGGCCCTCGCAGAGGGTGTCGTAGAAATTGTAAGTGGACAGGGCCGTTGCCTGGGAGGTGATGGTGGGCAGGGTGGAAATGATCTGGTATTCCATGGTGTCGCCAGCGGAGCCGGTAGCGGTGTGGGCAAAGCCATCCGTGATGGAAGCGGAGCCTTCATTCTTGCCGGTGTCGGCTTTGGCTTCCCGGACGGTCTTTTCCAGAATGGGGATGCCGGTTTCCTGCTTGGGGTACACCACCACATCATAGTTCCAGGCCGTGCCGCCATCCTGGGAAGCGGAGTTGTCATTGCCGGTGACGGTGGTCATGGGCAGGGAGACGAAGAACGGGTTGGTGGTGGAAGTGACCATTTCGGGGACCTTGGTTTCTACCAGCAGATACAAGCCCACAGGCAGGTCTCTTGCCACCGTCTTGCCGACTTCGCTGGTGGGAGCCATAGCCGTGCCGCCGTTACGGATGAAGGTTTCCAAGGCGTTTTTCACAGTGGTGGAATTGGCTTCCAGACTCTGGGCCAGGGCCTTGTTCAGCGTGTCAGAGGTGTAGAAATAGCGGTCAGCGTCCAGACTGTCGGCTTCGGCACAGCGGTTGGCACCGCTTTCCAGACCGATGGCTTTCAGCAGGTTGGCGGCATCGGTCTTGCGGAAGCCGTAGAGGACCTGGGTCGTACCCTGATTCTCAAAGGTCACAATGTCCGCGGCTTTCAGATAGGTGAATTCCACACCGGCAATGGCGTAGCCTTTGCTGGTCTGACCGTTTCCCAGAGCGTTGCCGTTCTGACCGTCGGTGTCGCCCTTGCGGTTGGTGTTTACCAGGGCGTTTTCCACATAGCTTTCCTGCCAGCCGGTGGAGGGAAAAGCATCTTCATCCCACACGCCGTCCTTCTTGGCGTTGGTGTAGTCGAACTTCCAGACGGTCAGGCTACAAGCGGCATCCTGGTCGATGGTTTTGGCTTCATCTGCAAAGGCAGCGGGAACGCTGGACAGCAGCAGGACAAGGGTCATAAGGCCACAAACAATTTTCTTCATGGTTTTCATAGTGATTTCCTTTCTGTAGTTGAATTTTGAGAATAAAAAACACCGGGAATGTTCCCGGTTGGCTTACTGCTCTTTCTTATGGAGCAGCCAGAGATTTGCGGCACACAGCAATAGACAAAGCACTGTGGCAATGGGAATGCAGACGAAACCCACAGAGCCGGTCTTGGGCAGGGCAAAGGCTTCTCCGTTGACCACCCGCAGTTCCATTTCTGTACTGTCTGCGGGTAGAGTTCCTGCAAAGGCATAGTCTTTCAGCAGCGTGTAGCCATCCGGTGCGTTCGTCTCCGTGATCCGATATTGCAAGGTGATGGGCAGGGCCTCCCATGTCAGCAGACCATCCTCACCGGAAGTCTTACTGGCGGCTGCAAGGTTTTCTTCCGAAGGCTTTCCCAAAACACAGACACCGTTAGAGCCTGGAATAACCGGATACCAGAGACTCCCATCCCCGCTGCCTTCCAGCAGGAAAGTGGCTCCCTCCAAAGGTTCATCCTTGGTGTCCACCTTTCGGATGGTGATTTTCCCGGTGCGCAATTTGTTGAGGAAAGATACCTCTGCCGTTTTGCCTGCGGTGACAGTAACGGTTTTCGGGGCTTCCCCGGAATAGAGGCTGTCAACGGGAAGCACTTCCTCCACGGTGTAGTCTCCGGGAGTGAGATTTCCGGTGAGAATTTTCCCGTTTTTATCCGTGGTAAAGGGAGAGCCGGAAACTTCTTTCCCGTCCGCATCCGAGATTTTGAACTTCCAGCCCTCCAACGTACTTTCCGGCTTTACGGTTTTCTGGATAGAAATTCTGCCGCTGTAGTTGTTGATAAACTCCAGGGTGGTTTTCTCATGGGCGTGGATCACCAGCTTTTTCACGGAATCGTCCATTTTCCAGTAATCGTCCCGGACCTCCTCGCTTCCGGTTTCCTTGACCCAGTAGGTGCCGGGTTCCAGATAGATACCTACGGTGCCGTCCTGGCCGGTAATGAGGGTACGGAGTTCCTGGGTACAGGCTTCATCCGCATAGACAGTAATATGCCAGCCGGAAATCTCGTCGCCCGTGTTGGTGGATTTCGTGAAGTGGCCCAGACCCTGCTCCTTGTTCAGCCACCGGTCAACGGCGGTTTTTCCGTACTCCACAGTAACGGTGTGGAAGCCCAGCTCCACAGACCAATAGGGGTCCTCGGTGGGAGATTCCATAACGAGATATTTTCCGGGGGCCAGATTGGAAATGCGGATGATTCCGGTTTCGTCCGTGGTAAAGGGAGAGCCGGGAATTTCTGTGCCGTTCTTTTTGACGATGAACTTCCAGCCGTCCAGGTGGTTGCCGGTGTTGGTGGACTTTCGGATTTCCAGTGCGCCGTACTGTGTGTTGGCGAAGCTCACAGAAGCCGTCTGACCGGCTACTATGGTCACGGTTTTCACGCTGGTATCGCAGACCCAATAAGGGGCACTGGAAGCCGGCTCCTTAGCGTACAGAGTTCCGGGCTGCAAGCCGGATACGGTCACGGTGCCATCGCTGCCGGTTGTAAAGGGAGAACCGGAGATGGGATTGGTGCAGGCGGAATCCGTGTACAGGCCGATTTTCCACCCGCCCAAGTTCTGGCCGGTGTTTGTGGTTTTCGTGATCTTCACGGAGCCGGAGGACAGCTTGTTATAGAAGCTGACGCTGGTGGTAGTGCCGTTGGAGATGCTGACCATCTTTGGATTCTCTCCGGAACAGGTGTAGCGGGAGGAAATGGCACTGTTGGTATGCCCCAGCTCCTTGACGTAATAAGTTCCAGCGTTCAGCCCGGTGATACTGATTTTTCCGTTGCTGTTCGTTGTATGGGGGCCGGATACCAAGGTGGTGCAGGCGGCGTTGGAATACACGCCGAAACGCCAACCAGATAAATTCTGACCGTCCTCCGTGGTTTTTACCAGGGCAATGGCACCGGGGTCCGGGGCGTTGATCTTAAAATAGGCCCGCAGTGTATCCACCTGGGGAGAATATAGCTTGACACAGGTCTGGTAAGTGCTGCTGGCACTGTAGTAAATGGATACAGTGGAGTTTTCCGCAGAGGGCAGATTCCGGGTAGCACTGAATAGAGCTGTGGGAGAAATAGAGCCTGTTTTGGTGATGGTCAAGGTGTTCCCAGACTTGGAAAACGAAGCACCATTCCCATTGGTGAAGGAGAAGTTCCCCAGTACACCGTTGGAATCCGTAACGCTTACCTGGCTCCCGCTCATGGTGATGGTGGGTGCGGAGCCGGAGGAGCGACTGGTAAAGCTGGGGATTTTCATAGCGTTCTGGACACTGGAAACAATGCTGTTGTACTTCTCCGCAAAACCGGAAACGCTGGCGACACCCGCATTGTAGAACACATCCCCGCTGGTGTAACCGTTGGAGCCACGGCGGTTGAAGGTATCCGCATCCCGCAATCCTGTTACGATCTCATAGATCAGGAACTGGGTGGCGATCCGGGTGGATACATTGGGGTTATTGGCCATGGCCGTGGTTTTGACACTGTAATTGCTGTCCCACAGCTGCCGGGAGTACAGCAGGGTCAGGGCGATGGCCTGGCGGTAGGAATAGGGCATGGCATACCAGACATTACTGCCACGGGTGCTGCCACTGCCGGATACCCCCAGATCCTCGTCCATGTAGTTGCCCGAAGTGCTGGCTGCGTAATTCTTGCAGGGTTCGATGCAGTACAGCGGATCGTCCTCATAGGGAACATTGTTGTACCGGGCAAAGTGCCAGCCCAGATTTTTGATATAGGCTGTTTTTGCGGCATCGCTTCCGTTGGGGTTGTAGGTCACAGACACCTGGCTTCTCAGGACCGTGGTGTAATTGGGGCTTGCCTTGTCAAACAGAAGCACGTTGGTGACCGTGGAGGCGTAGGCAGCAAGCCGGTCATCCTCAACGGCATCTTCCGGGGCATCTTCTACCGGGTCAGCTTCCGGTTCCGTGACTTCCGTTTCCGATTCCGTGGTTTCCGCTGCCTCTGGCGGTTCAGTAGTTTCTGACGGCGGTTCGGTGGATTCTGAGGGAACTGCCGTTTCCGGTGGAACCGTCGTTTCTTCTGCTGCCTCCGTTGCGGCTTCGGATGCTTCCACTTCCCCGGTGGGCATTGCTTCATCCGCAAAGGCACAGGGCACCAGCCCTGCCAGCAGCACAGCCACCAGAAACAAGCAGAACCCTCGTTTCATAATTTTTCGCATGGCATTTTCCTTTCACAAAATAATCACCCGCCGATTTTGGCAGGTGTCTACGCTTCTTTTCAGCTGGTACAGCTGGTTATACAATATAAGGGGGAGTGTGAGGGGGAGGAGAACGACACCTTGGAGCCATTATCGGTCACGCTCCTTTTGTCGGAGCTGATACCGGTGGTAATACTCCAGAGCTTTGATAACGTAATCCTCCGTCTGCTTGGCGGTGAAGTTTTTGGGGATGAAAGGTTTCAGCCGTTCCGACTGGAAGCTGATTTTCTCTTTCTGGTTGGGTTTCTGCTCACACATGATGGAGAGAATTACATCGGCGTTGAGCCTGCCGTTCTGGGAAAATTCTTTCATCTTCAAGGCCTGCGCCAGGGACGGGGTGGACTGCTCGGAACCGATGGAATCCAGCAAGCTGTTCTGTTCGTCCTCGGTCAGGTAAGAAAGCTCTACGGCGGGACGGAAAGCGATTTTTCCAGAGTCCACCAAGTCCAGCAGAGGCGGAATAAGGTGGGTAAGACGGATGTAACGCTGAACTTGCCGCCCACTATCACCTTGTGCCGTTCCAACGGATTCTGCGCTATCTAACTTCTCGACCACTGGTCGCGAAGTTAAATCCGTCCGCTGGCCCTGTCTGTTCATAGCTTCCAGCCGCATTTTGTAGGAGAACGCCTTTTCGCTGGGGAGAATGGTGGTGCGCTGTAAATTGCTTTCCACCATAAGGATAATGGCCTCGTCTCTGGATATCTCCTTGATTTCCGCTTTCACGGTGGCGAGGCCTGCCAGCTCACAGGCTTTTGTCCTGCGATGGCCGGAGACGATTTCGTACCGCCCATCCGGCTTCTGCCGCAGCGTCACCGGAGTGATGATGCCCCGCTCCTTGATGCTCTCCACCAGCTGATCCATGTCCTCGTCTAAGCGGACGTGAAAGGGGTGGTTCGGAAATTCATCAATTTCCGAAAGGGGAATTTCATGGATTTTGGGGAGCTTGGATTCTGCTCGCTCCCGATCATCCATGAACAGCTCATCTAGCCCCGTCAGGCCGAGATCGATTTGTTTCTTTCCCAAGTTCGGCTACCTCCTTTGTCAAGTTTGTGTAAGCCTGGGCCACCCGGCTTTTGGGATCAAAGGCGAAAATGCTTTTGCCCTCGCCGGAGGCCTCGGCGGCTCGGACAGAGCGGGGAATTTCCGTGTCAAATACCCGGACACTGCCGCCCAATGTGGAGCGCAGGGCGGCGATAATGCTTTTGGCATTGTTGGTTCGCCCGTCCACCATGGTCATAAGGATTCCGTCAATTTTCAGTTTCGGATTGATCTGCCGCCGCACTCTGCTGATGGTGCGGATGAGTAGATTCAGGCCCTTTGTGGAAAGAAAGTCCGGTGCAGACGGGATGATCACGCTGTCGGCGGCAGCCAGAGCATTGATGGACATCAGCCCCAAAGACGGCATACAGTCAATGAGAATGTAGTCGTAGTTCTCTTTCACCCGGCTGAGAACGGATTTCAACACCTGCTCCCGGGACATGGCATTGAACAGGCTCATTTCCACGCCGGACAGTTCAATGTTTGCAGGAAGCAGATCGACCCCCTCGCCGCTGTGGATGATGCCTTCTTCCCAGGGAACGGGTTCATCCCGGATTTCGGCCTGCATGGCAGTAGCCAGTGTGGTGTCCAGATCATCATCAGCGTTCCGTATTCCTAAACTGATGGTCAAACTGTGCTGGGGGTCATCGTCTACCAGCAGCACCCGGTTTCCGGCCTGAGCAAGACCGACACCCAGATTGACGGTGGAAGTGGTTTTTCCAACACCTCCCTTCTGATTGACAATGGCAATGGTTTTGCAATGATTCATTTTGTACCTCCTAGACTTTATTTTTGCTCCACCAAAACACAGAAAATCTTTCTGCGCTTTGGTCGGTGCGTTTCATTCGGCCTCGCCCCCTAAACACACAAAGGGAAATCATCTGACGCTCGACTGCGTATCGAGTCCATGGGCCCTCCACCCCTGCCGGGTCCTCCGCCAGCTCCGTAGAGAAGTATCATTGTCCTATCCGAACCCTCGTCGCCTTGCTGGTGGCAATCCAACATTGGAGACAGCATTTCTCGCTCAGCACCTTTGCTTCAGCCCTTGCGGGCTTCTTCGCTTTGTACCCCTTATGGGGCAGGTGGTCACGGCGTACTGTCCTCCCGGCTCTGGTCCAGAAGAATGTATCAGATGAATGAATATGAAGTTTTCAAGGTTCACTCGAAAGGGGCTTCAAAAAACTCCTTTCACCTATCGCGGCGAAAACGGCATTTTGTTAGGGTGTTTTTGAAAAAATTCTAAAAAAATTTTTTGGACGTGGTTTCAGAGAGATTGCAACAAGCATAAAAAATCCCCGCATTCCAGTTTTTCGGAATGCGGGGAAAGAAAACATGATGATTTTATGGAATTTGTTTTGGGGAAATTTTGTATGCCAACATAGCTCGGTAAAAGTTATAGTATTACGCAGGCAGGCGAATCACAACGCCGTGCCAACAAATACGAATCGGAAAACCAACCAAACGTCGGTTTTTCGGGGGCCTGCTAACAGCTTGCTAACAGAGTACCCAATACAGCATCGTATACGCCATCACATAGGCAAACAATTGCGGTTATAAAAATGGCATATTAGGCCACAAAACAGTATGATTTCTGAACAAATCGTGTGCGTGGCCAATACTCCGTGCCTACTCCTAAGCGTGGGGTCGGAGGTTCAAATCCTCTCTGG
>OKWR01000663.1_pt1 | contig 31878 bp, 20 predicted proteins | sample 1607101 | NCBI WGS metagenome assembly OKWR01 (sample SAMN04414076, study PRJEB24778) | human gut metagenome | material: faecal | host: Homo sapiens
AAGAAGGAATCGTCTGCAACTCACCAAGACCGGATGTAGCGCCTTATTGCGACCTGTCATTGAACGGCCTGACCGTAAAAGAAGCAATTGCCGCCACTAAGAAATATGTGGCAGAACATAAATTAGGACGCGTAAAAGTGAACTATCGTTTACGCGACGCTATTTTCAGCCGCCAGCGTTATTGGGGTGAACCGTTCCCTGTCTACTATGATGCAGATGGTATGCCTCAGATGTTGCCGGTAGACAAGTTGCCGCTGGAATTGCCTGAAGTAGACAAATTTTTGCCGACCGAAACAGGCGAACCTCCTTTAGGACATGCCGTAAAATGGGCATGGGACACCGTAAAACAGGAAGTTACGGAAGTTTCCAAAATAGACAACGAGACTATCTTCCCGTTGGAACTTTGTACGATGCCGGGATTCGCCGGTTCATCCGCCTATTACCTGCGCTACATGGACCCGCACAACGACCAGGCTTTAGTTGCTAAAGACGTAGACGAATACTGGCGCAACGTAGACCTGTATATCGGTGGTACCGAACATGCTACCGGACACCTGATCTACAGCCGTTTTTGGAATAAATTTCTGTTTGACTTAGGTGTCGTTTGTGAAGAGGAACCGTTCAAGAAACTGATCAATCAGGGTATGATCCAAGGGCGTTCCAATTTCGTATACCGTATCAACGGCACCAACAAATTCGTATCCCTGAACCTGAAAGACCAGTATGAGGTCACTCCTATCCATGTAGACGTAAACATCGTATCAAACGATATATTGGATATCGAAGCCTTCAAAAACTGGCGTCCGGAATATAACGATGCAGAATTCGTATTGGAAGATGGCAAATACATCTGCGGATGGGCTGTTGAAAAGATGTCGAAATCCATGTTCAACGTGGTCAACCCAGATATGATTGTCGAGAAATATGGCGCCGACACGCTTCGCTTGTATGAAATGTTCTTAGGTCCGTTGGAACAGTCCAAACCGTGGGATACGAATGGTATCGACGGCGTACACCGCTTCTTGAAAAAGCTCTGGGGACTGTTCTTCGGCAATACGGACACCTTGCAGATCACGGATGCAGAACCGACAGCCGATGAATTGAAATCATTACATAAACTGATCAAGAAAGTGACATACGATATTGAACATTTCTCGTACAACACTTCCATCAGTGCCTTTATGATCTGTGTAAACGAACTCAGCAGCCTGAAATGCAACAAACGGACAATCCTGGAACAGTTAATCGTTCTGCTCGCTCCATTCGCTCCTCATACTGCTGAAGAATTATGGCATACCTGCGGTCACGATACCACCGTATGCGATGCCGAATGGCCTGTCTACAACGAAGAATACTTGAAAGAAAACTCGCTCACTTATGCTATCTCCTTCAACGGCAAAGCCCGTTTCAGTATGGAACTTCCGGCCGAGATGCCCCGCGAAGAGATAGAAAAAGCCGCTCTTGCCCATGAAAATTCTGCTAAGTGGATGGAAGGCAAGACTCCGAAAAAGATTATCGTTGTTCCCGGAAAGATTGTAAACATCGTAATCTAAATTTATTTATATGAAGCTTATAAACAACAAAGTCTATTTTGCTGTACAAGATTACCTGATGATCCTGTTAGGTACTCTCTTGTACGGCTTCGGCTTCAACGCTTTCATTCTGTCGAATGAAATTATCACCGGTGGAGTCAGTGGTATTTGTGCCTTGATCTTTTTTGCCAGCAATGAATTAATCCCTGTTTCAGTTTCTTACTTTGTCATAAACATCGTATTGCTGTTAGCGGCACTGAAAATTTTAGGATTCAAATTCCTGATAAAAACGATTTTCGGAGTGTTCTCCTTGTCGGCTTCTTTATCATTTTTCGAATGGCTTCTGAAAGGAGAGCCACTCTTACATGATCAACCGTTTATGTCCATCATCATCGGCGCATTCCTTTGCGGATCCGGTCTCGGACTTGTCTTCTCGGCAAACGGTAGTACGGGAGGAACGGATATCGTTGGAGCTATTGTAAACAAATACAAGAATATATCGATCGGGCGAGCCTTGCTGTTCTGCGATTTTATCATCATCGGTTCTTCATTTTTCCTGTTCCACGATGTAGAAAAAATCGTCTTCGGTTTCGTTGAAATGTTTGTAAGCAATTATATAATCGACGTCGTCCTGAACGGAAACCGCCAATCCGTCCAATTCCTGATTTTTTCCCAAAAATATGACGAAATAGCCGAACACATCATCAATGATTTAGGCCGTGGTTGCACCATCCTCGACGGCGTAGGAGGATATTCCCGCAAACCGGTCAAGGTTGTTGTATTGCTGGCCAAAAAATCAGAATCCGTCTCCATCTTCCGCCTGGTAAAACAAATCGACCACCAGGCCTTCATCTCCCAAAGCATCGTCAGAGGAGTATACGGGGAAGGGTTTGACCAGATAAAAACATAAAACAATCATCCAAACAATTTAAAGCACTTCCATACGTTATATACAATATCGTATAGAAGTGCTTTTTTATTCATACTCAACAAACATGAAACTTGTATTCGCAACAAACAACCGGCATAAGCTGGATGAAGTCCGGAAAATTATATCTGGATATACCGAAATAATTAGCCTCTCAGATATTGACTGCCATGAGGATATACCTGAAACAGCAGACACATTAGAAGGCAATGCCTTGCAAAAAGCCCGTTACATAAAAGAACATTTCGGATATGACTGTTTTGCTGACGACACCGGACTTGAAGTAGAAGCTCTAGACAACGCTCCCGGAGTATATTCGGCACGTTACGCCGGCCCTGGACATGATTCGGAAGCCAATATGAACAAACTTCTCCATGAAATGGAAAACAAAGAAAACCGGAAAGCCCGTTTCCGTACGGTAATCGCCCTTATTTTGAATGGAAAAGAATATTTGTTTGAAGGTGTTGTCAACGGTACGATCATAAATGAAAAAAGAGGTGGAAGTGGTTTTGGATATGATCCCATATTTGTTCCCGATACCTGTTCTGAAACATTTGCTGAAATGGGCAATGATATAAACAACCAGATCAGCCATCGTGCCGAGGCTGTCAAAAAATTGACTGCTTTTTTATCAGATTACACATTTTAATATTGCAATTAATATGAGAAATATATTAACTGTCATCTTACTTTTCTTATTATCATTCTCTGCTTTATCAGTTAATGATAATGACAACATGCTTGGATGGAAAACATACCTTTCCTACAATAATACCAATTGTGTGGAAGAATCCGCTGACCAAGTATTTGTCATAGCAGAAGGTGCTTTATACATATATGGGAAGGAAGATAACAGCATCAAACAATATTACAAAGGAAATGGACTGAGTGACACAGATATCCAGTCTATTTCCTACAACAAACAAACAAAATCACTGTTGATTGTTTATAAAAACTGCAATATAGACATTCTGGAAGAAGGTTCAGTAAAAAACATACCTTATCTGTACACGACAACTTCTTTAAGAGATAAATCACTTAATTCCGTTATGATTTATAACGAATATGCCTATTTATCCATACAGTCTGGCATAGTAGTTGTCAACATGGATAAGAAGGAAATAACCGATACCTATAACTTATCTAAGAATATAACATCCTGTGCTATTTCCGACAATAATATATATGCTTCTACAAAAGAAGGTCAAAAGTCTACAGTCATATATGCATCTTTGAATGATAATCTGTTAGACGGATCAAACTGGAAAACATATTCGATTCCGGGATTCCCATCTGAAAACTCCATAGACAAAATATCCTTATTTAAGAATAAGCTATTCTACCTGTCTAAAAATAAAGGTATCTACTATGAATCAAATGGAACTACAGTTCCTTTGGTCAGCAATGCACAAATAAACAATATGAAAATTATAGGAGAAAAACTGGCTTGCATAGCTACATCCCAAGTTTATATTTTCACAGATACAAACACTTTTGACCAAATCAACAACCTATCCATCAAAGATATCAGCACTTATCAGACTGATAAATATTGGATAGCCGAAGGAAGCAAAGGTCTACGTTCTATCAAAAGAAAAGGAGCCAACCAGTTCGAAGCGGTAAATGAAGCCATAACTTTGGATGGCCCGTACTCCAACAGTTCTTATGATATCGTATCAAAAAACGATAAAATATATATTATACCTGGTGGAAAAAATCTGACTGGAGATAATTCCTTTAACAAAGCCGGCTCAATCATGATATACGACTATGAAAAATGGAGTGTATTAGAACCTTCCGACGTTCAGAATAAACTCAATACATGGCCTAAAGACTATACCAGCATTGTCGTCACAAATGATGCTGAAAAAGAGATTATTTACGTATCTTCTTTTGGTTATGGCGTTTTTCAGTTCATTGACAGAGAGCCTTCTATCGTTTACAACAAAACAAACAGCCCGCTTGAAAATGCACATGGTAATGAAGGTTTTTATTGTCGTGTAGACGGACTTGCTTTTGATAAGGAAGAAAACCTATGGATGACTAATTCAGAAGTCAGCAAAGCTATCAAGATATTGGATAAAGAAGGAAAATGGCACAGCCTGTCTGTCGAATCGTTAAACGGGAAATACACAATAAATGACATACTCGTCACCTCGAATAACGATAAATGGATTAATATTTCCCGTCCTGCCAACCAAGCCTGTCTAACAGTCGTAACCAACAGTAGCTCTTTAGATGAAGCAACGTCATATGAATTTAAAAACTTCATTGATACAGATGGTAATGACTTTTCTCCCAATAATTATACTTGTATGGCAGAGGACAAAAACGGATATATATGGATAGGAACCAATAAAGGAGCTATATACTTAACAAATCCTAAGTTGGCAACGACAGAAAACAACCAATCTATACGTTGCACACGTATAAAACTAATCAATGAAGAAGGAACTCCTTATTATTTTCTCGATAATACGATAATAACGACCATTAAAGTAGACAACGGAAATCGAAAATGGATCGGAACGGATGGCAACGGTGTTTATGTATTGAGCGAAGACAATCAGGAAATTGTCCATCAGTTCAATACATCCAACAGTCCGCTACTATCTGACAAAATATATTCCATAGAAATTAATGAAAACACTGGCGAAGTGTTCATCGGTTCCGACAAAGGCTTGGTTTCCTACAAAGGAGAAGCGACAAAAGGTAAAGATGACTATTCAGATGTGTATGCATATCCGAATCCCGTACGACCCGAATACAGGGACAAAGTAACCATCACGGGATTGATGGATAACTCGATCGTAAAAATCACCGATCTGAATGGTAACCTAGTCTATCAGACTAAATCTTTAGGTGGACAGGTTATTTGGAACTGCCAGAATACCAAAGGTGTCCGTGTTGCTTCAGGTATATATTTAGTACTTTCTGCTACCGAAGATTCAAAAGAAAGCGTAGTTACTAAAATTGCAGTTATTAAATAAAAGAGGGTAGTATGTTAAATTGCCTTGTTCCCGTGCCAAACGCAGGAACAAGGCAATTTTATCCCCTCTCCCATTTTATTGAGTTTTGTTTACCAAACAATCTTACAATCCCAACCTCTCCGATATCTCCAACATTTTCTTGATCGGACGGATGGCTTTCTCCTGTACTTGTTCGTCGACAAAGATTTCAGGAAGTTCGTATTTTAAACAGTTGTAAAGTTTCTCCATCGTGTTCAGGCGCATAAAATTACATTCGTTGCAGGCACATGTACTATCGGCAGGAGGGGCCGGGATAAACTCTTTACCGGGACTTTGTTTGCGCATTTCGTGAATAACGCCGCTTTCCGTCGCTACAATGAATTGTTTTTTATCCGACTTGACAGTATGCTTCAAAAGAGCCGCAGTCGATCCTACAAAGTCCGAGACTTGTACAACGGGCTGCTTGCACTCCGGATGAGTAATGACTTCCGCATCAGGATATTGTTTTTTTAATTCCAATATCTTTTCCAGTGAAAACTGTTCATGCACATGGCAGGCACCATCCCAAAGTAGCATCCTACGTCCGGTAATACCGTTTATGTAATTACCTAAGTTCCGGTCCGGACCAAAGATAATCTTCGTATCTTCCGGAAAACTTTCAACGATCTGGCGTGCATTGGTAGACGTCACCACAACATCCGTCACGGCCTTTACAGCAGCAGTCGTATTTACATACGAAATAACCACATGATCGGGATGCTGTTTGACAAATTCTGCAAAATCGGTAGCCGGACAGCTATCTGCCAATGAGCAACCGGCATTCAGGTCCGGGACCAACACCTTCTTGTCCGGGCACAACACCTTCGCCGTTTCCCCCATAAAATGAACACCACAGAAAACAATGATATCGGCCGTTGTCTTGGCTGCCTGCTGCGCCAAAGCCAAACTGTCTCCTACAAAATCTGCTATATCTTGGATATCACCCGTCTGATAATAATGAGCAAGGATAACGGCGTTTTTTTCTTTACGCATCCTATTTATTTCTTCCTTCAAGTCCAACCCCTTTGGAATGGGTGCGTTCATATATCCGATCGATTGGTTTGTCAACATAGTTACCTGTATTAAATGATTGTAAAATTCAATAATCGCTAATGAGCATAAACCGCTATTTACAGTCTATCAACAAAGTTATCATCATTCTTTATAACTGATAATCTTTATTTTACTCCTATTATCAACTATAAGTTGATAATATGCAAAGGTAAAAACTTTATTGATTTTCCCATAAGAAACATATATAAAACAAATAAATTTATAGAGCAACCGCACCAAAATTATTCCTATTTTAGCGTCGTAAAAAACGAGAAAAAATGCACGACGGAGTTGATGTATGCAGGACTTTGATATCTGGTGCAGTCGTACGGAAACACGAAGATGCAGTATATACTTTTTAATTTCATGCAAGTCTAATCTGTTTTCGACGTTGTCGTATATATACACGACATTGTCGAGTATATATACGACAACGTCGAAAACATTATTGACAACGTCGAAAATAAATTACTTAAGCATCTAATCGCAGATTGCTTGGCAAGAGGCAGAAAGTTCCACCGCAACAACAGATTCATATAAACCTATAAAAAAGCTAAAAACATATTCACTTTTTTTTGTAACTTTGCAGCACTTTTAATCAATCAGGCAGAAAGATGAAGAACAAGTTTGATTTTCAGCCCAAGTTAGTATCGACGCTGAAAAACTACTCTAAGGAGAAATTTATGACCGACCTGATGGCCGGTATTATTGTCGGGATCGTGGCATTGCCACTCGCTATCGCTTTCGGTATCGCTTCGGGAGTAAGCCCGGAAAAAGGGTTGATCACCGCTATTCTCGGTGGATTTTTCGTATCGTTGTTAGGAGGATGCAATGTGCAGATCGGCGGGCCAACAGGTGCGTTTATCGTAATCGTATACGGCATTATCCAGAATTTCGGGATCGAAGGACTGGCTATCGCCACAGTAGTCGCTGGTATTATCCTGGTGATCATGGGTGCGTTGAAGTTAGGGACGGTTATCAAGTTCATCCCTTACCCGATCGTCGTCGGTTTTACCAGTGGTATCGCTCTCACTATTTTTACCACGCAAATGAAAGACCTTTTCGGACTGACAATGGATAAGGTCCCTGCGGATTTCATTTCTAAATGGATCGCCTATTTCGAACATTTCGACACGATAAATCTCTGGTCGTTGCTGATCGGGCTTGCCAGTATCGTGATTATCGCCGTCACACCGAAATTTTCTAAAAAGATTCCGGGTTCGCTGATTGCCATTATTCTGATGACGGTTGTTGTCTATGTCATGCGCTATCATTTAGGAATCACGGGGATCGAAACGATCGGAGACCGTTTTACAATCAATGCTTCCCTGCCCGGCCCGGAAACGATCAACTTCAATATGGAAACGATCAACCTTTTGCTTCCTTCCGCATTCGCGATGTTAGGAGCGATCGAATCGTTGCTGTCCGCTACGGTGGCCGATGGTGTGACAGGAGACAAGCATAACTCCAATACCGAACTGATTGCACAAGGGGCTGCCAATATCATTGTGCCTATCTTCGGCGGTATTCCCGTTACCGGTGCGATTGCCCGTACCATGACGAATATCAACAATGGCGGACGTACTCCGGTTGCCGGCATCATCCATGCAATCGTATTGTTGCTGATTTTGCTTTTTTTAGGTCCGCTGACCAAACATATCCCGATGGCTTGCTTGGCAGGCGTATTGATTATCGTTTCGTATAATATGAGCGAATGGCGGACGTTCCGTTCGCTGATGAAGAATCCGAAAAGCGATGTGTCGGTGTTGCTGGTGACTTTCTTCCTGACGGTTATCTTCGATTTGACAATCGCGATCGAAGTTGGATTGCTTATCGCCATGTTCCTCTTTATGAAACGTGTGGCTGAAACGACTCATGTGTCGGTAGTAAAAGATGAGATCGATCTCTCGGACGATGGAGAAATCCACCATGACGAAGAAGTCCTTTCCCTTCCCAAAGGTGTGGAAGTATATGAAATCGACGGCCCGTTCTTCTTCGGGGTGGCCAGCAAGTTCGACGATATTATGCACAATATGGGAGACAAACCGAAGATACGTATCATCCGCATGCGTAAGGTTCCTTTTATGGACTCGACAGGATTACATAACTTAGAGAACCTGTTCCGCCTGTCACAAGCCGAACATATACATATGATCCTTTCAGGAGTGAACGAGCATGTACGCCGTGTACTTGTCAAATCGGGTTTTGACAAAAAGATCGGAACGGAAAATATTTGCAGCAATATAAACGAGGCTGTAGCAAAAGCACGCGAAGCAATAAGATAATCGCAAACCAAAATAAAAAACCAATCAGCTCCCGCCCTCCTTTTTTCGGACGGGAGCTATTTTTTTCAGATAGGAGACAAAAGGTAATTTCCGTACTACATCACATAAATGCTATATGAAGAAAACGGTCTCCCGATTTATATTTATCCTTCTTCGCCTCAAACACAAATTCTTTTGCAATCGTTTCCGCATCTTCAAAACTAAACCCATTTTCCGGCTGGCTCCAATACCAGAGCTGCGGCACATTCTTTTTACTATTCAGTGATTCCATTGTTTTATATATTTATCTAACTTTATCCATAAGACACAGAATATGAAAAAACCCCCATCCGGATCAGAAATAAATATTACATTTGCCAATCATACATTTAAATCTGTTTGTACCCTTAAACTGGATACCAGGATATTGGTTATATACAAACAGATTTATATCAAATTATAAAATATATGAACAAAAAGGCCCTATTCCCGCTAATCGGTTTATTCCTGTTGGTAACAGGAATAGTCCTGCCCGGATCTGCCCATGCACAAATCAGCGAAGGTGGAACACCCGCTTCCTTCAAGTATCAAAACACACTGAAAAGCGATCTGCCAACCGTCCAGATCCCCATCAATTTCAGCGTAGAAGACATGAAAACGGTCGACAGATGGCAGGTTAGCCAGGGGGCGCCGCTAAAAGTATCCCAACTCATACCAACCGATCTAAGCATAGATAATGCAGGAAACTGGACCACATTGCCCGGAGGTGAAAAGATATGGCAATTACGTTTACAGGCCAAAGATGCAATCGCATTAATGCTTTATTATAAGGAGTTCTACATTCCGAAAGGAGGACGTTTATTCATTTACAATGCTAATAAGTCACATGTAATTGGTGCTTTTACACATGCAAACTCTGTTACATCAAAATTTGCAACCGAATTTGTGGCCGGTGATGATATAATCCTTGAATATGAAGCTACCGCAAACGGGGAAAAACCGCGCATCCGAATCGAGAATGTGGGGTATGGATATAATCACCTATCCATTTCCAACGGTTTGGAAGATTCCGACTCCGAGCTTTCAGGCCCTTGTATGGTCAACATAAACTGCGAGGAGGGAGACGAATGGCAAAATCAGGGAAAAGGGGTTTGCATGATGGTGATGAAAATCGGCAAGCGTGCCTTTTTATGCAGCGGTTCGTTAGTTAACAATACAGCCCGGGACAAAAAGCCTTATGTCCTTTCGGCATTCCATTGTACAGAGGACTTGGAATACAACGTATCGGCTAGTAAAGAAGATTACAATCAATGGATGTTTTATTTCCACTTAGAACATACTGGATGTGATAATACATCTCCCATTCAGAATTATAAAACAATACAAGGATGTTCACGAGTTGTTGCCATACCGGTAGAGAATGGTTCAGACGGTTTATTGTTATTGCTTAACGAAAATATTCCTGATTATTTCGACGTTTATTTCAATGGATGGGATCGAACAAACAGCATAAGTTTATCTGGAGTAGGAATCCATCATCCAGGAGGTGATGTTAAAAAAATTTCCACTTACGGAAATCATTTACCTTCAAGTGCCACTTGGCTTAATTCCGATAGTAATAAAGAAGGAGCTCAAAATGCACATTGGAATATCATCTTCGACGAAACATCAAACGGACACAGTGTGACAGAAGGAGGTTCATCTGGTTCACCTATATTCAATCAAAACAAACTGATAATCGGAACATTAAGTGGTGGAAACTCTACTTGTGATAATCCAGAGGGCATAAATCTGTATGGTAAATTATTTTATCACTGGGACAAATACAGCCAAGCCGATACCGGACGTATGGACAAATGGTTGGACCCGATCGGATCGGGAGTCACTTCGCTTAATGGGATGTCACAATCAGGCAAAGAATATAATACCTCATTGCAAAAACCGACTGAAGTAAAAGCGACACTTAGTCTTGACAATACTATAAAAATAAGCTGGAAAGAACCTGTATACAAACAAATTATCGGTTGGGGAAGTCAAGAAGCTGTCTATATAATCGGACTTGAAGGAGAACCTTTTTATGTAGGACAAAGATGGGAAGCAAAGGAATTAAAAGCAATTGATACTAAAACTATTACTTCCGTAAACTTTTTTCCTGAAGCGAATGTCAACTATTCTGTACACATCATGCAAGGAGATCGGACATACAAACAAGACGTAATATCTTATGATCCGCATGAAATATGTTCAGTCCTTTTAAAAACTCCGTTTACAATAGATGCAAACCAAGATTTAATTGTTGCCCTTCATGTTAAAGAATATAATGAGACAACTCATCCTATTTATTTAGATAAAGGACCGGCAATTGATCAAAAAGGAAATTTATTTTCTATGGATGGCAAAACCTGGGAACTTTTTCCGGATAATATCGATTGTAACATTGTTTTGTCAGCAACCGTTAGTTCTGAAGAAGGAAAGGTTACTCAACTCCGGAGCTTGGGTACAGACAGTAAATCAATAACAATCAAGAAATCAACACATTCTTTTAATGTCCAGGAATCTCAGTTAAGATCTTTAGTTCAGGAAGGTAACACAATCACTGCATTCCCAGAAATCACCCAATATAATATCTACAAAAATAATACTAAGCTCGCGTCTATAGCTCCTACCGAAAGAGAATATACGGATAAACAAACTTCCGTTATTGATAACATATATGGAGTGTCGGCTCAATATGGTGTAGAAGAAAGTGATATAAAAGACATTATCTATGACGCAAGTGTAGACATTGAAAATATAACTCTTTCTGAAATATCGCTCACTCCTACCATATTCAAAGAACAAATACAATTAACAAGCAATAAGCCAGTTGATTTACTAGAAGTATTTTCTATTGATGGTAAAAAAGTCATGTATCTGAAATATCCGGGAAATACCATTCAAACCGATTCTCTTCCTTCTGGTATATACATCTTCCGTATCTATACAGACGGAAATATAAAAGTGATGAAGCTAATTAAAAAGTAATAAAAAGGAGGTGTGTCGAAACTATCCTGTTCCCGCGCTTGACGCGGGATCGCATTAAAACCGGCCCTATAAAAATCTGATTGATAAGGTCTGTCCTTTTGCGACCCCGCATCAAGCGCGGAGCCAAGGAGATTTTGACACACCCCCATTTTCCACTTCCTAATTTTTACTTTTTAAGCTTCACGCTGATACCATTACTTCAAACCCCTCCTGACGGGCACGGTCAGCAATAACTTCCAATTCGTCTTTTGTCACCTTTTTTAAGTTCTTTACAGGAGTTTCGCGGTCGATTGTATAGATCATGACCTGCTTAGGTTTGATTTGTTTTAAAGCTTCCAGCCAGCCAGATATTTCGTGCTCGGTTGTATTTGTCACGCTTTCTCCATTCACCTCTCCTTTCAGGAACATGGTTTGGATGATCAAGTTACCATTAAAACGGCAAAGTTGTTCCAACAACCGGTCAAAAGTAAAAGCCGGGGAATTGGGAACATTCAACTGCCCGATACGACTGTCCGAAATGGAATCGAGCTTCAATATATTATCTTCAATCTTATTCAATGCCTGGAAAACATCCTCTTTATAAAGCATGGTCGAGTTCGAGAGCACGGCAATCTTAGCCTTCGGGAAAAAACGGTTACGGGTTTCAATCGTATCGTCGATAATACCGGCAAATTCCGGGTGCATGGTAGGTTCTCCATTCCCGGCAAAAGTAATTACATCGGGAGCAACCCCCTCTGCCTGCATGGAAGACAATTTATGTATCAAAGCTTCCTTTACCTCTGCACGGGTTGGCAGTTTACTACGTGTACGATGGTTCTCGTTCAGTCCGCATTCACAATAGATGCAATTAAACGAACAAAGTTTCCCGTCTGTAGGAAGCAGGTTCATACCCAAAGAAACACCTAACCGACGGCTATGTATCGGTCCAAATACTATTTTATCAAAAAGAATTGTAGACATACTGATTTATATTTGAGTACAAAGCTACAAAAGTTATCAGAATTTCCAGCGCAGCGACGTATATACATCTGCTTTCATATGTCCCTCGATCTCTTCCAGGTCGGTACCGATCATATCGCGATTAGCATAATATGTGTATCCGAATTTAGCAGAAAGAGAAAGCTGCTTCACGATATCCCACCGGAAAGAAAGTGCCAACCGAACTCCTTTTCCATAAAAAGAAGGCATATTGAAAGCATACAATATATTTTTCTCATAAGAAAATATCCGGGTCCGATAATTATCCGTATGGAATCCGGCCACATAAAAATCTGTCTGAACAGGGATATCAACCGGTTTCCAACCTACACTCTGGGCAATCATCCATCCTTTGCTCTTTTTGCTCGTTTCTGTATAACAAATACCGTCAGCAGATGTCCGTAGCGAGACGGACGAAGAAATAGCATACAAGGCTTGCATACGCAAACGTTGTTGAAAGTAAGGTTCTATATCTTCCTTTTGTTTATATTTATAACGAACGTATACGGACAAGTTCCGGCTCAGTGTATAATCGAGTTGAAGCATATATTCCTTTCCTGTCGATGGTGCATCCACTCCATATTTCAGCCAGGGAAACCGGAATATATCTGCATACGCGGATAACTTCCAACGACTGAAAGGTGTCCATTGCATCCCCATATACACTCCTTGTTCATTTTGGACGGCCGAATTTTGTGAAAAAGCATTCCCGAAAAAAGCCTGATAGCGTTTATCATAATAACGATACAGTAACAGCAGGGAAAAATAAGAGGCAGGCGTCAACTGCAAGGCATTCAGGGAGGCAACCGCCCTATTCCGACTCATGGCCATTTCGCCATAAAACTTGATCCACCTATTTTTCAACAGGTAATCCACACTGATATTCAGATTCCGGTTACCGCGAAAATAGAAAAGGTTGTAAGGTTTCGGATCGGGTTGTATCGAATAGTTTCCGAAAGAATAAGAAAGAGCAGTCAAACCTATACATAAATCGGGAGTTGCATACCGTACATTCCCCCCATACGTCTGCATGGCAACTTTACGCATCTTCTCCCTGTCCCGTACCAAACGATGCAGACCATCCGTTTTAAACGAAGTAACGATCGTACTATCCACGCTTCCATCCAACTTCCGATACGAATAGAACAGGCTGATATCTAAATTCTTCCAATTGACAGTAGCAGCAGCTCCCTGGAAAAAGTCATTTTCATTGGTTGAAAAATGACGGCGGAATCCGTTCGTCCTTCTTTCCGCTTGTGAGACAAGGGCATTCCGACTGGGAGAAAAATCATTGCTGATCACCAGACCTTGTCCGAAAGATATTTTGTAATCGCCTATAGCCAAACTTTTCAACCATTTATTCATATCTTTCAGAAAAAGGTGCATCGAATAATAGTCATACCCTTTATGATATTCATTCCAAAAAGGTTCTCCCGCATCTTTTTCTGCAACCAGACCGAACTGGATACGTTCATCGAATGCGTACGAATAACGAACAGAATGGTAGAACGGCTCTCCTAAATACTTCCGATTCGGATATTGTTGTAGCATACTGTCAGGATATGAACGATAGCCTTTCTTTTGTTGAAAACATCTATCATATCTGATTTGTAAGTTATTAGTATTTCTTTTCAACAGATTTTTCACTGTAATAGGACGTTTATCAACTATTATTTCACCGATATAAACAAACGGGATAAATAGAGAAATCGTCTCTAAATCGAATGCTTCCACATTTTTAAGTTCATAAAGGGTTAACATTTTTCCATAACGGGAACGATATCCTAACAATTCCCGTATTTGTAGATCGGATAGAAAAGGGAGACGTTTCAATTCTCCTTCTGTCACTGTATTGAGTTCGAAAGGATGTTCGACAAGATAGGAAAGATCTGTATAAAGCGCTTCAATACGCTCTTCATCTTCTGTTTCCGAAGCCATTTCTTCTATATATTCCATCCACTTATCAACAGAATATAATGTCTGGCTTTTAAGTTGATAACTGCTTATTAACAGATATACCAACAGGTTTATAAACATTCGTTTCATTGTCAAACCTGATTAAAAAGAATAACTCAACCCCAGTCCGGTACTGACTCCCAAAACCGGATGATAAACAGTCGCGACATCTACTGTAAATCCAGCCAGACGGTATCCGATACCCAAAGCAGGCAGGAGAGGAGTAGTCTGTACTCCCGCCCGTATACGGAAATTTTTGAACGAAGCATATTCAATACCTGCATTTCCGATCCATGTATGCTCTTTATTGCTTTCGATGGTTCCTACTATCAACAAGCTGTTAATTATCTCCCATTGAAAACCTATTTGTACAGAATAACCAGTAAAACATTTTATTTCAGCTGTATATTTATGAATAGCAATGGCAGGAAAATTCATTATCAACACTCCAATCAACAGTTTGTCAACGGGAGTAAACAATATTCCAACATCTGTGGAAAGTTGCTTCGGTACTTCTTCCCACAACTCGGTCTGTAACATCTTATATTGGAAACTAATACCCATTCTCCACCGATCATTCAATCGTTTTCCGACCGACAAACGAAAAAGAGTTTCCCTATACTGATCATATCCGAAAGAAGAGATATCAACACCTGCCGACAACAACGGATTAGGATAGACAAAGCCAACTCCCATCGTTCCCAACTCCTTTACACCATAACGATTAAAATATTCGAAATAAAGAACTTTATCAGTATGCAAAGCCACCAGTGCCGGATTAAACAAAACAGATTGTGTAACTCCGTTTCCTCCCATTCCCAAGCAACGGATATCGGGGATACGAAGGTTATCAACAGCATGAATGTTGATAGGTACAAAAAACAAAACGAGTAAACTTATTGATTTCATAGTAAGGTTTTGTTTAAATCGTCAACTTTCCGGATTACTTTTTTTCAAAACTTTCTTCTTTAACTTTTACTACTACATTATTGATAAAGTTATTCCATTTTGCATAACCCAACAAAGGTTTCAGCTCCCTGGCACTCCAACATTCTATGCCTTCTACGATATTTGCAGCCGCTTCGAACTGATCCAATAACTTCTTGATCTCTTCTTTTTTCATAATACAAGTTGTTTAAATGATGATTATTATGGACTATACATTCAGGATCGATAAATATGGGAAGATGGCGGAATGTTTCATAGTCTGTTGATTTTAGTTGTTTGTATTGTCACAAAGATAATGATTTCTCGGTGAGAAATGAAAAACTTTCACCACTTATAAAAAGATGAAAATAAATTTTCAATATTTCTCACAGCATGAAAATAAATTTTCCCGCAAGTGAAAATAAATTTTCATGCTATCCTTTCTTATATTACATAATTAGTCAAATTCTGTAAAACCGGTAAATACTATCCGTAAATCCATTACTTTTGTGAACGATGTTAAGAAAAGGCAAGTATAAAATATTGATAATATTCATATTGTGTGCAGTAGGAGCCCATGCACAAAGATTGAAGATCAATACCGTTCCCGAAGGATTGCAAAAGGCTTATCTGGATGGAAAGGATACGGTACCTGTCGTTAATCTGCGGGAAATTTATATTTATCCGCCGGTAAAGTTTAAAAACAAACGTGAACAAGCACGTTATACCAAGCTGGTCCGTGATGTGAAGCGCACATTACCTTATGCCAAAATGGTGTATGAAACATTGATCGAAACCTATGAATATATAGAGACGCTCCCCGACGAAAAATCTCGGCAGGCCCACCTGAAGCGAATGGAAAAAGAACTTTTCCAGGAATATAAACCTCAGTTGAAAAAACTGACCTTCTCACAAGGAAAACTACTTATCAAACTGATTGACAGAGAATGTAACCAGTCAAGTTATAACCTGTTGAAAGCCTATTTAGGCAGTTTCCGGGCAGGCTTCTGGAACATATTTGCCGGCATGTTCGGTGCCAGCCTGAAAACCGAATACGATCCCAAAGGAAAAGACGCCATGACGGAACGGGTAGTCGTACTTGTCGAAAACGGATTAATCTGACAACTGTTTAAAGAAATCCCAGATAATGATACCGGTAGTCACCGAAACATTCAAAGAATGCTTGGTCCCGTACTGCGGTATTTCAATACACATATCACAGTTATCAACGACACATTGTTGAACACCTTTCACTTCGTTTCCCATGATAACAGCATACTTTTTATTCTTGTCCAACAACAATTTATCCAACATCGTACTCCCCTCGGCCTGTTCAACCGCACAGACAGTATACCCTTGTTGCTTCAGTTTATCAACAGCGTCCATCGTATCTTCGAAATATTCCCAACCGACAGTCTCTTCCGCTCCCAGAGCCGTCTTATGAATCTCTGCATGAGGTGGACAAGCCGTAATACCGCACAAATAAATGCTTTCTACTCTGAAAGCATCAGACGTACGAAACACGGATCCCACATTGTTTAAGCTTCTTACATGATCGAGCACAACGACCAACGGAATCTTTTCACTATCTTTGAATGCTTCCGGAGTCAAGCGGTTCAACTCTGTTATCTTTAACTTGCGCATAGCTATCATTTCTTTGCTTGCAAAAGTAGTGAATTAATGTGGATATGCCGTTGAAAAGCTATTGATAAGTGGTGGACACAAAATGAAAAATAGTTCTTGCATTATTCAATTTGTTCGCTATACATCCTCTTGTTTCTATTATGCAATAAAAATAACAGATTATTTATTACGCCCTATCAACAGTGGTTATACACGTATCAACAGTCCTCAATCGTCATAAACTTTTACACACAGATAGTTTTCAACTAACAACTAATAAAGTCTATAAAGTAAAGGATATCAGTATGTAAAACAATAAATAGGATGTTAGTATCTATTTAATAAGTCGTTTACATCGTTTAATAACAAATCGGGCAAGTATTGTAGCATAATTGTATTAACTATTTCAACAGGCTATTATACTCATCATATTTAGATTTAAAATAAAGAATAAATAAGATTATAATAATATGATTGTGGATAACTCGGGAAAGAGGGAAGAAAGGGATAGAGAAAACGGCTGGGAGTCTTTGTGACTTGTCTCTATCTTGCCCTATAAATATTATCTATTGAGCAATAGAAATATTTTGTATATGTAAATTTGCCGTTTGCCTGAACATTTTCCTACCTTTGAGCGTTATTTATTCAGGATGATTATACGAACTCATTTTATATATACATAAATTAGCATTATGGAAAAAAGTATTAAGGGTACTCGTACCGAGCAGAATCTGCTGAAATCATTTGCCGGCGAATCTCAGGCAAGAAGTCGTTACACATTCTTTGCAAGTGTAGCTAAAAAAGAAGGTTATGAACAAATTGCAGGCGTGTTTATGGAAACAGCCGAACAGGAAAAGGAACACGCCAAACGTTTCTTCAAATTCCTCGAAGGCGGTATGGTTGAAATCACGGCTTCTTATCCTGCCGGAATGATCGGAACGACTGCTGAAAACCTGGCTGCCGCTGCTGCCGGCGAAAACGAAGAATGGGTAGACCTTTACCCTGCTTTCGCTGACATTGCTGACGAAGAAGGTTTCAAGGAAATCGCTGTTGCTTTCCGTATGATCGCAAAGGTAGAAGCAGAACACGAAAGACGTTACCGTCAGTTGTTGGCGAATGTGGAAGCAAACAAGGTATTCGAAAAAGACGAAGCTATTATGTGGCAGTGTCGCAACTGTGGTTTCGTATTCGAAGGCAAGAAAGCTCCGGCGAAATGTCCGGCTTGTGCACATCCGCAGGCTTACTTCGAACCGATGAAACAGAACTATTAATCAGAGTTTTTGATCCTATCAGGCACGAATTTTCCGGATTCGTGCCTTTTTTTATTTTATAATCTTTACCTTTAGCCCCATTATTGGCGTTAATCTGAATTTACCTGTTGATGAGCATATCGATAAGAAACCTCGATAAAGTGTATCCGAACGGAAATCATGCGTTGAAAGATGTCTGTCTGGAAATACCGACCGGTATGTTCGGACTTCTGGGTCCGAATGGGGCAGGCAAATCTACTTTGATGCGTATTTTAGTGGCTCTTATGGAACCGACTTCGGGCGAGGTGAATATCTGTGGGTATGACCTGATGCGGCAACGCAAGGAGATACGGGGCATATTGGGATATCTGCCACAGGATTTCCGTTTTTTTGCCAAATATAAAACGTACGAATTTTTAGACTATGCCGCGCGTCTTTCCGGCATAAACCGTAAGTCTTTGCGGAAGAATGCGGTGGACGAGATGCTGGAAAATGTCGGGCTTTTCGACGTGCGCGATCGGTATGCCAATAAGCTGTCGGGAGGTATGAAGCGCCGTTTGGGGATTGCGCAAGCATTGATTCATCATCCGAAAGTGATTATCGTAGACGAACCTACGACGGGACTCGACCCCGAAGAACGGATCCGTTTCCGCAACCTCCTGTCGGAAGTCAGTGAAAACGACGTGACAATTATCCTTTCCACCCATATCGTAGGCGATATATCGAGCACATGCAATTGTATGGCGCTTATGAATAAGGGAGAAGTTTCCTTCTATGGTTCCCCGCAGGAGATGTTGAGGCAGGCGGAAGGAAAAGTATGGCGTATACGGGTGACCGGTGACGAACTGCATGAGGTGGATAAACTGTATCCGGTTATCTCGACGATTCCCTCCGGTACGGGCTGGGAAGTGCAGGTAGTGGCTGATGAGGTACAAGGATATGACGCAGAATCCTATCCGCCGAATCTGGAACATGCTTATGTCTACTATATGGAAAACAAGTTGAACCGTTGGAGAAACGATTAAAAGAGATCGCTTGCCTATGTCATTTATCACAAACATACGATCCGTAGCTAAATACGAGAGCAAGATATTGGTGAGGAGTTGGTTCTTCCGTATCTTCACTCTGCTTGCCGTGGTGTTTTTAGGTTTTTTCAACTTTGCCATGATGTTGATGGAGGATAATTTTGGCCTGTGGTTCGCAAAATCGGTTTCATCCAATATTCCCTATCTGAACTTGTTGCTGTTGAACACGGGGCAGGCAGTGGTCGCTGTCTTCCTTTCTTCCGAATTTCTAAAACGGGACAAGAAGCTCGATACTTCCGAGGTCTTTTATGTCCGGCCGCTCAGTAATGCCGAATATGTGATCGGGAAGATATGGGGGAATCTCAGGGTGTTCCTGCTCTTGAACCTGCTGGTCTTGGCGATTGTGCTGGCTTTTAACTTTATGGCTTCCGACATAACTGTCGATTGGCAGGCCTATGGGGTGTATTTCCTTCTGATCAGCCTGCCGACACTGATCTTTATTATTGGCCTTTCCATTTTTCTGATGCTGGTGTTGAGGAATCAGGCGCTTACTTTCATCTTGTTGTTAGGATATATCGGACTGACGTTGTTTTATATACAGGATAAGTTCTACTACCTGTTCGATTATATGGTGTATAACTTGCCGTTGTTCAAATCGACGATTGTCGGATTCAGCAGCTTGGAGTTGATCTTGAATCACCGGGCGATTTATTTTTTTGCCGGTTTGGGATTCATCTTCTTTACGATCTTCCTGTTCAAGCGGTTGCCGAATGCGAGAAGGAGCCATTATCCGTGGCTGTTCCTTTCGCTTTGTATGTTCTTGCTGGCGGGGACGGCGGGTTACCGGCATGTACGTTCTATTCTTAGGGAAGGGGAGATACGTGCCTTATACACAAGCATCAATAATAAATATGTTCATGAGCCGAAGATGGCGATCGATTGGTACGATATTTCGGTGGAGCAGAAGCCTGAAACGATCTGTTCTGTTGTCGGGATGAAAGGGACGGCGCTCGCTACGTCGGAAATATTTACCTTCTGCCTGAATCCCGGATTGAAAGTCGGGGAGGTAAAGGAAGGGGAAAAGCCATTGGATTTCAATCGGGAGGAACAGATTTTAGCGGTAGATTTCGGGAGGAAGATAGAAAAGGGAGATACCATTTCGCTTTCGATCTGTTACGAGGGGAGGATAAAGGATGATTTCTGCTATTTGGATATCCCGGAGGAGGTCTTACAACAACCGTATGATAAGGAAATGCTTAAGCTTGATAAGAAATATAGTTTCCAGACACCCGATTATGTGCTGTTTACGCCTGAAACCTATTGGTATCCACGTCCCGGAACGGGGTATAGCGACAAGAGTCCTGACTGGCAACAGACCTATTTCAGCCGTTTTCGACTGGATGTGAAGCCGCTTTCCGGGCTGGTCTCTATTTCGCAGTCGGCAAACAATCCTTATCAGTCCATTTCCTTGATTATCGGGAAATACGAGCAGAAGAGTGTGGAAAGTGACAGTACGCTCTATAGTGTCTGGCATATAAAAGGACACGATTATTACGAGGCGGCGTTCGATTCGATCCGCGATACGATTCCGGGATTGATCCGCAACCTGCGGGAGAACCTCGAACGCACGTATAAGTTGAGTTACCCGTTCGAACGGTTTTCAGTAGTGGAAGTTCCGGCACAGTTCTACAGTTATGTCCGTTCCTGGTCGCAAGCACAAGAAGTGGTGCAGCCGGAAATGGTTCTTTTCCCGGAACTGGGCTGTATGTTTGGTCAGATGGACTTCGTCAGAAGTAAGAAAAACCAGTTGAAGTGGTCGAAGCGGGGAGGACGTGAGATCAGTGAGGAGGAAGCGGAGATTCGGGTGATGAACAGTTTCCTGTGGATTTTCTCGCAGACGGAAGGTAACTATAACTATTCTTCCGGTAGCCGGGGCAAATTCAATATCTCTTCCCAGAGTAATCCGTATTTCCTGTTTCCCGAACTCTATAATTTCCGGTATAATATATATTCTTCCGAATGGCCTGTCACGAACCGGCTGGTCGAACTTTATCTGCAAAAGAAGTCCGATAATAACGGATGGGAACGTGAGATAAACGGGATCAGCAATAACGAGAAAGCGAATTTACTGATGGAGAGATATTCGTTTAAAGAGCTTTTGTCTGATGTGGAACATCGCGATTTGCTGAATAATACGATCAGTCTGAAGGGGTATTGCTTGTTTGCTCCTGCCGAAGTGAATATGGGGGTAAGCCTGTTCAGGGATTCCCTGTATGCCCTGTTGGAACGGAATGAATTTCGTAATATGCGCTTCGAGAACCTGTTGGATACGTTGGGGATGATCAGTGGGGCCGATATTCGTGCGGGTATTTCCGGGTGGGATCGTCCGACGCCTCTTCCTTTCTATACGATCGGTCAGCCCGAAGTGATCAAGATTACGAACAAGGGACAGGAGAGTTTCGTCCTGAAGCAATTAGTCAGCAATAATTCCGATAGAGACGGTATGCTTCAACTTGATATACAGGCTGGAGGCTATGGCCCGAATATCGATCCGCGTACGAGTCGTAAACTGCCTCTTGCCGCCCACCAGACCAAGCTGTTGGTAACGGTTTGGGAAGAAGCACCTCGCCAGGTGGATGTGAATACGCTGATAGCGGGTAACCTGCCGAATATATTGAACCTGCCTGTTTCCAACATCCGGGAAGAACGGGAGAGGGTGGTTGATGCCGAAGGGGATTTCATTGTTGCAGACTTTTCTCCCGAAGTGGAAGGAGAGGTGATTGTGGATAATGAAGATGCTCTTTTCTCTCTGTCTGAACCTGCTGTCGTCGGGCTTCTGCCCAAATGGCTCGACAAGGTGGAAGATACCTCTTTCAAGTATGCCGGTGTTTCTCCTTGGCGTGCCCCGTTGCAGTGGACGGCTACGACGAATGCTGCCTATTATGGCCGTTATATCCGGTCAGCCTATGTGATCAAGAGCGGTAACGGTAGTCAGACGGCCACTTGGAAAGTTCCGGTTCCTTCTGCCGGGCAATACGATGTCTACTATTATGTTTCTAAAGACAATGAACTGAAATATAATAAACAGGCCGGCGGGGAATACCATTTTAAGGTGGAGTATGATGAGGAAAACGAAGATGCTTATATCGATCTGAGAAAAGCGAATGAAGGGTGGGAGCCCATAGGTACCTACTACTTCAGTTCCGATACGGTCCGGGTCGTCCTGACGAATGAGTGCAAACTACGGAGTGTAACAGCTGATGCAGTTAAAATAGTAAAACGATATTAATAGAATTAGATACATGATACGAAGAGAATTACTATCCATGAAAAAGATAATGCTGACGGCTGCCGTTTGCTTGGGGGTATCTGTCCCGTCGCAGGGGCAGGTATCTCTGACGATTGAGAAGGCGATGGATATAGCGGAAGAGCATAGTCCTTCCCTACGCCGTTCCCACATGAACCTGGAACGCTATCAGCAGAACCTGGTTGCACAGCGAGCTTCCCTGAAATCGAAATTCTCGTTGAATCTTAATCCGGTGGATTATAGTAAGAGTCGCAGTTTCGATAATCGCCTGTCTCAGTGGTACACGAACGAGCGGTTCAGTACGACCGGAACGTTTCAGGTGGATCAGCCGATCTTGTGGACGGATGGTGTCCTCTCGTTGATCAACCGTTTCGGCTGGCAGGATAACAACTCTAATATCGACGGTACGAAGACCAGCAACAAGGCATTCAGCAACGACCTCTATCTGCAACTCTCGCAACCTATTTTTACTTATAATAAACGTAAGATGGAATTGCAACAGATCGAATACGATTATGAAAATGCCAATATCAGCTATGCACTGCAACGGTTGAGTACGGAGAAGGATATTACCCAGCAGTTCTATTCCGTTTATATGGCTATTACTAAGGAGGAACTGACCAATGCACAGCAAAGCTACGAAATTATAAAGAATAAGGTGGAAGCCGACCTGGCTGCCCGTGATGAGTTGTTCCAGGCGGAAGTGAATCTCGCCTCCGCACGCTCTTCCTTGGAAGAACAGCAGGTGTCGTTGGAAAACTCGAAAGACCAGTTGAAGCAGACGTTAGGGATGGACCTGAACGAGGATATCATGGTTTTTGCCGAAGTACAGATCAAGCCGGTGGAAGTGAATCTGGAAAAGGCGATACAGCATGGCCTCGAATCGCGCCTGGAACTGCGGCAGCGTGAGATCGAGAGTAAAGAACTGGCTTTCGATATGATCAAGACGAAGGCTCTGAATGAGTTCAAGGGAGATATTGCTCTTTCTTTCGGTTTGATCGGTGATAACCGACATCTGGAAAAGATTTATAATAACCCGACACAGAATCCACGTGTTGCCATCAGCTTCAGTGTCCCGATTTTTGATTGGGGAGAGAAGAAAGCCCGTGTCAAGGCGCAGGAAGTAGCCCAGAAGATCAACCGGCTGGAGTTTCATGAAGACAAAGTCAATATCGAATTGAACATCCGTCAGACCTGGCGCAGCCTGGAGAATTTGCTTTCGCAGATCAAGATAGCCGAGCAGAATGTTGCAAATGCACAGCGTACCTATGACTTGAACCTGACCCGTTACCGGGAGGGTGATATCACTGGTATGGATATGAACCAGTTCCAAACTCAGCTTTCAAATAAAAAGATCGCCTATACGCAGGCGCTTATCAATTATAAGATCGAATTGTTGAACCTCAAGATACTTTCCCTCTATGACTTCGAGCACGACATGCCTATTGTCCCGATGGAAGATTTAGTAACGAAAAAGTAATATGAATATGAAATATATAGTCACATCTCTCTTATTGTTTGTCTTGTTGGCGACCGGTTGTAATAATCAGCCGCAGAATACACAGAACGATATTGCTACGCCCGTGTCGGTAACGGAATTGAAGAAAGGCTCTATTAGCAAACTGGTCAATACGACCGGGACGGCACAGCCTACCTATGGAGTAACGCTCAATTCCGAAATGAGCGGTCTGTATAAACTACAAACCAATCCCCGTACAGGCAAACCCTTTAAATTGGGTGATATCGTCTCTAAAGGACAACTGATCGTCCGCCTGGAAGACCGGGAATACGAAAACGGCATCGCTATTGACGCTAAAGAGTTGAGTCTCGAAATAGCCGAACAGGAGCAGGTGAAACAGAAAGCTCTTTATGAGAAAGGTGGTGTGACGCTTAGCGAAATGCGTAATACGGAAGTGAAAGTGACGAATGCCCGCTACGACTACGAGAACGGTAAGCTCAATTTGGAGAAAATGAATGTCAAAGCACCTTTCGACGGTGTGATCGTGGACTTGCCCCATTATACATCCGATGTCCGTATCGAACAGGGGAAACCGGTGGTCGGCATCATGGATTATGCCCGTATGTACATGGATATCAACCTGCCGGAAAGTGCTATCGGGTATGTGAAGGCGGATCAGCCGGTCTATATCACCCATTATACGTTGCCCGAAGATACGATCCGGGGAGTAATCAGCGAACTGTCGCCTGCCATCAGTTCTGAAACCCGTACTTTCAAAGGAAAGATACTAATTCAGAACGAGGGGTTGAAACTTCGTCCCGGTATGTTTGTCAAAGCAGATATTGTGGTGAATAAGGCGGACAGTGCCATCATCATACCAAAAAGTGTGATCCAGTCCAACCGTCGTATCAAATACGTTTATATTGTTGAGAAGAACACGGCTCTGCTCCGCGAGCTTAAGACCGGGCTGGAGGATGACAAGAATATCCAGGTATTGGAAGGACTGAAAGAGAACGATAACTTAGTAGTGAAAGGTTTCGAGACATTAAAAGAGAATGCAAAGGTAAAAGTCCAGAAATGAAAAGTATTATCAAATTTGCGGTAAGCAATCCGGTTACGATCTGTATGCTGGTACTGGCGATCCTGCTGCTGGGTAAGATTTCCTATGACCAGTTGGCGGTCGACCTGTTGCCCGACCTCAATAATCCCCGTCTCTTTATCGAGCTGAAGGCAGGCGAACGTCCGCCGGAGGAGATCGAGAAGCAGTTTATTAAGAATATGGAGTCGATGGCGATCCGGCAGAGCGACGTGACACAGGTTTCATCCGTGATCTGTGCTGGTTCCGCCCGTATTACGGTCGAGTACACCTGGAAGAAAGATATGGACGAGGCTTTTCTCGACTTGCAGAAAGCCATGAACCCTTTTGCCCAGCATAAGGATATCACCGAACTTAAGATCACGCAGCACGATCCGAACCAGTCCCCTGTCGTCCTAATCGGACTTTCACACCGTAGCATTACCGATATGGCGGAGCTCCGGAAGGTGGCGGAGAGCTATATCCGTAACGAATTGATCCGTCTAGAAGGAGTTGCAGATGTTACGCTGTCGGGTGACGAGGTCAGTACCCTGGTGATCCGCACGGATCCTTATAAGTTAGATGCCTTTAAGTTGACGATAAATGATCTGTCTTCCAAAATAGAGGCGAATAACCAAAGCATATCCGGCGGTCGTGTCAGCGAGTTGGGTCTGCAATACCTGGTCAAGAGTTCGAGTCTGTTTACGACGGAGAGTGATTTTGAGAATCTGATTGTCGGTTATAGGCCGGTTACGGTCGAGACAGATGGGACAGCAGTTTCGGGAACTTCCGGTGCGTCTGTTTCATTGTCTACGGACAAAGCTCCGATCTTCTTGCGCGAAGTCGCTACCGTCAGCTTCGAGAATGCTCGTCCGGAAAATATTGTCCGCATCAATGGTGAGCGCAGTATCGGGTTGTCCGTTTATAAGGAGATGCGTTTCAATACAGTGAAAGTAGTCGATGGTGTGATCCGCCAGTTGGCGGTTATCGAGCAGGCGTTGCCGGGATATCGTTTCCAGGTGATCACGAACCAGGGAACCTTTATCAAGAATGCGATCGGAGAGGTGAAGAGCAGTGCCGTCTTAGGGATTATACTTGCGGTGGTGATCCTGTTCGTCTTCCTTCGTCGCCTAGGGACGACGTTGATTGTCAGCCTGGCTATCCCGATTTCCATTATCGCCACTTTCAACCTGATGTTCTTCAATCATCTTACGCTGAATATCATGACACTTGGCGGATTGGCCCTTGGAGCCGGTATGCTGGTGGATAATGCGATCGTAGTGATCGAAAGTATTTTCCGTAACCAGGAAAAAGGGATGACGATCCGTGAAGCCGCCATAACGGGTACTTCCGAAGTAGCCGGTGCGGTCATTGCCTCGACACTGACGACGATCGTTGTCTTTCTGCCGATTGTCTATCTGCATGGTGCTTCCGGAGAACTGTTTAAGGACCAGGCTTGGACGGTGACGTTCTCGCTGGTATCGTCGTTATTCGTGGCTATATTGGTGATCCCGATGTTATACGACTGGATTACCGGACGCCCTAACCCCTTCCCGCGCTTAGGGCGCGATCGTAAAGAAACCGACTGTGATAGTGCCGGTTCATCTGCATCCCCGTGTCAAACGCGGGGACAGGGCATTCGGATTACTGGTTACAGTCCTCTGTTGCGTATTCTGCTTCGTCGCCGTTGGGTAGTGATCGGCTGTGCTCTGATGTTGCTGTTGCTGGCGGTAGCCTTGGTGCCTTTTATCGGTACGGAGTTTATGCCGAGAGCAGAGAGCAAGGCTTTCTCTGCTGTTATCAAGTTGCCGGAGGGAACTCCGTTGGAGCGTACTGTTTCGGCTGTCGAAAATTTGGAGGAGCTGATGCACGTTATCTCGCGGGATTCCTTGTGTACGATCTACAGTCATGTCGGATCAGGTAGCGGTTCGGAGAATGATATATTCGAAGGAGAGAATACGGCTGTCATGAAAGTGATCCTTTCTCCCGCTTGTCCGGTTCCACCCGAAGAAGTGATGGCACAGTTCGTCCGGACGACCGAAAACACCGAAGGGTTAGAGGTCATCCTGAAACAAGAAGAGAACTCCCTCAGTTCACTTTTAGGAAGCGAAGGAGCTCCTATTGTGGTCGAGGTGAAGGGAGAGGAGTTGGACGAGATCAGTGCTATCTCCGGTGAAGTAATGGAACGGATAACCGGTATTCCCGGAATCTATAACATCCGGTCGTCTGTCGAAGACGGTGCTCCGGAGGTAACGATCTCTGTCGACCGTACGGTTGCCGGTATCCATAATGTCAGCGTCTCGACTGTTATCGAACAGTTGAAGCAGCAGCTCGGCGGTCTCGAATCTGGCAAGATGGAATACCGGGGAGAAATGCGGGATATCCTGATCAAGGTTCCCGATATCACCTTGCATGACCTCGGTGGAATTGTCATACGAAGTGACGAGAAAGAGTTCCGCTTGCAGGAGATCGCTACGATCACCCATTCGCAGGCTCCGAAAGAGATTTTTCGTCGCGGGCAGAACCGTATCAGCAAGGTGACGGCCAACCTCGATGCAGGCTATTCGCTCGACAGGGTAGCGGACAATATACGCTTTGCTATGAAAGATATCGATCTGCCTGCCAATTATTCGATTACCGTCACCGGCGAGGAAGAAAAACGTCAGGAGTCTATGGACAGCCTGATGTTTGCCCTGGCTCTTTCGGTGATTCTGGTTTATATGGTGCTCGCTTCACAGTTCGAGTCGCTGTTGCATCCCTTTACAATTTTGTTGACGATTCCGTTGGCAGTGGTGGGAGCGATCTTGTTGTTCTTCCTGACAGGGACGACGATCAACATGATGGGAGTGATCGGCATCGTGATGCTGGTCGGTATCGCGGTGAACAATTCGATTATCTTGGTTGACCGTATCAACCAGTTGAAACAGTCCGGAATGGAACTGACGGATGCCATTGTGGAATCCGGCCAGCAACGTATCCGCCCGATCCTGATGACAACACTCACAACGATTCTTGCCCTCTTGCCGATGACGTTCGGTTTCGGTGAAGGTGCTTCACTTCGTTCACCTATGGCAATCGCGGTGATCGGTGGGTTGGTGACTTCGACTGTCATGAGTCTGATGGTCATCCCGTGTGTATATTATGTATTTGAAAAAATGAAAAGGGGAAGATGAATTTTTTACTACATAGGAAGATTGCGATCTGTATGCTGTTCATCGCTTTGACGGGACTGGGCTATGTGTCGTACAAGCAATTGCCGGTCGAGCTGTTGCCTAATGCGGAGCTTCCGATGCTGTTCGTGCAGGTTACCTCGACACAGGATATGGACCCGTCGTATGTGGAGTCGGAGGTCGTGATCCCCCTCGAAGGAGCCATCGGAACCATAGGCGGAGTAGAGCAGATCGAATCCCAGATCGACAGCCGTCAGTCTTCCATCAAGATCGATTTCAAGCCGAATATCAACTTCAAGATCACCACCCTGAAGCTACAGGAAAAGATGAACGAGACCGCCTCCTCGCTTCCTAAAGGTTTTACGGTGCAGGTGCAAAAGGTAGATGTCTCGATGCTTACCGGAGGCTTCATGTCACTTCAGGTACGCGGGTCGGGAGGTACGGACCGGGTCCGTAATTTAGTGGAGAAAGAGATACGGCCCGACTTGGAAAACATCGACGGCATCGCTTCCGTCAATATCTACGGTGGGCGCGAGAAGGCCATTGAGGTGCAGCTCGATCCCGATGCCTGCAAAGCCCTCGATCTGACTCCTTCCGGTATCAGTAGCCTCCTGACGCAGAATACCGAGGAGAAAGCGTTTGTCGGTTATGCTAACGAGCCGGACGGGAAATATTTCGTCCATGTCAACTCGCCTTATACCGAAGTTTCCGACCTCGAAAATATCGTTGTCGCTCCCGGCCCCGTACTGCTGAAAGACATCGCCACCATTTTCTTCGATATGAAAGAGGAGACAAGCTACAGTCGAGTTAACGGTAAAGATGCCGTCTCCGTCTCCCTACTTGCCGACTCGCAAGCCAATCTGATCCAGCTTTCCCACCGTACGGTCGAAGTGATCGACCGCCTGAACGAGCAACTTGCCCCGCTTGACCTCTCGATCGTGGTTGAGAACAATCAGGCAAAGACGATGGAGGACAACATCGACCAGATCATTCACCTCGCGATTGTGGGTGGCCTGCTTGCCGTCGTCATCCTCTGGCTCTTCCTGAAGAACCTCCGGTTGGTGTTCTTTATCGCCCTGTCCATCCCGATCTCCGTCTATACGGCGTTCAATTTCTTCTACGGGGCGGGAATTACGATCAACAGTCTTACACTGGTCGGTATGGCGCTGGCGATCGGTATGCTGTTGGATAATAGCGTGGTGGTCTTGGAGAATATCTACCGCCTCTCTGCCGCCGGAGGCACGCCCGAACGCTCTGTGACGCAAGGTACGCGCGAGGTCTGGCGTTCCATCCTCTCCGCCACCCTCACGACGGTCACGGTCTTCCTGCCCTTCGTCTTTTCCGATAATTTCCTGATCAAGCTGATGGGACACCATATCGGCGTTTCCATCATCTCGACCCTTTTGATTTCTCTCGCTGTCGCCCTCCTTTTTATCCCGATGGCCACCTATACGGTGTTGAGGAGAGCTCCCCTGTCTCCACGCTTGACGCGGAGCTGCAAAAAGGCAGGTAGCCTCAATGGTTTCCGCAAATGGTTCGAGTCGATGCGACCCCATGGCGGGCGCGGGGACAAAGATACTGTCTTCTACGAAAAAGTATCCGTCACGCAGCGTCCGGTGCAAATATATCTCGTGCTCCTGAAGACCTGTATGCGAAATCCAGGGGTGACGATCTTCGGAGCCGTCATCTTGCTGTTCTTTTGCTTGGTTCTCTCTATCTCCCTGAATATCCAGGAGCGGAAAGAGGTGGAGAGCGACCGCTTCAGTATCTATGTGACGATGCCGACCGGCAGCACGCTGGAGAATGCCGACCTGGTCGTCCATGTCATCGAGGAACGCCTTGCCGATTTTCCGGAGAAACAAGACCTGATCAGCCGTATCCGGGAAACGGATGCCGAGCTGACGCTTGTCCTCAAAGAAGATTATCGCCAGATCGGGAAACGTAGCATCGTTGATATCAAATCCGACGTGCAAACCCGCCTTCGTGCCATCAACGGTGCCGAAATATCCCTTTCCGAAGCCGGAGGAGGTGGAAGCAGAGGAGGGAGTGGTTCCGGGGATATGATGGGCGGCGTGGGTAGCTTCATGCGCCTTTTAGGTATTGGTGAGAACCGGGAACGGATCGTGATCAAAGGCTCCGACTTCGACCTTATGCAGCGGGTGGCGGAGGACTTCCGCTATTATCTCGACGAACAAGAGTTCATCCGCAATACCCGTGTCTCCTACAGCCGCCGGCAACCGGAGATCCATCTCGGTTTCGACCCGATCCTGCTGACCTCCTACGATATCTCCCGCCAGAACATAGCCTCCGGCCTCACGTCGCTGAACCCGGAGATTTCGTCCGGGACCTCTTTTAAGGTAGGAGAGGACACCTATGATATCATCATCCGCAACCGGACGAGCCGGACGGAAGAAGAGGAAGAGGTCGGCAAGAACCGGGACAGGACGGTGGATGATTTGCGCGAAGTGCGCATACCGAGCGCTTCCGGCGGCCTGCACAGGCTGGAAGATATCGCCTCCGTCAATTATGGCCGCGGACGTGCCCGTATCACCCGTGTGAACCAGGACAAGCAGATCGAGTTATTCTATTCCTTCTCGCGCGACGTCGAAGAGTCGAAAGACCTTCTCGAAGGTTACCGGTCGGATATCGACCAGTTGGTGTCGAGCTATAATCTGCCTTCGGGTGTGGCGGTCGAGGTATTCCACGAAGAAGATATGTTTGCCGACTTCAAGTTCCTGCTGTTGGCAGCGTTTATCCTGATTTTTATGATATTGGCTTCGGTCTTCGAATCTCTGACGACACCGTTCGTACTACTGTTTTCTATCCCGTTAGCGGCGATCGGTTCGCTATTGGCGTTGTTGCTGACGGGTAACAGCCTGCTGAATAATGCGAACGTGATGATCGGGTTCCTGATCCTGTTGGGAGTGGTGGTGAATAACGGCATTATCCTGATCGACTATGCCAATATTCTCCGCCGGCGCGGTTACCGCCGTAATAGGGCGTTGATGACGGCCGGGCTGTCGCGTATCCGTCCCATCCTGATTACTTCCATCACGACGATCGTAGCCATGTTTCCGATGGCGATGGGCAACTCGGAGTATGCCGGAGCGATTGGTGCGCCGTTTGCCATTACCGTGATCGGCGGTCTTTCTTTCTCGGCATTGCTGACACTGATCCTTATCCCGACCGTTTGCATGGGATTGGAAAACACGTTGCAATGGTACAGAGGGCTGTCCCTGAAAGTGTGGGTGCTGCACGGATTGCTCTTTATGGCGGGAGCCGGTTGTATCTGGCTCTAT